>OLHY01000573.1_pt1 | contig 11340 bp, 6 predicted proteins | sample 1609411 | NCBI WGS metagenome assembly OLHY01 (sample SAMN05416817, study PRJEB24817) | seawater metagenome | isolation source: Sea water | place: Canada:Atlantic | collected 2013-07
AATGTAGATCTAACAACTTCTATGATGACCTGGAAAGGAACGAAACCTACTGGAGCACATAATGGAACAGTTGCCTTAAAGAGTGGTGGTTTGGTAGTTGAAAATGGTGTTTTAAAAGAAGGAGAGTTTGTGATAGACATGAATACTATAAAAAACTTAGACATGGCTGGAAGCGAAGGAGCTGGAAAAATTGAGGGGCATTTAAAAGCACCAGACTTTTTTGATATAGCAGTATACCCTACATCTTCATTTGTGATTACTTCAGTATTAGAAGTTGAAGCAAATATAGCCGTTACCGGTAACTTAACTATTAAAGACGTTACAAAGAGTATTACTATTCCTGCAAAGATTTCTACTGAAGATGGAGTAACTACTTTTACAAGTGATCTTTTTAATATAGACAGAGCAGATTTTAATGTAAAATACGGTTCTAAAAGATGGATTGAAGGATTAAAAGACAAGTTTATTGATGATTTAGTAGAAATGTCTTTTGTTGTTAAAACAACTAAACAACTAAACAACTAAACAACTAAATAACTAAATAACTAACTAAATAGATATGAAATTTTATAAAATAGACAGACCTACTTGTGGTTGTGGCAACACCTCAGATGCAGAAGGTTATTGTGACGGATCACACTCAACTAAATAAGAAAATAGCTCAAAAAAAACCAAGACAGTTGTTTTGGGTTTTTAAAGTAATTGCTCAAGGTTTTTAACCTTGAGCATTTTTTTTTATATTTGAAAAAAACAACTAAATGATTAAAGAAAAAGCACTTTCGGTGCTAAAACTCCTCCTTTTAACAACTTTTACCACTTTTTCACAAAATAACAAACTATCATCACTTAGCATACCGGCTCATTTAAAAGAGAATGCAAATGCTGTTTTTAGAAATAATTCTATAGAAGTAACTATAGAAGCTGCAGATAGAATGCTTGTTAAAAATAGACAGGTAGTGACTGTTTTAAACAAAAAAGGAAACGTAGACGCCAGAATTGTAGAGGGCTACGATGAAGACACTAAAATTACCAAACTATCTGCAAAAATTTACGATGCATTTGGCAACGAAATAAAAAAGTACTCTAAAGGGAAGTTTGTAGATGTAAGTGCTGTTAGTGGAGGAACCTTGTATTCAGACTCTAGAGTAAAATATATTGACTATACTCCAATATCATATCCATATACGTTAGTTTTTGAATCTGAATACAGAACATCCTCTACAGGTTTTATTCCCAGATGGATTCCAAACAATGGTTATTATGTTGGTGTAGAAAAGAGTACCTATATACTTAATAATCCATTAAAGATTAAATTAAGAACTAAAGAGAAAAGTTTTGAGGGCTACCCGATAGAAAATTTATCTTCAGGGGCTAATTTACATTATGTTATTAAGAATCAAAAAGCATTAAAACCAGAAAATTCAAGTATGTCTTATTTAGAATACATGCCACATTTAATGGTAGCATTAAATGAATTTGCTTTAAAAAAAGTAACAGGAAGGGCTTCTAATTGGAAAGAGTTTGGCAAGTGGATGCATCGTAAATTAATACAGGATAGAGATGTATTAGATGTTTCTACGATTGAGAAAATTAAAAGTTTGGTAGCCGGTGTCACAGACCCTATAGAAAAAGCTAAAATTGTATATAAGTTTGTACAAGATAAAACCAGGTATATTAGTGTTCAAATAGGCATTGGTGGTTGGGAACCTATTGCTGCCAATCAGGTAGATAAGGTAGGTTATGGAGACTGTAAAGGCTTAACCAATTATACAAAAGCTTTATTAGATGCTGTTGGTATTACATCATATTTTACACTAGTGTATGCTCAGCAGAAAAGAAATATTGTTAAAGATTTCTCTTCAATGCAAGGAAATCATGCCATTTTGAATATCCCAAATAATGGAAATGATATTTGGTTAGAGTGCACCAGTCAAACAATACCTTTTGGCTTTTTAGGTGACTTTACAGATGATAGAGATGTATTGGTAGTTACCCCAGAGGGTGGTATTATTAAAAGAACTCCCGCCTATTTAAATGAAGATAATTTACAAACCATAAATGGAAGTATTCAATTATACAAAAATGGTAGTATAGGAGCTAGTCTAGAAAGAGTTTCTTCCGGAATACAGTATGATCAAAAAAGCAGCTTTGATTCTATGTCTGATGAAGATTTAAAAAAGCACTATATGTCTAATGTCTGGGACTATAACAACAATTTAGAAATTACCTCTGTTGCCTTAGAGAATGACAAAGATTCTGTAGTTCTTTTAGAGAAAATGAAGACCACTATAGATGATTATGCAGCCATCAGTGATAATGAGTATTTATTTAGAGTTAATGTGTTTAATAGAGAATCTTATGTTCCTAAAAGGTATAGAAACCGTACTTTACCACTCAAAATTTCTAGAGGCTACCAAGACATAGACCACTATACATATACCATACCCAAAGGATATACTTTTGTAGGCTTGCCAGAAGAAAAAAATATCACAACCAAATTTGGATCCTACAAAGTAAGCTTCACTAAAATTGATGCCACTACTTTTACCTACAAAAAATCGCTTTTAATAAAAGCAGGAGATTATCCAAAAGAAGACTACAAAGACTATAGAAAATTTAGAAAGGCTATTGCTAAATACGATAATCTAAGAATATCTCTTGTTACAACTAACTAATCAAATACCTCCCTTATGAAAAGAATATCGTTAGTATTACTGGTAGTTTTCTTTATTGAAACTACTGTAAATTCTCAAGACTATAAATTTGGAAAAGTTTCTAAAGCAGAACTTGAAGAAAAATATTATCCTTCAGACTCTTCTGCAAGTGCCGCTTATTTGTATAGAAAAAGGAGAACCTATTATGACTACAGTAATGTTAAAGGTTTTAGGATTATTAATCAGTACCATCAGAGAATTAAAATTTATTCAAAGGAAGGATTTAATGAGGCTACCAGAAAAATACAGTATTACAAACCAGATGCAACAAATAATGAAAGGGTATCTTCAATTACAGCAATCACCTATAATCTTACTAAAGGTAAGATTATAAGAAGTAAAATTTCTAAAAAAGATATTTTTGATGAAAAAATCAATGAATATTTTAGTCAGAAAAAAGTAACTCTACCAAATATCAAGCAAGGTAGTATCATCGAAATAGAATACAATTTAGTATCTCCATTTATACGATCTATAGATGACTTAAAATTTCAACATAATATCCCTGTAAAAAAAATGATCTCTATAATAGAGATTCCGGAGTTTTTTAATTTTAAAAATAGAATTAAAGGATATTATTTTATAAATCCAGTTAAAACTAGAGGGAAAAGAGTTATAAGTCAAACCTCAAGAGAAGGCCCAACTTCATCAAATGGTGGATACTCTTCTTATGAAAATTCAAAGGCAAATTTTGCAATAAACATAAGTAAATATGAAAAAGAAAATATACCAGCTATTAAAGATAATGAGTCTTTTGTGAAAAACATAAATAATTACAGAGCTGGAATTGATTTTGAAATTGATTTTATTAAGTACCCTAATGAAGGTGCTAAATTTTATACAACTTCCTGGTCTGATGTAGCAAAAAACATTTATTCAAACTTAAATTATGAAAGAGAACTTTCCAACACTGACTACTTCACTGATGATTTACTGACATTAACTAAGAGAGCGAAAGACGATTATCAAAGAGTAATGAATATATTTCAGTTTGTTAAAAGAAAAGTGAAATGGAATGGGTATAAGGGCCTGTCTTTAGATAAAACATTAAAAAGAGCATATGAAGAAGGCTCTGGTAATGTTGCTGTCATAAATTTAATGCTTACATCAATTTTAAGAAAGGCTGGTCTAAGAGCTAATCCGGTTCTTGTTAGTACTCAGTCTAACGGTATTCCATTTTTTCCTACAAGAAATGGTTTTAATTATTTGATTACTGCTGTTTCAATTGGAAATGAAACAATTTTATTAGATGCAAGTGAGTTTTATAGTTTTCCGAATTTATTACCTAAGAGAGCTTTAAATTGGAGAGGGCGTTTAATAATGAAAGATGGATCTTCCTCATGGATAAATTTAACATCTGGTGCTTCATCAAAAGAGGAAAGTACTGTAACAGTAAGAGTTAGTAATGAGGGTTTTATAGAAGGAATGATGAGGGATAAGTTTATTGATCTAGGAGCTTTAGAATATAGAAATACATATAATAGAATTGATCAGGATCAGCTGATTTCTGATTTAGAAGAGAAATATAGTATAGATATTGAAAATTATAAAGTTAACAATAAAGAAGATATTTCAAAAGCAATAACTAGAATCATTAAGTTTTCTAGCGAAGATTTAGTGGAAGTAATTAATAAAAAAATGTATATAAAGCCACTTTTGTTTTACGGGTATAATTCTAATCCATTCAAACTAAAAGAAAGAAAATTTCCAGTAGAGTTTTCATCAATTTGGGAAGAAAAACATACTGTTAATATAGAAATCCCATCTAATTATACCATAGAGTCTATCCCAGAGACTAAAGCGTTGTCTTTGCCAAATAACCTAGGAATCTTTAAATATAAAGTTATAACAAGTGGTAAAATAATAAGAGTTTTATCACAATTAAAATTTAATAGTACTTCTATTAACGAAGGCTATTATCAGATATTAAAAGGATTTTTTGCAGAATTCATAAAAAAACAATCAGAGAAAATTGTATTAATTAAGTCTTAATTGAATAAACCACCTAACCCTAAAATTATGAAAAATAGAATCTATTTATTGTTGTTGTTTTTATTTTCAATTTCCAATAATTATGCCCAAGACTATAAATTTGGAAAAGTTTCTAAAGCAGAATTAGAAGAAACGTTTTATGAACCAGATTCTTCAGCAAGTGCCGCTTATTTGTATAGATATAGAAAAACTGCTATCGATTATTTTCCAGGAGAGGGTTTTCGGATGATAACAGAAATTCACAATAGAATAAAGATTTATAAAAAGAAAGGAGTAGGTTTGGCTACGGAGACTATTTCTTACTACACTCCAAAATCAGATGATAATGAAGAAATAACATCATTAAAAGCATATACTTTCAATCTCGAGGAAGGTAAAATTGTTAAAGTGAAAATTGATAAAAACGATACATTTGATGAGAAAAAAAATGATTTTTATTCAATAAAAAAAGTTCCATTTTCTGAAGTGAAACCAGGATCTGTTCTTGATATTAAATATAAATTAATTTCTCCGTACTCTAAAATCATTGATGATTTAGAATATCAATTTCAAATTCCTGTTAAGCAACTCAATTATCAGGTCTTAATTCCCAGTTTCTACAAGTTTAATAAAATTAATAAAGGCTATTATTTTATTTCACCACTAGTTGAAAGAAAAAACACAAGCAAGAAAATAACATATACTACCCAAACTGTGGGATATGCAGGTCCTTCAGGAAGAACAAAAAATAGCTACGATATGGATTATTTTACTGAAATATACTCTTATAAAGCTGAAAACATAGAAGGCCTCAGGGATGATGAACCTTATGTAACAGATGTTGGTTCTTATAGAGGTGGTTTAAAGTTTGAATTGGTTTCTGTTGAGTTTCCAAATAATCCTCCTCAATTTTATGCAAAAACATGGGAAAGTATATGCAAACAAATTTATGAGTCCTCCCAATTTGGAGAGCAGATTAAAAAAACAGGTTATTATCAAGAAGATTTATCTGAAGCATTATCTAATTTTGTTACTCCAGAAGATAAAGTTTATGCAATTTTTAATTTTGTAAAATCAAAAACCACATGGAATGGAAATTATGGTAAGTATATTCAAAATGGTGTTAGGAAAGCATACAAAGATGGTGTTGGAAATGTTGCTGACATTAATTTAATGTTAGTTTCTATGCTTCGATATGCTGGGTTAGATGCGAATCCTGTTTTAGTAAGTTCAAGAAATAACGGAGTGCCATTATCTCCAACAAGCCAGGGGTTTAACTATGTTATATGTACTGTTGAAATACCAAATAAAGGAACCTTGGTAATGGATGCAACAGAGCCATACAGCTCTATAAACGAGCTTCCCCCTAGAGCTATTAATTGGAACGGTCGTATTGTAAAAGAAGATGGATTTTCTAGTTGGATACAACTTAATTCTGATAGGTATCAAATGCAAGAATATAATCTTTCATTAAAGATTTCTGATGAAGGAAAAATTAATGGTTTTTCAAGAAGTCGCTATTTTAATTTAGCTGCTATGAACTATAGAAAAACCTACAATCATATCAGTGAAGAAGATCTACTTGAAAAAATGGAGTCAAAATATAATATAGAAATTGATAATTTTAAAATTACTGATAAATATAAAATAGGAAAGCCAGTAGCTCAAACAATGAAATTTCAAACTGAAGACGCAGTTGAAATAATTGGCCAAAAAATGTATTTAAACCCATTATTGTTTTTAGCAAAAACAAAGAGTCCTTTTAAACTAAAAGAACGAAAATACCCTATTGATTTTATAGCTCCTCAGAAGAATATTTTCAAGGTAACTATTGAAATTCCAGAAGGATATATAGTAGAGTCTTTGCCTAAAAATGATTCGTTTGAAATGGTAGATCAATTAGGTTCTTATAAATTTAAAGTTATCTCCTCTGATAGAAAAATAAAATTTTCTTCAATTATGTCATTTAATAAAGGAAAAATAGCGGCTAATTATTATTCGGTGCTAAAGCAGTTTTATGATGAAATAGTTAAAAAACAATCAGAGAAAATTGTAATAATAAAAAAATAATGAAAAATAAGATCCTATTATGTTTACTAATGGTGAGTGTTGTGTCTTTTTCACAGAAAAAAAGATCAACAAAGGTTGGGCTAACTAGTATAGCAGAATTGCAATTAGCATCTTATGACAAAGATACTACTGCAAATGCTTTGGTACTTTATGAACACGCAAATACCTATATGTCAGAAAAATATGACTTAGATTTTAAAACAGATTTTTATTACAGAATTAAGTTATTTACTTCTGCTGCTTTTAATAGAGCTACTGTAAAAGTAAAGCTTTACAAAAAAGAGAAAATTAGAGAAATAGAGGCGTATTCCTACAACTTAGAAAATGGTACTATTGTAAAAACAAAACTATTGGCTTCCGATGTTTATACCAAAGATTTAGACAAGAACTGGACAGAAGTTACTTTTACAATACCAGCTATTAAAGAGGGCACTGTAATTGAATATCAATACAGTGTAATTTCTCCATACTCTAGAGTAGATGATTGGTATTTTCAATCCAATATTCCAAAACTAAAAAGTGATTTTTCTATATCTTATTTAGGGAACTATCAATTTAATTCTAGATTAACAGGCTTCTTAAAATTTCAAAGGAATGAGCAGAAAGTAGAAAAAAAATGCTTGTATTTTCCTGGTATTGGAAGAGGAGATTGTGCAAATATTTTTTATGGCATGGATTATATTCCAGCTTTTGAAGAAGAAGATTATATGTTAAGCAAAGAGAATTATATTTCGAAACTTTCTTTTGACTTAATTTCAATAACACAAGCAGACGGTAGAAAAAAGAAATATACAGAAACTTGGAAAGATGCAGATAAGAGCTTTAAAAACGATTTTTTTGATGGGCAAATATCAAAGGATTATGTTTTTGCTAAAATACTGCCTAAGAATTTATTAGCAATAGAAGACGCGTTTCATAAAGCTCAGAATATTTATAAATACATTCAAAATAGATTTTCATGGAATGGGTACTATTGGACACAAGATCAAATTAATCTCAAAGAGATCTATAAAGAAAGAGTTGGAGGTGTAGATGTAATTAATCTCTCTTTATACAATAGCTTACAAGCGGCAAATATAGAAAGCTATTTGGTGATGGTAGCCACCAGAGATAGAGCACAACCTACAAGGCTCTATCCTGTTAGAACAGATTTTAATTATATGATTGTGAAAGCAATTATTAATAATAAAACATATTTTTTAGATGCTACAGATAAGTTTCTTTCTTTTGGTCAAATACCGGTTAGAACCTTAAATGGAGAAGGGAGAGTCTTAGATTTTGACAAAGGAAGTTATTGGGAGCTTATAAAACCAATGAAGAATGCTTCTACCAAAATTATGGCAACTATTACAATGGATACTACTCTTATGTTTACAGGTAGTATTAATGTTGAAAAGAAAGGATATCACGCTCTTGAAACACGGCATGAATACAGTGATAATGGAAAGAGTAGCTATCTAGAAAACTTAGAAAACACTTCTATTGATCTGGAGATTGAAGAGTATAAAATTGAAAATTTTAAAGAGCTAGAGAAATCTTTAGTAGAAGAGCTAAAAATTGAATCAGATCAGCCAGAATATTCTAATGGTAGTATATTAATTAACCCATTCTTATACTACAGAATTTCTGAAAATCCATTTAAATTTAAGACTAGAAATTACCCAGTAGATTTTGGGCATCCTATAAAGTATACCTATATTTTAACTTTACGAATACCAAAAGAATATGAAGTAGTTAAAAAACCAAGTTCTAAAGGAATTAAATTACCCAACAATGGAGGAACTTTTTTGTTAAATGTAGGAGATGTTAGAGATGGGAAAATAACCTTAAGTTATAGATATCAATTAAAAAAACATCTATTTTCTGCCGAAGAATATCACTATTTAAAAGAATTTTTTAATGAAATTATAAAAATTCACACTACTTATATAGAACTAAAAAAAACCTAGTGATTACAGCTCAATTTTAGTAGAATACTTTACTTCGTTAATAGAAAAAGTAGAATGTGTACTCCCAATATGCTTAATAGTAGTAAGCTTGGTAACCATAAATTCTCTATATTCTTTCATATCTGAGGTATGTATTTTTAAGATATAATCGTAATCACCGCTTACATGAAAACATTCAGAAACTTCAGCTAGCTTTAAGATCTCTTTTTCAAAATTAGACAAGAATTCTTTAGAATGCTGTAAGAGTTTTACATGGCAAAAAATAAGAAATGATTTGTTAATTTTTTCTTTGTCAATAATTGCAATGTATTTTTTAATAACCCCTTCTTTTTCTAATTTCTTAATTCGTTCATAGACCGCCGTTACAGATAAATTTAGCTGTAAAGAAAGTTGTTTGCTAGTTTGTTTGCTGTCGTTTTGAAGCAGGTTAATTAATTTTTTATCAGTACCATCTAATTTCATGAGAATGCTTTTTTTAACGCGCTGTCTTTTTTTGTAAAATAGTTAGCCGAAAAATTATCTAAAAATTTCTTACAAAGTTTAAAAATAAAGATTTAAAATTTGTTTTTATAACATTTTAATGAAAAATAAACTGATATTATGTGTTATGATTGATAATATTTCTATTTATAGCTAAATTTGATAAAAATACACATACCATGAAATTTAACCCAGCAGACAACATTCAAGACCTTCAAAACTTTGGTGAATTTGGAGGCGTAAACCCATCTATTTCAGACTCTTCTACCTATACCTTTTTATCGGCAAAAACAATGGCTGATACCTTTGAAGGAAATACAGATGGCTGTCATTTATATTCACGTCATACCACCCCAAGTAATATGTTTTTAGGGGAAGCGTTGGCTGCCATGGAAGGAACAGAAACGGCCAATGTTTCAGCTTCTGGAATGGGAGCTATTACTCCAGTATTATTACAATTATGTGGTGCCGGAGATCATATTGTTTCTAGTAGAACTATTTATGGAGGCACCTATGCATTTTTAAAGAATTTTACACCTAGGTTAGCCATTCAAACTTCTTTTGTAGACATTACAAATTTAGAAGTAGTGGAGGCGGCAATCACTAAAAATACCAAGGTTTTGTATTGCGAATCTGTAAGTAATCCATTACTTGAGGTAGCAGATATTAAAGCATTAGCCGCATTGGCTAAAAAATACCATTTAAAATTAGTGGTAGACAATACATTTTCACCCTTGTCTATTTCTCCTATTCAATTAGGAGCAGATGTTGTGGTGCATAGTTTAACCAAATTTATTAATGGTTCTTCAGATGCTGTTGGAGGTGTTGTTTGTGGAACACAAGAATTTATAAACCAATTAAGAAGCGTTATAGACGGAGCTAGTATGTTATTAGGTTCTACTATGGATAGTTTACGTGCTTCATCGGTTTTAAAGAATTTAAGAACTTTACACATTCGTATGAAGCAGCATAGTTTTAATGCTGGTTATTTGGCAACAAAATTTGAAGCTGATGGTGTAAAAACAGTATATCCTGGTTTAGAATCGCATCCATCACATACATTATTTACCTCCATGATGAACTCAGAATATGGCTATGGAGGAATGCTTACCATAGACGCTGGTTCTTTAGAAAAAGCCAATTTACTTATGGAGGCTATGCAGCATAAAAATGTAGGATATTTAGCGGTGAGTTTAGGTTTTTATAAAACATTATTTTCTGCTCCAGGGTCATCTACTTCTTCAGAAATTCCAGAAGAAGAACAAGAAGAAATGGGCTTATCCGATGGTTTAATTCGTTTTTCTATTGGTTTAGACAACAACATTGAAAGAACCTATCAAATTATGAAAGAATGCATGTTGGAAGTAGGAGTGTTTGCTGGAGTAAAATCGTAGCTGTCTTAAAAATCTCTGAAAGCTCTTTTAAACATGTCAGCAACAAAATCTTGTGCATTTTGGTCTTTAAAGCGTTCTTCTGAGAGGTTTTTAGTATTCCATCTATTTCCTTCTTTTACCAATCTAAAACTAAATAGAGAAGAATTAGGATCGTTCTGATCTAATAATGGATAGCGTAAATCTTTGTAAATAATTTGATCACTCGTTTTAGAAACCGCTAAGGCATAAAAATCTTTGCTAAACCATCGTAATGTTTTTATATCTGGATGATCTACATTTAGTAGTGTGTGATTTTTAGGAATACTAATAAAGGTAGGAGAGGTGTTTTTTTTATCAAAAATAGAATAAAAAGTTACCTGGTAATTAATGTCAGTTTCTGCAACTGCATACCACAATGCATTATTAAGAAGCGTGGGTTGAGCACTAAACCTTTGGTAGTTAATGTTTGCTTCTTTAAAAGATGTTTTAAATACACTGTCTACATACAATTTATTACCAATGGTAAAAAATAGATAAGCGGAACTCATATAAAGACCCGCTTTTGTCCATTTTCTTCGTGTTGGGTTTTTCCGATTAAAAAACATAGCAACAATCATACATACTAGAAAGGGAAGTGTATATAGTGGATCTGCTACAGAAATGTTGTTAAAAGCAACTCTATAGTCCGAGAAGGGCAAGAATAATTGAGTTCCGTAAGGTGTAAAGCTATCTAAAATTGGATGTGTGAAAATTGATAAAAAAAACAATAAGACCCAGTCTTTC
>OLHY01000574.1_pt1 | contig 11340 bp, 11 predicted proteins | sample 1609411 | NCBI WGS metagenome assembly OLHY01 (sample SAMN05416817, study PRJEB24817) | seawater metagenome | isolation source: Sea water | place: Canada:Atlantic | collected 2013-07
CTCGTGGGCTCGGAGATTTGTATAAGAGACAGCACTCCCGCCGCTCAGTCCGCCAACCCACCCCAACCGATCCCGCCGATTTTGATCGAGTATCCGATGAGGTCACCGCGTCCGCCGGCGAGTCAGCCGCGAAACGCGACGACCTCGCCATCATGCAAACCGCCCTCGAGGAACTTCCTCTCGAACAGCGCGAGATCCTCGTTCTCCACCGCTTCCAGCACCTGCCTCACCAGCAGATCGCCAAGCTCCTCAACATCTCTACCGGCGCCGCCAAAGTCCGCGTCCATCGCGCCCTCGCGGCACTGCGCGACCGCTTCTTCAAACTCTCCCACCGCCCTTCTCCCCAGGCCTAAATCCATTTTCCACCATGAACTGCCAACGCATTCAGGATTCCTTCATCGACTACCAATCCGGCACCCTACCCGCGCACCAAGCGAACGCGGTAACCGCGCATCTCAAGACCTGTCTGGATTGCCAACGCGAATGGGCCGGCCTGCAGCAGGCCCTGCTCACGCTCGACAAACTCCCTCTCCCTGAACCGTCCCCCCGCCTGCAAGCCAACTTCCAGATCTGGCTCGACGAAGCTCAGGCCGAGCTCGACTCCCCAAGTCCATTCGCCCTCGCCCGCAGTCGTATCGACTCGTTCTTTGCCGCGCTGCTGCCGAGCCGTCCCGCCCTACAGTTTGCGCTCACCCTCGCGGTGCTCGTCGCCGGAGTTGCCCTCGGCACGCGTCTTCTCCCCGAGGCTCAACCCGCCGCCGTCATCACTCAGCCGGATCCGGGCACCCAACAGGAGCTCGCGGATCTGCGCGCTCAAGTCGAGTCGATGAACCGCGTAGTCAGCACCCACCTTCTCACTCAACCCGCGTCCGCCCGTCTCCAAAGCGTGATCGCTGCGTTCGATGAAACTGAGATCAACGACCGCACCCTTGCGCGCCTGCTCAACACCCTCGCTTTCGATCCGAGTGTCAACGTGCGTCTCACCGCCTTGGAAGCACTCTACGCTCACGTCGATCTCGCGCCTATCCGCGCCGGTGTCATGAACGCCCTGCCCCGTGAATCCTCCCCTCTGGTGCAGGTCGCCATGATCGACTTTGTCGTCGCCTCTCGGGACGGCGGCGCGGCCGCTACTCTCGACCAAATCACTCAGGCACCGGGCATCGACCCCGTTGTCCGGGAGGCCGCTTACCGGGGTCTCGCTCAGCTCTAAATTTTAGTATCAACACTTTAACTACATTTAAACCCTTCCCTCGATTCGTTATGAAAAATCTCCGCCAATTCTTCGTCCTACTACTCGGTTGCAGCAGTGTGCTGTTCAGCCGCGCCGACGAAACTACTATTCAGTTCTCCGACCCCACCCAACCCGGTCACCTCACCGTCAACATTGCTCATGGTGAGCTCACCATCGTGGGTGCCGACGTGGACGAAATCACGGTGAACACCGACGCAAAAGAAAATCCTAATAAGAAGCCGCGAGCCGACGGCATGCGAGTAATCGGATCCAGCACGTCCTACCTGCTAGAGGAAAAGGAGAACCACGCTGTGCTCGAATATGGCACCGACTCCTGGGGGCAAAATACCGAATTCAATATCGTGGTGCCCCACGACACCCATCTCGAAATCTCCGTGCGCTTCGGCGGTGAGATCCGAGTCGAGAACATCAGTGGCGACGTTTCGATCAACGGTCTCAACGGCGAAGTCGATCTGGTCGACCTCAGCGAAGGGGCGCTCATCGAATCCATGAACGGTGAGATCGAGGCTTCGTTCACGGCCGTCCATCCCGACCGTCCCCTGTCATTTACATCCATGAACGGTGAAATTGAAATCCATCTCCCTGAAGACGCTGCGGCCAACGTGCGCTTCCGTTCTCAGAACGGCACCATCATGACCAACTTCGACGAAGGCGCCCTCGTCACCACAACGTCATCCGGCCGGGCGTTCGCTCCAGCCCCCCACGAGGAGATCGTCGAATTTGCCGAAGAGGCTGTCGAGATGGCGATGGAAATTGCTGAGGAAGTTCGCGAAGCCGTCGTCGAGGCCCGGCCGAAACCGCGACGCAGCTCATCGCAACGAGGACGATACTCATTGGGCCCCTGAGAGCGACACTCCGCATACTCCTCGTGCCCCGAAGGCTCCCCGCAGTCCCAGCATCCCTTCGATGGCAGGCGGCAAGGTGATCAGCGGCACGCTAAATGGTGGCGGAGTCGATCTACAGATAGCCACCATGAATGGAGACATCGTGGTCCGGAAGCGGAAAGACTGATCCTTCCGACTTCCTCAGTCTTTCGACTCTTCGGTCGCTTCCGCAGACGCGGGAGCGGCCTTTTTCTTGGTCGTTTTCTTAGCTGCTGTCTTCTTGGGCGTGGTCTTCTTGGTGGTCGTTTTACGCTTCGGTTTGGCCTTCGCGTTCAACCACAAGGTATCGTCCTTGGCGTTGCGATTAAGCCATAAGATTTCGTCGCCGAGTTCAATAAACGTAGGCTTTTCATCGGCATCTTCCGGGATATCGAGTCCGGCTTTCACCAATACTTCGAATATTTCGAGGGCCGGCTTGCCCAACGCGTCAGACAGGGTTCCGATTTCAGCCGAAGCTCCGATGCCGCGTGACTTTGGTTTGAGCAACAAACGCAGCGCGGGCACCGCATTGGGTCCCGGAGCGAAGGTGATCTCGCCGCCATTTTCCGGCACGGATTTCTCGTCCTTGGCTGAAGTGTCTTTAACCGCTGGCTCTTCGCCATCGGCAGCTCGCTCATCCGAATCTTGCGACTTCTTTGAAGCTTTATCCTGATCGCGGCAATTGATCCAAACGCCACCGCGGCCGTCCTGCTTGAGCCAAAAGAGCAGACCATCTGCTTCGACAAAACTCGGCTTCGCTTCCTTGTCCTCGGGCGCCACCAGATCGATCGCCTTCAGCGCCTCGATCAAGGTCTCTTCGGAATGTTTGAGAGCTCTGGCGAGAAACGAAATCGTGCCCGACATGCCAGGACCACGACGGTTACGGCGCATCTTGGGTTTGAAGACATCCAGCAGAGCTAGACCTTCGGGTAACGGATCGCCTGGCTTCGCCGCTTCCGCATCTTCCTCAGCTCTGCGCGCAGCTCGTTCTTCGGACTTCTTTTTCTTATCGGTCAGTTCCGCTTGGTGCTCGGAACGAACGTCATCCGCCGAGGGATCGTCGGCCTCAACCTTCTTGAGCTTAGTCGTCTTGAATTTCGCCCGCGGCTTTTCGCTGAGCGAGGGGATCGTTACAGCGCCGTCGCAAATCACCGACCTTTCGGTCGAAACCCACGCGGCCGGCATCGAGGTCCGCATGTGGCTCGCGCCCGAGCGCGCGCAGCTTCTGACGCAGCGCCGACGCGCTATGATCGGTCCCGTCGGCTGCGGCCTCTGCGGGATCGACTCGCTTAGCGAGGCCAGTCGCACCCTGCCCCGCGTGACCGCCGAGCCGGGATTAAGCGTGGCCTGCATCACCGCCGCCCCGAGCGACTTACGGCGTAAGCAACCCCTGCATGACGAGACTCGCGCCGTCCACGCCGCCGGGTTTCTCACAGCCGAGGGGATCATCTGCGCGCGCGAGGATGTGGGGCGGCACAACGCGCTCGACAAAGTCATCGGGGCGTTGTCACGCCAGGATATCGACGCGAGCATCGGTGCCATGGTGATGACCTCGCGCGTCTCCATCGAGCTGGTACAGAAATGCGCGCTGGCGGGTTGCGGAATGCTGATCGCGGTCTCCTCGCCGACCGGCCACGCCCTGCGTGCGGCCGACGCGGCCGGCATCACCCTGATCGCGCTGGCCCGCGACGCGACGGCCCAGGTCTTTACCCATCCTCACCGCATCGCGGGGTTGAGCGCAGTAGGAACCGACGATGTCGCCTGACAAGATGATCACCATGGCCAACCAGATCGCGACGTTCTTTGACAGCCAGCCCGGCCCCGATCAGGCCGCTCGCGTCGCCGATCATATCAACGATTTCTGGGAACCCCGGATGCGGCAGCAACTCGCCGCCCATTGCGCAGAGGGCGGCACGGGCCTGTCGCCACTGGTGATGGACGCGATGAAGGACATTCGCGTGCCGGACGAGGGTGCGGTTTAGGCGCGGAGCGAGGGTTTCCTTCCGCTTGCCCGGCGTTCGCCGAAACCCTCATCAGCGCACACAGAGGCACGGCCTTGACCCCCACATAACAGGCGAGGCCCAGCCCCTATCCGATCCGCACCAGGTGATTGTCCCAGGCACGTTCGGCCATCTGTCGCGGCACGACGCGCCCCTGGCGCAGGCTCAACACACCGCCCAGACCATCCGTTGCCAAAAGATCATTGCCATCCGCCGCCAACCCGCAAACATCGCGGCGCAGGATCGCGCCCGTAAAGTTGCCGCTCCGACCAAACAGATGCACACGTCCACCGCGCGGCGAGGTGATCCCGACCTGCCCGCCCGTCATCGCGACGCTGCCCGCATAGCCCTGCATCGCCACTTGCTCGGCCAGATCGGCGGTGCACAGGCGTGGCGCCGCCCCCCGACGATGCAGGCCCAACAGGGGCACAGGCTCTCCCGGTTCGCCCTGCCACTGCATGGCAAAGGCGACCTCAGCGCCGTCGTTCGCCAAGTGCCGGATCGAGGCTTGGGCCAGATCGTCCGGCAATTCGACGACCTCCTCCACCCCGCTTTCGGAGGCATAGGAGAGGTTGGAGCGCATGCTGTCGAGGTTCAGCTTCGCGCGTCCATGATCGGGGTGTGTGCGGATGCCGCCATTTGCGATAACCAGCACATCATCAGACAGACCACCCCCCGATAGCGCGAGGAGCTCATGCGGCCCGATCCCGCCCGACGCCAATTCGCCGATCCGGCGATACCCCTCACGACGGGACCAAAGGCCGATGCGCCCCTGTCCGCTGTCTACGTGATTTTCACTGGTGCACAGCACATCGCCCCCCGCGATGAACGCCCCGTGACCGTAAAAGTGCCGGCCCGGCGGTGCGTCAAGGCGATGCGCCACCCGCCCGCGCGCGCAATCCACAACCAGCGCGAAGGTCCCCGGACGGCGGGCAAAGGCGACCGCTTCGGGCGCGACGGGATGGGTCGTGGCGGCGTGACCACGACCGGGCAGCGGAATGCGAAAGACGTCCTGCCCCTGACCGTCCAGCCCAAAGAGCGCATAGGCACCGTCCCCTTCGCGCGCCGCCGCGAGGTAGGAGGGATTGCCCGCGTCCGCCCATGTCAGACGTGGCAGCGCCGCCGTGGCGATCAGGCTGGCGAGGAAGCCGCGGCGCGTCGTCATCTCAGTCCCCGTCCGCCGAATTGAACCCGACCGACACGCCCAGCTGACGACCGATCTCGACCTTCGCGGCCTCCTGCGCGGCGCGGACGCGTTGTTGCAGGATCTCGACCTTTAGTCGGCCCGAGGGGTCGGCGACTCCGGCAAAGACCGGATCATCGAGGTCTTCGGCCTGGATGATCGCGTCTGTGAAAGCGGCCTCGCTCACCGGCAAGGGGCCCTCGGCCAGTGCCTCTGCCAGATGCTCCAGCGCGCGCAGGTTCAACAGGACATTGCGCAGCGACCGACCGGATCGCCGCGCCTCCGCCCGCTCGGGGCGCGGACGTTCAAAACTGCCCATGGGGCGGCCAAGGCGTTGATCGGCCGTCCATTCCAGCCCGGATAACAGTGCCGTATAAAGTTGCTGTGCCGGTTCGTCCTCGCTGAGGTAGACCACATTGCCCGCCTGCCCCGCCGTCTGCATCAAGCGCGCCTGTTCCTGCCAGTCGGCAGTGGTCGCGGCTGCCATGCGCGACAGATCGACCGCTAGCGCCTGCACCAGCCGACAGGTGTAGCTGTCGCGCCCATATTCGGCATAGTCCGGATCGAACAACAACCGTTCCAGCGCCATCAACCCACGCCCGGCGACGGAGACTTCGGAGAACTGATCCGCATTCCCCACCGCGCTATCCTCATCGCGCAGCAGCGCCGCAACGGTCGAGCCGACCATCCCCCGCTTGTCCGGCCAAAAGGCGATCGCCAGCCCGCGCCCGTCCGTATCCAACGGCCCGAACCCCAGATGGCTGACCCCCATCCAGGCGTCAAAGCTGTTGTGGAACGAGGGTCTGACCCCTGCAGCAGTGCAATCCGCCGTGGCATTGACCGCCAGCGCACGGGCCTGCACGGCGAAGGTTTGAAATCCGGGCAGGACATGCTCGGTCAACGCCTCGGGGACACCCGCCCGCGCCGATGTGGAAGAGATCGGCACCCCGACACAATGTGCCAGGGTCAGGGCAATCGCCAGGCAGCGCGCGCCCCGACGCCTTGCCGGCCCGAGGCTGGATGACGCAGACGCGCAAGACACGGGCACGGTCTCGGGCACTGACACGCGCACGGGCACGCGCACTGGCACGGGCGACCCCAACAAGACATGGACGGGATTGGCATAGGCGGGGCGGGTCATAAGCTCTCCAGATAACGAATGAGGTCGGCGCGGTCCCTGGGGGTCACCTGCGCCACGTGATCGCGTGCGGGCTGCGCCTCGCCGCCATGCCACAGCACCGCTTCCAACAGCGACCGGGCGCGACCGTCGTGCAGATAATAACTGTGCCCGTTCACCTGCGGCGTCAGACCGATACCCCAGAGCGGCGGCGTTTTCCACTCCCGCCCCGTGGCGCGCCCTTCGGGGCGGTGATCCGCCAAGCCTTCGCCCATGTCGTGCAGCAACAAATCGGTGAAGGGCCAGATCAACTGGAAGCTCTGCTCGGGCTGACCTTCCAAGCGGTCAGTCACGAACTTTGGCACGTGGCAGGACGCACAGCCCGCCTCGTGAAACACCCGCTTGCCGTTCAACACGGGCGGCGACCCGGTGTCGCGTCGGGCCGGCACACCGAGGTTCCGGCTGTAAAAGGTGACGAGGTCCAGCCCCTCCCGGTCCACTTCGGTGCCACGCTCATCGCCATCACCATGCGGGGCGGCGCGGCAGGTGGCCTGGGCCTCGGTGCAATCACCCCAGGGCGCGGGAAACAGCGGGGTGGAGATGCCGATGTCCCCGGCAAAGGCCGAAGCGCTTTGTTCCCGGATCGTCGCGGCCCCGGCCTTCCAGCCAAAGCGCCCCAGCATCGGGCGGTCGAACTCGAACGACCAGAGGATCTGGGGCCGCCCCGAGATGCCGTCGCCATCGCTGTCCTCGGGGTCGGCATGGGCAAGGATGTCCTGCGCCGGGATCGCCTCCAGCAGCCCGAGGCCGATCATCTGCGGCGCGACGCGTGGCGACAGCATCGCGCCCTCGGCCAGTGGACCATATCCCAGGTCGGCGGCGCGCCACGTCGGGTGGCGCAGGCGCGCGACCCCGCCTTGCAGGGGGACCGCGACCTCCTCCCAGGCAACCGCCAGGCGGTACTCCGCCGGGTGGCCTAGGACGCCGAAGTCCTGCAACTGACCGCCATAGACCGGGTCCGGACGACTGTGCTGCGGCGTGTCGCCAAGGGACAGCAGGAACGCCTCGATCTTGCTGGCCACCACGGCTTTTTTCGCGGGCACCGAGACGCGCAGGAACATCGAGGCAGCGCTGTCCTCTGACCCCTCCGGGGGATGCCCGCGCCCGTCCTTGAGGTGGCAGCGCTGGCACGACCGGGCGTTGTAAATTGGGCCCAACCCGTCCGACGCCAGCGTGGAGGAAGGCGACGACACCCAGAGTTTGCGGAACAACCCGTTGCCGACCTTGAAGTCGAGCTCCCGCTCGAAGGAGATATTGCCCGAGGGCTGCGAAAATGCATCCGCATCGCTGCGCGCCCGCACGGTCGCCCCGCCTGCCGGATTATCCTCGAACGGCTCGGGAGCTGTGAAATCGGCCGGTGCGGCGGTCACGCGGGCGATGCGCGCGGCCTCTTCAGCCGTGCGGGGGATGACGTTCAGAAAGGGAGCCTTGAGACCATCGGCAGAGGCCCGAGGTGCCTCTGCCAGCGCCGCGCCGCCCGCGATGACGATCAGCGCGCTCAGCAGCGTCGCGCGAAGGATCATCGGCTTGGCGAATGTCCGGCCCATGGTTAAGCCCTTTTCGGCCTGAGCAATGTCGGTAATGATTTGAGCATGGCACTCTGGCGCCATCGCGCCGCCGGCCCAACCAATGCCCAACCGATTGTCACTGAAAGACCGCGCCCGGATCGTCGAGGCTGTTCGATCCCTCGAACCCGACATCCTCCAGCCTGAGCGCCGCAACCGCGCGTTCGATGTGGCGGGTCTGCGCGACCAGCGCGTCGACGGCGGCCATGATGATCGCCTCACCCTCGGCATTGCCGCGCGCCAACATCTGATCGTAGGAGAACCCGGCCTCAGCCGCCGCCTTCAACTGGCCCAGTTCCGCCATCGTGTGATCCAGCGCGCCGCGTAGATCGCCATCGACCGAGGGGTCGGCCGCCGCGACGAGGGCCGATAGCGACTTGCCCGTCACCACACGACCATCAATCCCGACATATTCGCCGAAGTAGACATTCCGGATCCCCAGCCCGTCGTAAAAGTGACTGTTGTGAGTGTTGTCGGAAAAGCAGTCGTGCTCTTCCTCAGGGTCGTTGAGCATCACCCCCAGCTTCATCCGCTCCCCCGCCTGTTCACCGTAGGAGAGCGACCCCATCCCGGTCAGGATCGCGGCAATCCCGGCCTCGGGGTTATCGCTCAGCGTGGTACGGGCCGCGCCGCTCTGACCCCATTGGTTCGCCATCCAGTCGAGATCCTCGATCAGCAGATCGACGGCCGCCATCAGGTAATCACCGCGCCGGTCGCAATGGTCGTTGGTGCAGGACACACCAGCGGCGAAATCGGTATAGGGGCGGTCGCCGGCCCCATGCGCGGTGCCGTTCAAGTCCTGCCCCCAGAGCAGGAATTCGATGGCGTGATAGCCGGTGGCGACATTGGCTTCGACCCCGTCGGCCTCATGCAGTGTTTCGGCCAGAAATTTTGGGGTGATGTCACTGGCGTCAATTTCACCGCCCGAGAGCGTAAAGCTCGGGTTGGCGATGACGTTGAGCGCCGCATAGAGGTTTTCATCCGTCGCGCCGCCGTAGTCTGCATCGACGTAGTCGATCAGCCCCTCATCCAGCGGCCAGGCGTTCACGCGGCCTTCCCATTCATCCACGATAGCGTTGCCGAAACGGAACGCCTCGCTCTGCTGATAGGGGACGCGGGCGGTAACCCAGGCGGCGCGCGCAGCTGTCAGCGACGCCTCGCTCGGGCTGGCAATCAGGTCTTTGACGGCTGCCTTCAGCGCCTTGGCCGTGGTCAGGCTATCGGAATAGACCGCCTGCCCGATGTCGGCATATGTCGTCAGCACCGCGCTCTTTTCCTGCGCCAGCGCGGGCGCGGCACAGAGGGCGAGAACTGCGGTGGCGGTCGTCAGTCGGGGCATGAGAAATCCTGCAGGGTTCAGTCGAGATGGCGCAGCACGGTGACACCGCGCATGAGGTCGCGCCGGAGTGGCTGGGCCAGCGAAAGGGCGCGGATGAAGGGCGAGGTCGGGCATGGTCGATTCCGTTCGCTCACCCCTTTACCTGACGTTTTTACTCGCCATTGTCAATTCCGACATTTTTACTAGGTTTATTAGGTCTGCGGAGCGATGGACTAAGGAGCTATAGGGTGGCGGTCTTGCTGCCCTACGATCAGCCCGACAAACTGGGTCATGACGAGACGCGGATCATGCACGCGTGCTGTGTGTTCTGCACAGGTCGTTCGAAAACGGAAAGCTGGTAGAACATATGCCCGCAACGGCGGTACGCCGACGCATCCGCCCCTCTCGCCAATCAACAGAACCGGCCTCCCGAATCCCCGACCCCGCCCGCCTATGCGCAAGGCTCAGGCGGCGAGGTAGCGTTCAAGCGCGGCGGCCAGCCCGTCCCGGTGCATGATCCCCAGCCAGTCCGCGAACGGTTCTGCAAAGGCAGGCGCCTCCGCAAGATCGCCGTAGATCGTAGGCATCGCCAGCCAGGCGCGCGGATCCGACTTCGCCGCCCGAGCCACCTGCGTGAGGTCGTCCCAGAACGGATCGTTCGGCGCGATCAGGCTGCCATCCTCGCGCACGCCCGTGCAATAGCGCGCCCAGCAGGCCGTCACGAAGGCCAGCCCCGAAACCGGCGAACCACGCGCCAACCCGTCCCGCACCGAAGGCAGGATGAACCCCGGCTGACGCGCGGAGCCGTCGAACGCCACCCGTCGGGTGGTGTCCACGATAGCCGGGTTGGACAGCCGCTCATCGATCAAATCTATATAGGAGTCGGGGGTAAAACCGGGCACGGCGGCCACGTGGGGCAGAATTTCGTCCCGCTCGACCTTGTGAAACAGCGCGCGTAACGCAGGGGATTGCATACACCCCGCGATTGTCTCGATCCCCATCAGGTCGCCCGCACAGGCGATCACCTGATGCCCGCCGTTAAGAATGCGGATCTTCATCCTCTCAAAGTCATGCACGGCCTGGGAGAAGGTCGCGCCGACACGGTCCCAGTCCGGGCGACCTGCGCAGAAATCATCCTCGATCACCCATTGGCGGAAATTCTCGTGGGTGACCGGAGCGAGGTCCCCGATCCCCATTTCGCGCGCAAGGGCCAGCTCGCTCGGCCCCGTTGCGGGGACGATGCAATCAACCATTGAGTTGGGAAAGCTGCACTCCCGGTCAATCCACTCTGCGAGATCCGGGTCAGACAAGCGCGCCAGCGCCACGAGAGTCTGACGCAGGATGGCCCCGTTGCCCTGGAGGTTATCGCAGGACAGGCCGGTGAACGGCCCTGCCCCGGCCTGCCGCCGCAACCGTAGCGCTGCGATCATCGCGCCAAAGGCCGTGCGCGGCGTGCCGGGGTTTGCCGCGTCATGCAGGATGTCGGGGTGCGTCGCGTCGAACCCCTTGGTCGCGGGGTCGATAAAATAGCCGCTCTCTGTCACGGTCAATCCGACGATGCGGATCGCCGGGTCCGCCATCTGCGCGATCAGCGGGCCATTGCCCTCGGCGATCGGGATATAGCCGACCATGGAGCCGACCACCTCTGCGCGGCGGCTATCGGGGGACAATTCGATCAGCGTAGTCAGGCAATCCTGCGCCAGCAGCTTGTCTCGCATGGCGGCATCATAGCTGCGAACCCCGGCGCCGAGGATCGCCCAGTCGTGGTTCATCCCCTGTTGGAACAAGCGGTGCAGATACCAGGACTGGTGCGCGCGGTGGAAATTACCCACGCCGATGTGCACGATGCCGGGCGTCAGAGCGCCCCGGTCATAAGTGGGGCGCGCGATCTGGGCCGGCAATTGGGACAGGGTCGCGTTGGACAAGGTCATGACCTGTCTCTTATACACATCTGACGCTGCCGACGAGCGATCTAGTGTAGA
>OLHY01000578.1_pt1 | contig 11255 bp, 10 predicted proteins | sample 1609411 | NCBI WGS metagenome assembly OLHY01 (sample SAMN05416817, study PRJEB24817) | seawater metagenome | isolation source: Sea water | place: Canada:Atlantic | collected 2013-07
AGATTGCCTCTTGTCTCGTGGGCTCGGAGATGTGTATAAGAGACAGCTTCTGCAGAGCAAGCACCCCGATTAAAGCCGCTAGAGGAAATAGCCACCAAAACTCCGACATATCCTGCTGAATATTTCCGTGCCTAAGAACTACGGAAGCCCACAACGCTAAGGGAAGCAGAATTGCATCACCCAGCATCATGATCGAGCGTTTTGATCTTTCGGACAGCTTTGAATCCATTTTATGCCTTAAGCCATTTTATTCTTGCGGTATCGTTTCCAGCACCACTCAGAAAGTCAGCCAGCAAAATAGGTATAGACGTCAATATTAGCAGAACTACGCCATATTCAGGTAACCTTTCAACCACTATGGCCATTGGGAAAATCCAACAAATATTAATTAGAATCGAATACAAAAGCGTATTTTGTGTGCCGAAGCGTCTGTTCCTGTGCTGATATGCATGTCTACTATGCGCCTGAGAAATATTATCGCCAACCAACAAGCGAATAAACAGAGTCAAAGTCCCATCAGCAAGAAACTGGCTAATGAGCACAAGCCACACCCAGACAGATAATTCTTCCGAAGAAAGTGCTAAAAAGCCAATCGTTAAACCTAAAAAATTTGCTCCCGAATCGCCCATGAACAATTTCGCAGGCGGCCAATTAAGAAAGAGAAAACCCAGCGCTAGACTCCCAATCAGCAAACATATCAAGGCTTCGTAAGATGTCTTGGTTTCAAAGAAGAACCAAGCAGAGAAGCTCACAAAAATCACCTCCGACGCGACAATCCCGTCGATGCCGTCCATGAAATTGAACAAATTCTGAATCCAGAGAAGAAATATAATCGCGACAAAACCTCCGAAAATAGTTAAATAACTATCGAATGCAAACAGACCTAAATTCGGAAGCCCAACCCAGCCAACACACCAAATCGCAGCTAGCGCGTATAAGGACAGACGGACTTTTACGGAGAGTTCATATATATCATCTATAAAACCAATCACGCCAACAAACATCGAGGCTAGAAAAGCCAATATGACGCTCGGATTACCATCTCCCAAACTGATGCAAAGCCAGAAAAAAATAAACGAAAAGAAGGAAAACACAATTCCCGCACCTGTTGGCGTTGGCTCCGTATGCGCACTTCTCGCATTCGCTGATGCAAGAAAGTTTAATCTCTTGGCGAATCTAGGGTAAAGAAAACAGATAAAGTACGTCAGTACAATAACCATGCCCGAGCTATAGGATAATGACTCACTATTCAAAAATATTTCCCTCTCGCAACGTTATAAATAGGCAAGCGTGTTAAAATTCCCTGAACTCCTAAACGCATTTGTTCGGTTTCATGCATCTACTTCTCAATGGTTTTTCCTTGGTCAGGCCTCTCACTGGTATTGGGCAGTATACCCATCATCTGGCTAACGAGCTTGACAAACATGGTCTCGTAGAAAACATTCTCTATTGGGGTGCTGTAAGTGTAGGCGATCGACAATTTTTAGATAACCAACTAAAAATCATCAGTAAACCGGCGTCAAGGAGCGTCAGAAAACTACAACTTTTGTCAACCTTTAGACTAAATGCCTTCATCAATCACCTAACGTTGAAATCAGGGAATTTGAAGAACCACATTTACCACGAAACAAACTATGTCGCTCGTCCATACCACGGTAAGCTGGTCACGACAGTCCACGATTTGTCATTTATTCACTATCCGGAACTGCACCCACCAGAGCGAATCGCTCACATGAAACGTCTAACAGAAACACTTGAACGCAGTGCGCATGTGATAACAGATTCTGACTATGTTAGAAACGAAGTCATTGAACACTACAAGATCGAACCAGAACGAATCAGCACAGTACCACTCGGCGTAGACTCCAATTTCAATCCTGCTAGTGATGAAGAAAAAGAAGAGTTTAAATTAAGATATGGAATTAAATCTAACTTCATATTAATGGTCGGCTCGATCGAACCAAGAAAACAAATTGACAAAGTCATCGATGCTTATATTTCTCTCCCCGAAAACATCAAGAAAGAGTATGTGTTGGTGCACGCTGGACCAGCGGGTTGGAACAACTCATCGATCAGCGATCAGTTCGATAAGTTAACAGCCACGGGGGAACTAATTGCCCTGGGGTATATCGACGAGGCAGATCTTGCGACGCTTTATAGTGCGGCGACCTGCTTGGTCTACCCTTCGATCTATGAAGGATTTGGTCTTCCAATTTTGGAGGCAATGGCAAGTGGAACACCCGTTATTACATCGAACTTATCTAGCATGCCAGAAGTTGGAGGACAGGCAGCAATGCTAATAGACCCCTCGAATCAGGAACAGCTAAGAAATGCGCTAATAGAAGTCCTACAAGACCTAGACCTTAGAGAAAGACTCACGACCGCAGGCATTCAGCATGCCCGTCTATATCGTTGGCAAACATGCGCACAAGCAACAGCAGAGATTTACAAGCGTGTTTACTGATCAGGTTCATAACAACCATGTAAGGGACTAAATCAACAACAATGATACGCGCCATCTAACGATCAGTTAATCGAGAAAACATCAAATCTATGTTTGTAGTTAGATAACTATAATGAGCACAATCGTATCGGCTTACTATGCGTGTGATGACTCAAGCAGAGCCTTAGGCAAGCAGCTGCTATTGCTTTAAGAACAATGCAGTGGAAGTTTGAAAAGATTGGTCGGGACGGCAGGATTTGAACCTACGACCACCACACCCCCAGTGTGGTGCGCTACCAGACTGCGCTACGCCCCGAAAACAGCTATTGCTGAAAGTCGCGAATTCTAAACTATTCGATTTGGAAAAACGAGATATTGCTGAATAGGATCTAAATTAGTTCTTTAATACATCGAGCACGTCTTCAAGCTCAGAGATCATCTGGTGAATCAACTGCTTGTATTGCGTGCTGTCTTCTTTTTGGTCGTCGCCCGAGAGTCTCTGTCTCGCGCCGCCGATGGTAAAGCCCTGATCATAAAGAAGCGATCGAATCTGGCGAATCATCAAGACATCTTGACGCTGGTAATAGCGTCGATTGCCACGTCGTTTTACGGGTTTAAGTTGAGGAAACTCTTGTTCCCAATAACGCAATACGTGGGGCTTTACTGCACACAGACCGCTGACTTCACCTATGGTGAAATAGCGTTTTCCCGGAATAGGCGGTAGTTCTGCGTTATGATCTGGGTCCAGCATATGCTTCCACCCTAGCTTTTAATTTTTGTCCTGGCCGAAAAGTTACTACTCGACGCGCTGTGATTGGGATTTCTTCTCCCGTTTTAGGGTTACGACCAGGCCGCTGGCTTTTATCCCTTAGATCGAAGTTTCCAAAACCGGACAACTTAACCTGCTCGTTTTCTTCTAGGGAGGCACGAACTTCTTCAAAAAAGAGTTCAACCACTTCTTTGGCCTCTCTTTTATTCAACCCTAGCTCTTCAAATAGCTTCTCGGCCATTTCTGCTTTGGTCAACGCACTCATGTGTCAATTCCTTAAGCTTGCACCCAGTTGAGTGCTTAATGCTTGTATAATTTTTGCGACAAAATCATTTATTTCATCGTCGGTAAGAGTGCGGGATGCGTCTTGGAAGGTCAAGCCTAAAGCGATACTTTTTCTATTCAGATCAATACCTTCGCCCTGATACACGTCAAACAACTTTAGGTTTTGGAAGGCACCAATTTCAACTGATTTCACACAGGCGTCTATTTCTGCAGCGCTAACGATTTCGTCAACAATGACAGCGATATCACGCCGCACTTCCGGGAATTTAGACAAATTGGCAGCTTGGGGGACACGTCTTGAAGACAAGCCGGACAATTTCACTTCGAAAAGGTAAGCATTTTGCTCCAGGCCCAGTGTTTTAGCGACTCTAGGATCAATTAAGCCAAGGTAGCCGACGGGCTCTCCCTCCCTGCTGATAAGCGCGGTTTGGCCTGGATGCAACGCAGGATGTACGCCTTTCTCAAACCGAAATTGTGACGCATCACCGGTTAGCGCAATAACAGATTCCAACTCGCCCTTAACATCGTAAAAATCAATGGCTTGTGACGCTTCTGCCCAATTTTCACTCTGTCTTTGCCCATAGGAAACACCCGCTAGCATGGGTTCTTGCCGAATATTGGCTATTTCTAATTCAGCCGTATTAGGTGCTTGTAAGAACCGCAACCCTGTCTCAAACAAACGAACCCGTGTTTGCTGCCTGTTAATGTTATAAATCAATGACTTGAGCAAACCTGACCAAAGCGTTGTTCGCATCACGCCCATTTCGCTCGAAATCGGGTTAGCTAAGACTATCGGGTCGTTCTCAGGGTCGAGCAACAATTGCATCGCCGGATCTACAAAGCTGTAGGTAATCGCTTCCTGATAACCGCTTGCCACAAGCTGCTCTTTAATTCGATTCACCGTCAACTGCGCTTCCGAGACCGGCGCCATATGCAGTTGGCTCTCCGGCGTTCGAACAGGCAAGTTGTTGTAACCATAAACACGGCTTATTTCTTCGATCAAATCAGCTTCTATGGCAATGTCGAATCGATGCGATGGCGCGGTTACCTGCCAAACAGTCTCATCCGCCTCACCGTCACGTTTTGAGTCAAAACCTAATCGCGACAGCATGTCGCTTACTTGTTCAGCGCCAATATCAACACCTAAAAGTCGTTTCACCCTCGACAAGCGCAAGGAAACTGTAGGCACTTCAGGTAATTGATCTTGCAGAACAGTTTCTGTCGTTGGGCCCGCGTTACCGCCCGCAATCGACAGCAGCAGTTCAGTTGCCCGCTCTATCGCCTGCGCTTGACCTTGCCAATCGACGCCTCGCTCGAATCGGTGTGAAGCATCCGTATTCATGCCATAAGATCTTGCTCGCCCGGCTATCGCCATCGGTGCAAAGAAGGCACTTTCCAAAAAAATATCGACTGTTTCGTCTGTCACCGATGTCGTAAGGCCGCCCATAATGCCAGCGATGCCAATCGCACCGGACTCATCTGTGATTAAAAGCGTGTCATCCAGTAACTCAACATCAGAACTATCAAGCAGCACAACCTTCTCACTGGCTTTGGACTTTCGTACGACGATTTCGCCCTGCAGCTTTGACAGGTCGTATGCGTGCATGGGTTGACCCAGCTCCAACATAATATAGTTCGTCACATCAACCACAGGATCTATACTGCGTATTTCAGAGCGACGTAGCTTCTCTTTCATCCATAATGGCGTTTGCGCATCTAGGCGGATGCCTCTGATCACTCGGCCAACAAACCGCGGACAAGATTCGCCCGCCTGCAAAGAGACCGCAAATGTATCCTCAATCGTCGCAGCAATGGCTTGAATTTCCAGTTTTTTTACATCTAAACCGTTAACCAGACCGGTTTCACGACCAAGTCCGACCATCCCTAAACAATCACTTCTGTTGGGGGTTAGATCTAAATCAATAATCGAATCATCAAGCGCTAAATAGTCACGAACATCATCGCCAACCGGCGCATCAAGGGGCAGTTCCATCAATCCTTCATGGCTATCTGATATACCCAGCTCTTTTTCAGAACAGAGCATGCCAAATGATTCAACACCACGAAGCTTTGCTTTCTTTATCTTGAAGTCTTCAAGCTTTGCACCCACTAAAGCAAAAGGAATTTTGATTCCCTTACGCGCATTCGGCGCGCCGCACACAACTTGGTGTTCTTCCGCGCCAGAGCTGACTTTGCAGACGACAAGTTTGTCGGCATCCGGATGAGACTCTGTTGAGAGGATCTCTCCCACGACCACCTTTGAAAACTTAGCGGCAACAGGTTCAAACCCATCTACTTCCAGACCCGCCATCGTTAGCTGATCCACCAAATCTTGGGTAGATAGTTCGGGGTTTACAAATTCTCGTAGCCAACTTTCACTGAACTTCATTTACTTTTCCAATATCTGTTGGGAGGCAAATTGCTAAAATTGTTTGACTGTCTCTATGTTGACCGTATCTATAAAAATGTCACTTTATAAACCTCGCTCGCAAGCGGCTCAGGTCGAACGCTAGATTGTCGCTTTCTAGTTAAACTGGCGCAAAAACCGCTGGTCATTTTCAAAGAATAATCGCAGGTCATCGACACCGTATCGCAGCATGGCGAGCCGATCAGGCCCCATACCAAAAGCGAAACCACTGTATTCTTCTGGGTCAATACCCGAGTATTCAAGTACACGAGGGTGAACCATACCGGCACCCATCACTTCCAGCCAACCTGTGTTACTGCAGACTCGACAGCCTTTACCGACACAATGAACACATTGCACATCGACCTCAGCGGAGGGTTCTGTAAAAGGAAAATAGGAAGGCCTAAAACGAACCTCAAGATCCTTCTCAAAGAACACCTGAAGGAACTCAACAATCGTACCTTTCAAATCTGCAAAGCTGGATTTCTTATCGATCAACAAGCCTTCAACCTGATGAAACATCGGCGTATGTGTCAGATCAGAATCGACGCGGTAGACGCGACCTGGGCAGATAATTCGAAAAGGTGGCTGACGATTCTCCATCGTTCGGACCTGTACCGGTGAGGTATGGGTCCTTAACAGGATATTAGGATTGAAATAAAAAGTGTCATGCATCGCCCTTGCCGGGTGATGTTGTGGAATATTCAGCGCCTCAAAATTGTGATAATCATCCTCAATTTCCGGACCTTCCACGACCTCGTAGCCAACACTTCTAAAAAAGTTTTCGATTCTTTGCAAAACCATCGTCACGGGGTGCAATCCACCGGAGTCGACGGCGCGTCCGGGAAGTGTGACATCAATGATTTCAGCACTGAGCTGCTCTTCTATGGCAGCCTGATCAAATAAAGCTTTCTTTATATTGATCGCATCTTGCACGGTGCCTTTGGCAATATTGATTTGCGCACCCGCAGCTGGTCGTTCTTCAGCAGGCAGTTTACCGAGACCCTTTAATAGCCCCGTAAGCTCACCCTTTTTACCCAAATAGGCAACCCTGACAAGATCGAGGCCAGCAGAATCCGCCGCATCTTCAATGGCTTGTTGGGCTTTTTCGGTGATTTCTTTCAGATCAGACATGGCGACTATATCCTTGAAGCTGGGACAGAGCCGAGAAACCAACGTTTGGTTTCTCGTTAGTCCAGAATAACTAACCTACGCGGCAAGTCCTTCTTTTGCTTTCTCAGCTAGCGCTGCGAAAGCTTCTTTCTCATGCACAGCGAGGTCCGCAAGCACTCTTCTATCGATCTCAATGTTCTGCAGCTTCAAGCCATTAATCATTCGGCTGTAAGACAAACCACACTCACGTGCTGCAGCGTTAATACGTTGGATCCAAAGGGCACGAAACACTCGTTTCTTAACCTTTCGGTCTCTATAGGCATATTGACCTGCTTTTGTAACAGCCTGCTTGGCAACTCGGAAGACTCTCGATCGAGCACCGTAATAGCCTTTAGCTTGCTTTAATACTTTCTTGTGTCGGCGATGTGCCGTGACACCACGTTTTACTCTTGGCATTTGGAAATTCTCCTAACGAATTTGGTCGAATCGATTACACTTAATTTATGCAATCAAAGTAACATTACGAACCTACTAGTCTCCTAGCATTCGCTTGATTAAAGGCACATCTGCTTTAGCGACTTGCTTCATACCTCGAAGCTGTCTCTTACGCTTTGTAGCCTTCTTCGTCAGGATATGACTCCGATGGGACTGTCGGTGCTTATAGCCGCCTTTACCGGTTTTTTTGAACCGTTTGGCTGCACCCGAGGCTTTCTTTAATTTGGGCATTTTCTAACTCCGCGATTTTTCTTCAGTAAAATAAAAAACAAGCCCGACCCGTTAGAGTGGCTTGTCACTAATTGGTAAAAGATAGTCTTGATGGCTCGGCTAGAGCCAGAGGAACATTACTGTTCTTACTTGACTCAACCGGCCGCTGCTTGACCTTTCTTCTTACCTTTGGGGGCTAGCACCATTGTCAACTGTCTGCCTTCCATCTTTGGATGCAATTCAACAGTTCCAATTTCTTCCAGATCAACTTCGATCCGTTTTAGAAGCTCCATACCGAGCTCCTGGTGCGCCATTTCGCGACCTCTAAATCTCAAGGTCACTTTGGCCTTATCCCCATCATCGAGGAAACGTGTCAGGTTGCGTAGTTTTACCTGATAATCTCCTTCTTCCGTCCCAGGGCGAAACTTCATCTCTTTGACTTGAGTCTTCCGCTGCTTCTTTTTGGCTGCTGCTTTATCTTTCTTGGCTTCAAACACATGCTTGCCATAATCCATAATCTTACAGACTACGGGATCAGCATCAGGTGCTATCAACACAAGGTCCAATTTGGCATCTTGAGCCGCTTGTCGCGCTTCTTCGATTGGTACTACACCAACCTGACCTCCATCAGCTCCAATTAATCGACAAGATTTAGCTTGTATCTCGTCATTTATTATAGCTTTTTTAGATTCGCCTTTCTTAATTCCGCTTCTCCTTGGGTTCGGGCCGGGGAGTATACCTAAATTAGGCTACTCTTCCCATTTTTTCGACTTCACTTGTTAATAAAGATGAAAATGCGTCAACGGACATCACGCCTAGATCGTCGCCATTGCGAGCGCGTACTGCAATTTGTCCATTTTCGACCTCTCTGTCGCCTACCACAATCAGGTAAGGCACCCGCTGAATGGTATGTTCGCGGATTTTAAAGCCGATTTTCTCATTTCTCAAGTCACTTTCAACTCGGAAACCATTATTTTTCAGCGCGCTGCAAACACCGTTAACATAATCTGATTGGCTATCGGTGATATTGAGCACGACAGCTTGAACTGGCGCCAACCAAGCGGGCATCTCACCGGCATAATTCTCGATTAATATGCCGATAAATCGTTCAAAAGAGCCCAGCATTGCCCTATGCAGCATGACAGGCACCTGACGCGAGCCATCCTCGGCGACATACTGCGCATCGAGACGTCCCGGCATTGAAAAATCGACCTGCATGGTGCCGCACTGCCAGACCCTTTCTAAGCAGTCCTTAAGACTGAATTCAATTTTAGGGCCGTAAAATGCCCCTTCGCCCGGCAATATGTCATAGGACAGACCTTTTGTTTCCAGCGCCTGCGCTAATGTTTGCTCCGCTTTATCCCAAACTTCATCACTACCTACCCGCTGCTCTGGGCGAGTGGACAGCTTCACGATAATCTCTTTGAAGCCAAAATCTGCATAAACGTCCTCTAGGACATTGATGAAATCAATCACTTCGTCTTGAATCTGTGATTCCGCACAGAAAATATGCCCATCATCCTGCGTAAAACCGCGCACACGCATAATGCCCTGTAACGTGCCGGAAGGCTCATTTCTGTGACAACAGCCAAACTCCGCAAGTCGAATGGGTAAATCTCGGTAACTCTTTAGACCTTGATTAAAAACCTGCACGTGACAGGGACAGTTCATCGGTTTTAGCGCATAAAGCCGATTGTCTGTCTGAATCGAGAACATACCGTCGCCAAATTTGTCGGCATGACCCGACTTCTCCCACAACGACATATCGACAACCTGCGGCGTCTTGATCTCTGCGTAGCCATGCTTTTGCTGCACGCCTCGAATATAGGTCTCTATTGTTTGATAAATGCTCCAACCCTTAGGATGCCAAAACACCATACCTGGCGCTTCTTCCTGAGTATGAAACAGATTGAATTTTTTGCCGAGCTTGCGATGATCGCGCTTCTCTGCTTCTTCTATACGGTGAAGATACTGTTTGAGCGCTTTCTTATCGCCCCAGGCTGTACCGTAAATTCGCTGCAACATTTCGTTTTTAGAATCACCCCGCCAATAAGCGCCGGCAACTTTAGTCAATTTAAAGGCTTGCAACTTACCGGTACTTGGAATGTGTGGACCACGGCAGAGATCGGTGAAGTCACCTTGACTATAGAAAGACAGATCCTCCTCTGAAGGAATGCTTTCAAGAATTTGAACCTTGTAACCCTCGCCTTTTTGCTTGAAAAATTCGATTGCTTCAGTTCGGGACATCAACGACCGCGTCACCGCAATATCCTCTTTGATTATTTTCTCCATCTCCTTCTCGATCGCCCGCAGATCTTCAGGCGTGAAGGGACGCTCGTAAGCAAAGTCATAGAAAAAACCGTCGTCGATGACAGGACCGATGGTGACTTGTGCAGCTGGAAAGGTTCGCTGAACAGCCTGGGCCATAAGATGCGCGCAGGAATGTCGCAACACTTCCAGACCATCAGCATCCTTATTGGTAATAATTGAAATTTCAGTATCTGATTCGACTACGTAGGAGGTATCGACAAGTTCGCCGCCAACCTTTCCCGCCAGTGCTGCTTTTGCAAGACCGGGGCCGATTGATTCGGCTATTTGGTGTATTGAGACAGGGGAATCGAATTGTTTCTGACTTCCGTCAGGCAGAGTAATGACTGGCATATTATCCTCGCTTTCAGTGGTGACCCCTACCAAAGGCCACTTGGTTATCGCTATGTTGTTCTAAAATGTTCTAAATGCCTGAATCATTTTCACTTTTTAATCGCACAACGCAGATGGTGTACGCCTGAAAACAGTGGGAATGTTCAAGCTGAAAACTTATTACGACTATTTGTCTAATCCAGAATTTCTATTCACCAGAACGACCTTGCCACTCTCTCGGTGGGGTAGTTTGGTGGGAACGCTCAGATTCGAACTGAGGACCCTCGCCTTGTCGAGGCGATGCTCTAACCAACTGAGCTACGCTCCCATTCTTCACACTACGGAAAGTAATTCCCGTCAAAAAAAAGAACAGATCCTCGAAGCAACACCCTTGTCCATACTCTAAACAGTTGGCTGCAACATCGAGGCCGCGTAATTTAACAAGAAACTCGTCAAGACGCCAGCCTAAGACATACCAACAAACTGATGGCGTAATTCTTCGATCTGATCACGCAAAGATGCCGCCTCTTCAAACGCCAAATTCTTCGCTTGCTCAAACATCTGTTTTTCAAGGCTGACAATCCGCTTTTCAAGTTCACCCTGACTCAAAGCATCCGTCTTGTAGCGTCCTTTCTTATCCGCTACCGAGGCACCTTTTTTACCCGAACCCGGCGCATCTCTGGCGCCCTCGAGAATATCAATCACCTTTCGCTTGATGCCAACCGGGGTAATGTTATTGGCCTTATTGTGGGCCATCTGTTTTTCTCGGCGCCGGTCAGTTTCATCCAGCGTGCGCTGCATAGAGCCGGTAACACGATCGCCATACATAATTGCCCTACCTTCGAGCTGTCTCTTATACACATCTCCGAGCCCACGAGACAAGAGGCAATCTC
>OLHY01000580.1_pt1 | contig 11248 bp, 6 predicted proteins | sample 1609411 | NCBI WGS metagenome assembly OLHY01 (sample SAMN05416817, study PRJEB24817) | seawater metagenome | isolation source: Sea water | place: Canada:Atlantic | collected 2013-07
TCTACACTAGATCGCTCGTCGGCAGCGTCAGATGTGTATAAGAGACAGTAGCTGGGTAACGCATTATAAGTATTTTATTAAAGATACATCTAACGAATACTACAACTTAGCTTTAGATAGATTTTATTTTGCTGAAGATGGCAACGTTTGGTTGAGTTTCCCTTCATCAGAAAGAAGTAAAGTTCAAATAGATAGTTATCTTATACTAAAAAAACAACACGACGTAGATAATCCTTCTATTGGTCCTTGTAGATATAAAGTTTTAGATGTTCAGTCTCAAGCTCCTGAGTTTGTTGCTAATTCTAAAAAGATTATAGCTTCAGCTCGCTGTGAAGTTGACGCTGGTTTTCAAGAAGATTTCTCTTTAATAACTTTTACAGGACCTAACGCTGATGATAATTCTCAGTTTGCAACAGCTTTTAATGGCGATAGCTTTATTACAATATCCGACGGTGGTAATACAACAGACATATTAGGGGTTAAATTTGGTGGACCTGTTTCAAGTAATGGTACAATGTACGAGGTGCAGTTAGACGAGCCATTTGGAGCAGACGCTTCTTTCTTCGGGGTATCAGGTTTAGTAGAGGGTGCAACTATTACTATAAATGTTTATAAAAACGAAGAAGAAAGACTACCAGAGTTTGAAGGTAGATTTTTTGTTAAAATAAATAGAGATACAGATTTTGATGTTAACATAATAAAAACTTTTTCAGGTTTAAATAAAAGGTACGGTATAGTTGGCGCTGCTTATGTCGATAGAGTTACCGCTAGTTCTTCTTTGAGAGGTAATTCATCAAGATGGGGGACATTTTTTAGAGATGCGGGAGAGGCAGCTGGAAATCCGTTTGGTGACTGTACATGTCCTGATTCCTGGAGACACAAAGGTGTCGAGCTAGGTGGTAACGGTAATAGGTTAAACGGTTTTAATGGAGTTCCTTCAAATTCAAGAGTATTTATAGATGGTCAAACAGGTATGGAGCAGGCTTTTCACGCTGGTGCCGCTTATAATAGAGAGTGGTTAGGTATTCTTAGAGCTGGTTTTTCAAATCCTATTTACGAACACTTAGGTAGTCAAAAAGCGTTTTTTGCAGAAAAAGCTGTAAAAGGGGCTTTAGTAAGAATAGTACACATAGACGGTAGAGTTTCTAAACCTTATGAAATTAAAAACCACTGGAGATTCAGAGGTGCTAGGGGAATAAGAAGATGTTTTTGTGTTGATGGTTGTGGTGACTGTCAAAAAAGTACGCTTGCAAGTAATAGAGTTTTTTCTTTAGCGTTAGAGCTAACTAGCAAGGTTCAAGAAGACTGGGTTGGTAACGGATCAGAATCAGCCTTAACTAACATAAGAGGTTTTCAAATAGTTGAAGAAGTTATAAGTGATGATAACAAAATAATATCTTCTAACAATCCAGCTGTTTTTGAAACAGAGCCAAAAGAAGCTGTAGATATTGATATATATTACGAAGCATCAAACGCGTTACCTATATCAACTATAAATCAACAATCAAAAATATTAAATTACTATAACTGTTATAGCTTTGGAAATGGTGTTGAGTCTGATAGAATAAGAGATGATTTCAACGCACCTAGAATAGGTAAAGGAGTTAAAGTGTCTGCTTTACTAGATGAACCATATATGGAAGAAAGAAGGTCAAGTGGTCTTATATTTTCTCAAATATACAACTCTCAAGCAGGTATAAATAGATTAAACCAATTCATACAAGCACAGCCTATAACGAAAGATTTAAACCCTGAGTATGGTTCTATACAAAAACTACACTCTAGAAACACAAACCTAGTTACGCTTTGCGAAGACAAGTGTTTAAAAATACTAGCCAACAAAGACGCTTTATTTAATGCTGACGGAAGCGCTAATATAACATCTAACAAAGCTGTTTTGGGTCAAGCTGTTCCTTATGCTGGTGAGTTTGGTATTAGTACTAATCCAGAATCATTTGCTTCTTACGGATTTAGAGCTTATTTTTCAGATAAAAATAGAGGAGCTGTAATTAGATTGTCACAAGATGGTATAACTAATATTGCTTTAAAAGGTATGTCTGACTTTTTTGCAGACAACTTACCTAGTTCTAATAAAATAATTGGAAGTTATAACGATGACAAAGAAAACTACAATTTAACACTAGATTATTTAACTGACGAGTGGCAAGATAAGCTTTCTAAGACACCTAAAGATAAAACACACTGTGAAGTACCTAATGATGAATCTGATGATATAGAAACAACTACAGTATCATTTAAAGAGACTGTTGACGGTTGGACTAGTAGAAAATCTTATTATACTAAGACTGGTGGTGTTTTTTATCCACTAGAAAGTGGTGAATCTTTAAATGACAAGTATTATACTTTTAATAAAGGATTAATATGGGAGCATGCTTCTAATGATTTATATAATAATTTTTATGGAACTCAATATGATAGTTCTGTAAATGTAGTGATAAATGACGTTACAGAGTCTATCAAAGGGTTTAAAACATTAAACTACTCTGGTACTGATTCTAGAAAATACTCTTATAACACGTCTAGTGGTTTAACGGGGTTGAGTATAGATCAGGTTGTAGCTCAACAAATATCACCTTCTATAATAAACGCTGAAAACTACACGCCTGGTTGGTATACTAACTATATCAATACTGATATGGAGGAAGGTATGATAAAAGAGTTTGCTAAGAAAGAAAATAAATACTTCAATAAAATAAAAGGTATAAAAACTTACTACAATGATGATTGTGATAATAATATTGATTCTTCTGCTTTTCAAACTCAAGGATTAGGTTTAGCTACTGTAACTTCATCTGCTCCAACTGCATTTAAATTAACAGTTAAGGTTGACGCTTCTTGTTCTACAGGAACAGGTAATGATCCACTGCCAGACACTACTAAAAAGTTCTGGTACTACTGGACATGTACCAAAACAGGGTCTAACGTAAACGTAGATATAAGACAAACGGCAACAGACCAACTTGTTAAATGTGGTATAGAAGAGTTTTATAATAATTTCCCTAACAATTACACTGGTATTGATAAGAATTATTTTAATTTTAAATTCTTTAATTCTTCAGGTGTTAACGTGAACACTATACTTTATAACGAAAACAACGAGTCTATATCTACTAGTGGTAAGTTTTTATATGTTGAACCAGCTTCAACGCCTGACAACAACGCTTTAAACGCTAATGTTTCTGGCACTGCTGTTCCAAATACTTACTTTATATTAACTGTAACAAACGGTGTTATAACCGCTAAAACTCAATACAATACTTTAGCTAGTTGTGGAACACCTCTTGTGGCTGTAGACTTTTCTTTGTTCGTTGGTTATAGAGTTGGTGGTAACTCTACTAATTTGTTAACCGGTACGGCAGCACAACACGGTACTCCTTCTGGAAGAGCAGCTCTAGCTAAAACACAATTAAAAGATTGGTTAACTGGTCCATTAATAGGTCAAGTGAGTTCAAATAGATTAATTAGACTATCTGATATATACAAGTATTCCGGTGCAACTGGTTTAGTTGTTGGAGCTCAGCTTCACAATGATGTTGGTCCAATTGCTACAGATGGTATATTTGGGCACAACACTAACTCAGCGCCAATACCTAATGGTTATTGGTCTTACACTTCACCATCAAGCAACTCATTAAAAACAGATGCCGGCTGGTCAAGTCTTGATAGTGCTTGGAAGTTTATAACATTTGAAAATGGAATAGTTACTCACATAACAACAATGAATACATTATAATGGCAGATCAAACAATTATAAATAACTATACGGTATCACAAGTTACGTACTCTGTTACGGCAGGAACAAATGTAGCTTTGCAGCACGCTACGGCAATATTGATAATATCACCTTTAAGTGGTTATGTTGTTGTGGCTGAGGATTTTTCTTGGGTAAACACTACTTTAGCTAACATAGACACTGTTGTTTTTACGCAAGATGGGGCTGATGTTAGATGTATTGTTACTTTTGATAACCCATTCGCTATGCCTGCAGCAACAACTATATTAGCTTTATGTATAAGTGGTTCTGCTAAAATATCAACAGTTCAAGTTGTAGGTACTTACAATGCTACAGGTTCATCTACAAATATGACTATAGATCAAGAAAGTCCAGTTCCTGAAACAACAACCTTTGATATATCAGGAAATGCTCTTTCAGCTGTTATGTTTTTAGAAAAAACTTATACAGCAGCGAGTGGTTACTTTTTTGTTGAAGATTTTAATATAGAATATACAGGTTTCAATATGGTTGTTGACAACTACAATTGTGTTGAAACAAAGACTTATGATGCAAATAATAAGTTAACAGCTATAAACTTAAAATTTTATTATACTTTCACAAACGAAGCAAGTATATACGGTAACAATATAAATGTTACAATTCCTGCTACAGAAGCTACCTATGTTGTTAGTAATAAAATTAGAAATTATTCTTTTATTGGTGGTAACAATCAAGTTCAAGAACCTGGAGCTGTAAGAAAAGTTAGAATATACGGAAACCCTACAACAACGTTCACTTTAGCTAGTGCGAACGGATCAATACTAGATATTGGTCAGCTGTCTACTGACGGTCTTGATACAATTGTGTTTTACGCAACAACACCGACTATTACAATGCCAGCTTCTGGTTATTTTGATATAAATATATACATACCGGCCTCTAGTTCAAACGTGACTTACACGTTTACATTAGCTGGTGGTAATTTAATTAGTCCTTTCCCGCAACCTAATCCTTTTTATATATATCAAAAAGCTAAAGTTAATTTAACTTTCACAGCAAGTGGTACAAATATGGTGGTTAGCACAGTCTTACCTAGTCAAACTAGTTTCGTAAAAACATTTGACGCTAATAGTCAACCTACCAGTGGTGCTTCAACCGCTTCTCAAGTTGATTATAATTTTAAAGTAACCGGTAGTACAGGTCAAATTATAACTCTAAATAATCAAGATACCGTGGGTTACGCTACGTGGTCTAATTTAGAAAGTGTGGACAACGCCCTGTCCAGTGCTATAGCTAATACTTTAGTTTTACCTGTTGAAAGTGCTACAGGTATAGTTGCTGGTATGAGATTCTCTACACCTTACTTTTCATCAAGCGATGTATATACTGTTGCTAGTGTTAATAGTAATAACGTTACATTAACAGGTGGTCCTAACTTAACATTGCCAGATAACACAAATGTTAGTTTTAATAATAGAAAAGGTTCTGAATTAATACTACCTGTTACCGCGGTTTTAAATGATGCGGCAACCGAAGCTACTATTACTGGACCTGGTACTATACAAGCGTATGGAGACTCGGATGTTACTTTTAACTTAGATTTAACCTCTGTTATTACTTTAGGATCTGCTAATGGATGTGTTGAATATGACATAGTTGTTGGTAACGCCGGTGGAACTGTAAAGTATTACGATTGTGTTACTAATACAAAAAGAGTTATATACACAAACAAAGGTGATACTAATTTTTCTATATGTGCACTAGCTACTCCAGCCCCTGTGGTATCAGGTACTATGACCTCTACTGCTAATGGTGATACTTGTGATACAACTGGTGTTGATCAAACATGCGCTACTTGGACTATACAGTACAACCCAGCTACCACACCAAGAGCAAAACAAGTTGCTGTAACATATGTAAACTGTGAAACATTAGCTGAAGAAACAATAAACATAGGTGTTTTATCACCAGCTATAACACAGTGTGCTACAAGACAAACACCAGTAAGCGTTGATCCAGGTGATGGAGGAGCTACAATAACATTAACTAATCTAAATTGCACACCTTAAAAAATAAATCATGGCGACACAACCGATAACATTATTATTCCCTACAGCGGTAAACGTATCACTACAGGTTGGTGACACGGTTTATTATTTAGCTGCTAACGAGGAAGTAGTAGAAATAGGTCCAATAACCAGTATAACTACAAACGCTAACGGATCAGTTACAATAGTGGCTAATATAGACACTTTAACAACACCGCCCACAAACAGCAGTTATATATTTTTTACTAAAGATTCTCAAGGTAATACTTCTAATTTAAAAGGCTATTACGCAGAGGCACAATTTAGAAACGACAAAACAACAGAGGTTGAATTATTTTCAGTAGGATCAGAAATATTTGAAAGTAGTAAATAACCTGTAATTATAATAACATAAAAGAATTAACATGGCACAAGGAATTTACAAAAAATCACCCATTAAACTTTTAACTGGAGGTATGATGGCTCAGGCAGCTGGAGGCCTTATGGGTATTGCCGGTGGTATAATTGGTGGTGGAAAAAGAAGAAGAGAGCAAAAAGCTGCTCAAGCAGAAATGAACAGGAATAAAGCAAGGTTTGAAAATCTAGACACTTCAAACCTAGCAGCAAACCTAGATAACGCATACGAAGACTTAAGTGTGAATACTCAGGCTGCAGATTTTGCTAGAGATCAATCACAACAAAATATGGCTAATACCATGAACAGTATGGGTGGTGCTGCAGGTGGATCTGGTATAGCGGCTATGGCTCAAGCTTTAGCGGGTGCTGGAAATCAACAAGCGCAACAAGCTTCTGTAAGTATAGGACAACAAGAACAGTCTAATCAAATGAAAGCCGCTGGTGGAAGAATGAGTATTCAAAACGCTGAAATGGCTGGTGCTCAAGCTTCTAGACAAGCAGAGCAAAATAAAACAGAAACGCTGCTAGGTATGTCACAACAAAGGCTTGGAGCTGCTAATGCTGCGAGAGACGCGGCTACTCAATCTATAATGGGAGGAGTTGGTTCTATAGTGGGAGCTGGTGGAGACATGATAGATAACAGATAAAAATATAAAAATGGCAAACGAAACATTAATAAAAGGGGCTGGATTTGCTTCAGGAGGTTCACAAACCGGAGGTTTTGTAAATCTACAGTCTGCCTATGTTCAAGGTATGAACGTACCGATGTCTGAGATTGGTAGAAAAGCTTTACAAGAAGCTGCATACAAAAGAAAACAGGATGAGGTTGAGTTAAAGAATTATGTAAACAAACTAGAAGATGTTGAAATAGGTAAGGTTGAAGATTCTATGAGACCTGAGGTTACTCAGTTTTTAGTGGATAATAAAAACAATTATGCTGAAGCTGCTAGATTAGCGGCTGATTTAGATGCTGATGATCCAGCATACATGGAGGCTGTTTCTGAAATGAATAGAATAAATTCTGCTTTTAAATCTTTAAGTAAAAATCTAGATCTTTTTAAAGAAAAGAGAACGCAGTTTTATGATGACGTAAGAAATAACTCTATAAGTAAAGGTTCTAACTTAGATGCTTTAAACTCTTTATTTAAAAACAGTGACTATGCTGTAGAGATAGACGAGTATGGGAATCTTTCAGTCGAGAATGATGGAGAGTATGTTCCTATGACTGATTTTGAAGAAGACACTGAGTATAATTATTTTTTAACAGATGCAGAGGATTTTAATAAATTAATGAAGCTTACTGAAACAGCGACAAGTGGTGCTGTTAAAATACAAGGAGGTTTAGAACAGAACTATAGATACCAATTAAACGGACTGTTTAATACTATGGGTAGAGAAGATCTAATGTCTATGATGTACGATACAGTTATTAGTAACACACCTTTAAAAGACCGTGAGGATTTTGATCAGGGTTTGTTTGATATAGAAAGAGAAGGAGAGCTTAGAGAGTGGTTGTCTAACACCTACATGGATAGTTTAAAAACAGTAGCTGCATCAGCTGCTAAACAAAAAGAAATAAGAAATAGACCTAAAGAAAGCATAGCTCAAAGAAATGCTCGTAAGGCTAGCGAAGCAGCTATGAAAAGATACAGAGAAATAACTTCTTCACCTGTGGCTGGTGCTTCAGTTCAAGGAAGAGGTGGTAAGTCTATAGTTTTTATAGGTGACCCGCCTATGGCGCAAGCTGTTAGAAATGGATCTTTAGACCCAACGGTTGTTATATACGGAGATGCAGACGCGCAAGATTGGTTAACAAAATAAATTAAATTAAAGCAATATGCCAGATTACATAGTAGGTGACAGAAAATACACAGAAGAGGAAGCAAACACTGCTGCCTCTGGTTTAGGTATGGATTTAAGCACCTGGAAACAAACTTTCAACGCCAAGTTAATGGCGGGAAACCAATTAGATCCTGCAGAAAATGCGGAGGCGAATGCAGGGTCGGAGAACAATCAAGCCTCAAACCAAAAAGAATCGGGTTCGTTTGGAAATCCTTCTTCATCGGTATCACTATTGAATAGAGATGAAATAAAAGAAGAAACACCTGAGTGGATATCACAGATATACGAGCAAAATCCTTATGACCCATCTGCTCAAGACCAACAAGTTTTAATGGGTGGTGGATTCGAGCACAATATAAATCTATTAAAAAAAGAGAGAGAAAAGTATTCCATGATGGATCAAAAGTCTTTTGATATAGATGACGAAATAAAAAGACTTGAGTTCGAGCAAAACGACACGGGTGAAAGAAATAGAACAAGAAGATCTAGAAATCATAGAGAAGTAAAGAATAAGCTGTCTGAATATGATGATCAAATAACTAGAATATACAGTGACGAAAGTTTAAACATAGATGAGCAAAAAACTTTAGAGCTTGCTGTAATAGAGGATAAAAATACTTATTTAAACTTCGGTATATCTAAGGCTGAAAAAAAAGATTACGAAGAAAACTTAAAGATTTTAGAGAATATATCTAAAACAACAGATAATGAAGCTAATAGTTCTGGCTTTCAGATACACTCTGATAATGAAGAAGAACAAATAGAGTTAACACAACAAGTAGAAGACGAGATATTAAATACCGTAGGTAGTGACAGAAGAGCTAAGCAGAGATTAATTGGATCTGTTAGCGACGAAGCTGTTACAGCTACTATGGGTTTTGAGCAAAAAGAGCAGATAATAAACAATGCTAAAATGCAGGTTATTAGCAGTGCTTCTGACAAAGCTCAAAAAGATATGGAGCGTTTGCAGAACGATCTTTATAAAGAGTTTGACTCTGAAGAAGATTTAACGCAAGCGGCTGTTGATGATTATAATTTAAAGGCTAAGGAGATACAAAATACGTTTTATAACTTAGCTGGTCAATATGATTTTGATTTAGCTACTAAGGCTTTCATGACTACAAACTTTGAAACCACAGCTGAGTTTCAAGAATGGAGAGATAAGAAAATAGAAGACGGTGAGTTCGTGTCAAGCACCGCTGATTTTGTTGCAACGTTGGGGCAAGGTTTAAGAGATTTTGGTACAGAGTACTTCTATGGAACAGCGTCTATGGTAAATAGAGTAGCACTATATGGTTTAACAAAAGCTGGTGTAAATACTCAAGGTATGTATGACAGGTTGAACTATATGGACGATTTAGTGGACAGTAGTTTTCTTAAAAACAATACGTTTGGAACATCTGATGTAGGAGGTTCTTTGTGGAAAGATGGTGTTAATGTTAGATCTAGCGTTAAAACTTTAGGTAACATGCTTCCTTTCACTTTAGCTTTAGCAGCTTCAGTTAAAAAAGGAGACTTGCGTAAACTTAAAGATGTATATAAGCTGTTTGGTAAAAACAAATCTGGATTAAAGTATGGTAACATTGGCTTAAACGTTCCTAAGATAAAAATAGGTGGTAAAACCTTATTAGAAGGTGGTAGAAAAACTATTGGTGGTATAAACATGAATACCATTAGAATGGGCCAAACGGCTTATATGGGTACCATAAGAGATAATTATAATGAAGCTATAGACATGGGCTTGGATGAAGGTCAAGCTTTAGCATATAGTAACATGGCATCTTTTGCAACATCCATTGTTCAAGGTATAATGCCAGACGCTAACTTCTTTAATACAGCTGCGGGTAAAGGATTACTCAATACTTTCAAAGGTGATTTAAGTAAAGCAGCTAGTAGAAAAGCTATAAAAGAAGTAAGCAAACAATTTGCAAATAATCTTATAGGAGAGATTGGCGAAGAGGAAGTGGAACTACTTCTTACAGACATGGCTAAATTAACCGTTGGATTATCTAATCAAACAGGGTTTTTAGACGCACAGACTCAGTTCGAAACTTTAATGGGTACACTTATACTTTCAGGCTCAACGTCTGTAGCAACATCTACTGTTGGTGGTGGTTACAGCAATGTTAAAAAACAAGTATACTTAGAAGCAAGAGCAAATATTACCGGCGTTATGGAAACGTTGAAAGCTAACAAAGAGTACAACCAAAATCTATACGACAGAGCTAAAGCTGCTGGTAAACAAGATTTAATGGATAGAGCTAAGCTAGATCTTGATCAAGCTAATGCTGCTCTACAACATGGTAATGATATTAAAAACGCTATAAACTTAGGTGGAGAGTTTGTTACTGATAAAGAAATAGATTTATACATACAAAAGCAAAAACTACTTGATGCTAAAAAGAATCTAGGAGCTAAAGCTACAGCAACTGTAGAGATGATGATTGATGGTGTTGCTACTACTTTTACTGGAGATTTACAAGGTATAAACGAAAAGATATCAGAAATAGATGGTGAAATTGCTGGTGGAAGGGTAACCCAAAACAAAGAAGAGATATCAAAGAAAACAACTGAAGCTTCTGAGAAAACAGCTAAAAAGCTAGGTATTGATATGAATACCTTTGAAGATGACGATGCTTCTGTTGAAGGTGGTAAAACAGCTGATCAAAAAGTTAAAGATAGAATAAACGAAATAAACGCTGGATTACCTGAAAGAAACAAAGGTAAGAGCAAAGATGACCAGGATCAAAAAGTAAACGTAAAAAGAGTAGGCGACAATGGTTTTGTAGTACAATATAAAGATGGTACTCAGGAAATAATAATAAACAAAACTAAGTCAGAAAAAAATAGTGAAACAACAGTTGCTCAGCACGAGGTATTACATAGTGTTTTAAATGAAACACTAATGAAAAACCCTAAAGCAGCTCAAGCTATGGCTGGTGTTTTAAAAGAGCAAGTGGACAGTATGATAGCTAAAGGTTATGATCCTAGTTCATATTTGTCGGCTAAACTACAAGCTTACAAGAATAACTCAGCTGATGTTCAAGCAGAGGAATTACTTACTTTCTTTTCAGATGGTATGGCTCAAGGTTTCATAGGTTTTGAAGAAAACACGTTTACTAAAATAAAAGATGTTTTAAGACAAACGTTTCAAAATTTAGGTATAAAAGGTATAGAGCTGTCTCTTATACACATCTGACGCTGCCGACGAGCGATCTAGTGTAGA
>OLHY01000586.1_pt1 | contig 11121 bp, 9 predicted proteins | sample 1609411 | NCBI WGS metagenome assembly OLHY01 (sample SAMN05416817, study PRJEB24817) | seawater metagenome | isolation source: Sea water | place: Canada:Atlantic | collected 2013-07
CTTGTCTCGTGGGCTCGGAGATGTGTATAAGAGACAGGGTAAAATTGAGGTAAATTATTTAAATGAAATATTAAGTTTTGATATAGCAATACCACATAACTATCCTTTAACTCATCCCAATTCAGATAATATTTCTATTCTTTTTAAGAACAAAGATTACGTAGGAGTGAATCATGTAAACCTTGATGGATCAGTATGTTTTCATCCTGATAAAAATGAGGATTTTGACGAAAAATTTCTTTATGAATTTGAATGCCTAAAGCAATGGATTAAAGATTATTACATTTTAAAAAAGGAAGATGAAAATTACACATATTTAATTCATACTACAGAAATAGGTTGTATTAACAAATTATATTTTACCAATACAAAAAACAATTTTAGCAAAAACTCATTCGGAACATTTAACTTTTCCATTTTCTCTGACGAAAAATATGGAAAGAAAAAATTACCGATAAAGAAATTATTTAGATTAGGCTTTGATATTGGAGAAATAGATACATGGACAGATTCTTTTATTAAAGAACTAAAGGGGAAAACTTGTATAAAAGGATTGTATTATTTTATTGAAGAAGAACCTTTAAGAAAAACAACCATTGGAAGAAAAGGTATAGAAACTTGGGATGAACTTAAAAATTATCTGTCAGATGATTTTATTGAGCACTTATATAAAGGGTTAAAGAAGGACTTTAATAAAAGTTATTACTATGAGAAAAGTGTGTTTTTAATTATTGGTTATAAAATCCCTACCAATGAAGCTTATGAAGAACATTGGGATTTAATTAGAATATCTAAAAATAATATTCCAATTGAATTTAAAAGAATTCCTAGAAATGAACTACAAAAAGCAAACAAAAGTTTTGAGTATAAATTAAAAAAGAATAGAATCAATTGGGGAACAGTTGAAAATATAGATTATAATCGTTTTTTTGGAAGAGGTAAACTTGATGATAAAATTACAAACTCAAATATTTTAATTATTGGTTGTGGAGCGTTAGGAAGTTCTTTAGCAGAAATGCTAGTTAGAGGTGGTGTAAAAAATTTAACTATTGAAGATTTCGACACCATTAAAGGAGGGAATTTATGCAGAGCAAACTATGATTTGAATGATCTAATTTTATTTAAAACGAATAGATTAGCTAATAGATTACAATCTATTTCTCCTTTTGTTAATTTAGACGAAATACCGATAAAATTAAGTAACTATGACATACAAAATGTTGAAAATTATTTAAATAAAAATATAGACATAATTTTTGATTGCTCTACTGATACCGAGGTTACTTATATAATCGATAAACTTAATTTTACTGGAACAACCTTTAGTTTAGCGATTACGAATAATGCAAAATCTTTTGTTTCAATAACTGGGAACAATCTAACAAAACAAGCAAAAACAATTTTTGATTTTGTAGAAAATGAACCTCCCTCATATTTTGAAGGAACAGGATGTGGATATCCAACTTTTGAAGCTAATTATAATGACATAAATGCTTTGCTAAATATTGGTTTAAAAGTCATAAATAATAATTATTTAAAAAATAAAAACCATGAGTCCTTTATAATTCAACCAGATTTCGAAGATGAATTAAAAATAGATATTAAAGAGTATGAATATTATACTCTTAATGATATAAATAGTTCAATACACATTTCTAAAAGTGTTTTAAAGAGAATAGAAGAAGAAACTAAGTTTCACTATCCAAAAGAGTTTGGAGGAGTTTTTATAGGTTTTAAGTCAGGTATAAATTTTATTATAACTGATATATTAATACCTGATGAATATAAAAATGGAACAACTGTTTTTATTAGAGAACCAGGAACTTTAAACGATAGGTTGAGAGAAGTTCATCAGATGACTAATGGTGAAATTGAATATTTAGGAGAATGGCATTCACACCCTAATGGTCCTACAACTCCAAGTAGTACAGATATTAATGCAATGGAGATAATCGCAAAAGATAAAAACATAAATATGGATAGACCTTTACTAATGATTGCAGAAGTTGATAAAACTTCTTTTGATAAAGATTTATACATATATGATAATAAAAAATTAGAAAAATATGAGTAAAAAAATAGATATACGAGATCTTTTTCTTGATCATCAAAAAGAAATGATAACAAATCTCAAGAAAATTAGAAAGCATTCACAAAATCACGCACCAACAACAGGTGATGCTAGTGAAGGTAGTTGGGCTGAATGGCTAGGCAGTTATTTACCAAGTAGGTATAGTGTTGATAGAGCAATAATTGTTAGTTGCCAAGGTATAGAAAGTGATGCAATTGATATTGTTATATATGATAGACAATACTCTCCATTTGTATGGATTCAAGAAGGAGTAAAAAAAATCCCTGCTGAAAGTGTTTACGCTGTTATTGAGTGTAAACAAGAGATAAATAAAGGACAAATAGAATATGCAGGAAATAAAGCTAGATCAGTTAGGGAGTTGTTTAGAACTGTTGCTCCTACAATTGTTGATCGTGGAGAAAAACATACTCCTCCTGTATTATTCAATATTCTAGCTGGAATTATTACTTTAGAAAACTCTTGGGCTGATTCTATCAACAAATCAAACTTTTTTGAAACTTCTATTAAAAGTTTAGATATGAAACAGTCACTTAATTTTGGTTGTGTATTAAATGACAAATCGTTTTTTATAGACAGTGATGGAGTAACTCATTTTAGTGATTCAGAAGAGAGTTTAATTTTCTTTTTTGCAAATCTAGTTACAGAGCTTCAGAAGTTAGGTACAGTTAGACCAATAGATATGATGCAATATTTGAAATTTTTAAAATCAAAATAAATGAATATTAAAACAATTAAATATAGCAAGAATGGAGTAGTTATATTTGGTTTGACTAATGCCTTGTTAAACGCAATTCAGCAAATAAACTCAATCAAAGAAAACCCTAAGCAAAACTTTGATTGGTCAGAATTATTAAAAGCAGGAGGCAAAGGTGCGCTATTAGGTGGAGTAGGAGGTGCTTTTGTTGGCGGAATAGTAGATTCTAACAACGCTAAAAAGGAACGCCTAAATACAAGTGCAATATTATCAACTGTTGTTTCAAATATTAGATTAGATAAAGACAATCCTATTTATAAAAAACTGTCTATAAAAGCTAATTGCATTATAAACGATCTAGAAATAAACTTTAAAAATAGTTTAGGTGGTTCACCACTAAAAATCGGTTCTACTGAAGATGGAACATCTCTTTCAGACTCTTTTGATATTGATATAACTGTGCCTTTTAGTTCTAAAAGTTTTAACTCAACTTCTGAAATGTATAATTTATTATATCAGTATTTTGACGAAAATTATTCAGATAAAGATTTTATTAAACTTAGAGAGCAAAAAAAATCAATAGGCATAATTTATTTAATTAATGGTGAGAACTATAAGATTGATGTTGTTCCTTACAAACTAAGTAAAACTATTAACAATAAAACAGCTGGTTATTTGTATGTGAATAATAATTCACTATTTAAAAAAGATAGTTATACAAAGACTGATATTATTAGTTTGAAGAGTATTAAATTAACTACAATTCAACAAAAACTATTAATAGCATTAAAAAATTGGAAAAAAGAATATTCTATACCAATTAGCTCACATCTTTTAAAAATGTTGATTATTGATGCGTTTGAATTCAATAAAGGGAATATACCAAGAGATTTTACTAAGAAAATCCTAATGACAATTACATTTATTGGAGAAAATATAATGTATAAACGAATTACCAGTATTGAAAATACAAATAATGTACTAACTGATTTTGATGAATCGGATAAATTATTTATCAAAAAAGAATGTAATAATATCATTAATGATTATACTTATCAACCCAATTCAATATTAAAATACTTTGATTAATTTTTAAATTATTATCTAAAATAGAACCTCGATGATAAACTCGGCCTCATAAAAATTTTGGTCAAAACAATAGGCGAGTAGAGTGTCCATATTTTAGGGGTTTGGTTATACAGTTTCTTAGTTTCTATTTTACATAATACCTCAAAACAAGCTTAAAAAGTTAGAATGCATCCTAAAATATAGCGTAGCGAACCGTAATTGTTTCCAAAATATTATGCAGCCTTGAATTTTTGTTTCTTTTGTTTTAAGACAAAAGATAGCGCAAGAATTAAAAAGGTCAATTGAAATACTGCAGTTAACAAGTGTATGAAATTTTTAAGCAAGGAATTTAGTAAAGGAAAATTTTATACTCTTGTGGCAATCCACGAGAATCGTCTAAATTTTTTTATTACTGACATTTTATCGAACCTGTCTGCCGACAGGCAGGTTCGCGATTTTTAATAAGAGTAAAAAGGATCCCTTTTATTTTGGTACTTCGACAAGCTCAGCATAAACTTAGGCAAGCGTTGGAGAGTTATTCGCATGGTTTCTATTTTTTTAGAGGAGCTCATGAATGCTACGCATTTGTGTGTAAAATAAATTGCCAGAGCAATGAATTTCCTTATAAATCTAAAATTCCAAATCCACGAGAATCGAATATTAGAAAGTTTAATGACCCAAGTACTGAATATCGTAAAGAATAAATACAGTTTCTGGGATATTTTATATTTCGACTTCGCTCAATATAAACTCTATAGAGAATTATAGCTACATAGAATACACACGTATATCGCCAGCGCGCCATCATTCTTAAATATTGCTTCATCCACAGGATAATCCAATATTGTAAAATGTACTATAATGTTCTGCGTTATGTTACTTTGCTTGGGTAAAAGCGAAATTATAAATTCTTAATTTTTCTTTGTTTTTTTTCTTCTCTAAACTTTCTTTAAAAATGTAATGGAATACGCTTTGCCCGAAACGACGATAGGAGAGAAGTGGCAATGTGTATGGAATGGAAATCGTTGTTGAAACATTAATTAGATAGTTCTTATTTTTGCAATGTTAGATAAATACTATATATTGCACCAATAGTATGATTATTTAAACAATTTATTATGTCAACAATAAGAAAAACAATCACATTTACAGGAAAGCAAGACAAATGGATAAAGTCTCAAATTACCACAGGAGAGTACACAAATGACAGTGAATATCTTCGTGATTTAGTAAGAAGAGATCAAGCAAAAAATGCTAAATTTTCAGCACTAAAAGCTGCTATAACGGAAGGTATGAATAGTGGTATTAGTGATAAGACTGTTCCAGATATAATGAAAGAAGTTGAAGAACGTATGCGAGCAGATGGGCGTTTATAAAATATCTCGAAAGGCTGAAACAGATCTTGCAAATATCTATGAATACGGAATTGAAACGTTTGGTATGAAGCATGCAAAAAATTATTTACTCGGAACTCATCAGGTTTTTGAGATATTAACAGATAATGTAAACTTAGGACGGGATGCATCAGAATTTATGCTTTTGCTAAAACGATTTTCTTATAAATCACACACTATTTTTTATTTAGTTACAGATATTGGTATTCTGATTGTTCGTGTATTAAATCAAAGTATGGATTATGAAAATAATTTATAACTATAGTTTTTTGTCTACATAATTACAATAAAACACAAACTTTATAGTTTAAAGCAATTTTATATAATGTCTAATTATGATTATCTATTTCTGTATCATAATGTACTGCATTATGTTACTTTGCTTTGGTAAAAAGCTTAAAAAAACCAATCTTCTTTATTTTTTTTCTTCTAAAATCTTTCTTTAAAAATGTAATGGAATACGCTTTTTACGAAACGGAGCTTGTCTTTATAGTAGTCGAAAGGATAGGAGTGGAGTGAAATGTGTATGGAATGGGATTGTTGTTTAAATATTAATTAATAGCTCCTAATTTTGGAATGTTCTATGAATATTGTATTTTACACCAATAGTATGATTATTTAAACGTTTTTTATAGCAACAGTTCGCAAAACGGTAACCTTTACTGAGCAACAAGATAAATGGATAAAAGCTCAAATCGAAGCTGGAGAATATACTAATGATAGTGAATATTTACGAAATTTTGTGCGTCAAGACCAAGCAAGTAATGCAAAATATCTCTCTCTTAAGTCTAAAATAATGGAAGGACTTGAAAGCTGCATTAGTAATCAATCATTACCGGAAATCATGAAAGAAGTAGAAATACGTATGCGCAAAGATGGGCGTTTATAAACTCTCCAAAAAAGCCGAAACCGATTTGGCTAAAATATATGAATTTGGTATCCATAAATTCGAGCTAACTCAAAAACAAATAATTAAAGTTTTACCTGATTTTAGTTTTGATACAACTTAAGCTTACGGTAATGTGTTGGAGAATATTTAACAATCCGCTCAAATTGAGAAGCAAAATAAGAAGGACTAGAATAGCCCAATCTATAACCAATTTCACTAATAGATAGTTTCGTATATTTTAAATACTCTTTTCCTTTCTCTATTCGTTGTGCATGAATAAAGTTAATTGGAGTTGTACCAAAATGTAGTTTAAATTGTCTGAAAAAAGTAGCCTTACTTCAACAGGTACTTTAGAAACCGTATTGGCAAATAAACTATGTGCTCCCATGCAGTAATGATAATTATTTTCTGCGCTTATGGTAAGAAAAACTACTTCCGCCTCTGCAGGTGTGAAATTCCCCTCCAAACGAAACTAATTGTGTAACCATACATTTAAGCATCTAGAAGTGCCGGAAGATTAATAATTGGGGATTATTTTATTTTCCTTCCTTGCTTTTAGAAGCAAGACTTTCTGTCGGTTATCAGCTACTTTCAGCCCTATGAGAGGCTCATTTTAAATTTCTTCATAGTTTAATTGTGTTCTGTACTCATTCAGTAATAGTATCAAGTTTATTGATCCAATAATGAATGATTTTGGCAATATATTTCCAGTTTGGTTCCAGCATTAGATCGTGAGCAGCATCAGGAATTATTTCCAGATCTGCGGCATATTTTCTGGCTGTATACTCAAATTCCCGAAGGGTGAACAATTGATCTTTTGAGCCTCCCATGACCAGCAAATTATGATGAGCTGCTGTACTTTTTTTAATGGCTATTGGAAAGAGCATCTGCAGATAAGCCACAAAAGACTCTGAGCAAAGCATTGATTTGTAATATGATAAAGCATGCGAATCAATATCAGCTCTAAACATAAATTGTGGGTATGCTTGGGCAAAGCCAAGTAAATCCCGATTCAACAAATACTTAATTGCGCCCGGCCTAATTTTAATTACCCTAAGGCTGGAGGCTAATGCCCCACTTGGTGGTACAGAAGCCATCAGGATTGCTTTTGTGGGAAGGCGGCAGTTCTTTAAGTAAAGCTGCACAATAAATCCTCCCATCGAATGACCAACCAAAATTGGCTGGGTATCAAACGTTGAGATGGCGTTTTCAACATCCTTAACATAATCACTTAATTTAAGATGATTGTTTGAAGCAGAACGTCCGGTCACTTCATGACCGCTCAGGTTTAATGTATGGCAGTCATAACCTAATGATTCAAAGTGAGGAATAAAATGCTCATGCCAACACCATGCGCCATGGCATAAGCCATGAATGAACAGGAGGGGAGAAAAGTCGACTCTTTCCACTATGCATTGACCTTTAATGTATTCCTTATTGGATTTTTAGATACATAATCTTTTGGCAGTTGCTGTTTTAACTGCTTAACAAATAAATGATAGTCCACGGTGATTGTATGTCGTGCAGTATTGATCTGTTTTATATGTGGGTGCGTGACTTCTCTTTTACAGAGTTCTGCAATGTTCTTTGCCCGTTTCCATTCACCTGTAATGGCCCTGGCGGCTAATTTTGCCTGAAGTTCAGATCCTGGCCAGATACAACCAAGCGGTTGAAACATGCCAATGAAAAACAGATTTTCATATTGTTCATGAAACATTTTCAGATAAAGGGGCACATCAGAATCGCTGTAGTCAATAAAATGCTTTTCGAAAAACGGATGGGCTAATATATAGCCTGTACATGCTACGATAACATCAAATTCTTCGATCGTACCATCTTTAAAAACCACCTTTTTACCATCAAACCGTTCGATATCTCCTTTAGGAAAAACCTTGCCATGTCTTAGTTTATATAGCAACTCATCGTTAATAGTAGGATGCGTACTACCAAATTTAGTTTTTGGTATTTCAAGTCCATATAATCGATTAGAGCCAGTAAGGATTTTAATGGTTAATGCAGAGAAGAAATACCTTAACTTTTTAGGCAGAAACTTTAGTTTGGAGCTGACCACATCACTTGGTTTTCCAAACAAGAATTTAGGAATGATTTGATAACCTCTGCGCCAGCTGATACTGGTTTTCTCACTGATTCGGCTTGTTTCCACAGCCACATCACAAGCAGAGTTTCCTCCTCCAATGACCAACACACGCTTATCTTTAAACGGAGCGGCTTTTTTATAATCATGTGAATGCATAAACTCTCCAGTGAAAACACCTGGATAATTCGGATACCTTGGTTTCCAGTGGTGGCCATTGCAAACGATAAGGTGCGTAAACACTTCTGTATGTTCCTGCCCATTTTTTTCGGTAGTGACCATCCATTTTTCTCGATCGATACGTATACATTTCTTTACAAGAGTGTTGAATTGAATGCAAGGATATAAATCAAAGTGTTTGGCATAAGCCTGAAAATACATTCTCAGCTGGTCATGGGAAGGGTAGTCAGGAATGTTTTTTTCAAAATCATCGAAAGTGAAATCTTCATATTGTGATAAGTTTTTGGAGCTAATGATATGCGTAGTTTCAAAAACACTGGAATTACCGCCATTTTCATTATAAATCCAATTGCCTCCGACATCATGGTTAAAGTCATAAGCAATTACGTCCAGACCTTTATCTTTTAAATTTTTTATGGTAGTTATCCCCGAAGGTCCTGCACCTATTACACAAACTTTTTCCATTATATTCTTTATTTATAAAGCAAATATACTAATAAATGACACTTGTGTCAACTTTTATAAAAAATAGATTATCCTTTTTTGAGAAAAATGACCAGAATTCCTTTTCTTTATGGCTTAATAAATCGAACAGATTGGGGAAATTACAGGAAAATAAGAAACGAAATGAAACTACAATTATCAATGCGGCATTCGAATTATTTGTAAATAAAGGACTTGACAGCACAACTATCAGTGATATTGTAAAGGGCAGTAAACTGGCCAGAGGTACTTTCTATAATTATTTTCAAAGCAAGGAGGAAATATGGGATTTAATCGTCAAAAAACTCGTGGAAAATGTCAATGCCCGTCTTATAGAAGAGCGTAAAAATGCAAATGATATATATGAATTTACCTATAACGCCTTTTTAGGATATGCTCATGTTCTTCAGGAAAATAAATATTTAGATTTGTTGATTAGAAACCAGGCCAATTTCAGAAAGAGTGTTTTTTCAGCTGGGTTACTTAATTCTATTTATGCTTACCTCGAAAAGGATATTGCTAATTCGCCTTATTATAATGGATTGACGATGAGTCAAATTCAATTAATAAGTTATTCCATGATCGGGTCTGCAATCGAACTCATCATCCAGGCACACCTAAATCAACAAACTACATCCATGGAGGAATTGGGTAAATATTTTGCGGATCTATTTATTGGCGGATATGAAAGAATTATATCTAAATCCAGACGAGAAAGTCAGATAAAATAGCGGAGAGATTGTGGCGCTAGTTTTAAATACTTCAATTTAGTGGCAGAATAGAATTTACATTACTAAACTTTTGAAAAGCGCAACAAATAATTAAGGAATTCGCTGAATCAGATAGGTGGTAATCAGTATTATCGTGACAGCAAATATTATATTAAGTAGAATCTTCTCTACAACTAGGCTGGCTGGTAAGGCAGAATAGCGGGTTGTGTTTTGTTTTGTGGGCTGAAGCTTTATTCTGTCTTGATTTTTTTGTTTCTTTTTTATCAAGAAAAAAAGATATAATGAAAACTTAAGAAGTTCAAAACATCAATTTCAATTTTACATAATATTGGAAGTTCCAGTTAAATAAAGGTTAAATAGTAACGAGAATAGAATAAGTGCTTAGAATTTTATTTTTCTTAAAATTTAAGCTCTTGTGGGAAGTTTACGAAAATGGTATTAGAAAAAAATATTGACGGAATATTATAGAATAACATAATCTTATATAAATTAGAAATGTTAGCTTTTGTGCGCTGGCAAGCGTTGGAAAATTGTGTTTAAAAAAATTACTGCGTAGCATAATTATTTTAAAAAAGCAATCGAGCGCATTGGTGTGCGGCAATTTTACATAATGGCTAATTATAGTTACAAACAGCAGGATGTTTATTATTTAGTACTAAACCCAAGAGCCTAATGTTTAATGACCCAAGTTCTACAGTTTATTGTGTGGATAAGATTTCTGGGATATTTAACATAATAGAGAATTATAGCTATCAAATAAAATCCAGAAGTTAATTAGCCGTAATTTCTTTTAACATAATATCTATCGATATAAACCTAAAGGTATTATATCTGATATTATGTGTAAATAGCCTGAAATACGGCTATACAGAAATTACTGTATATTTGTACTATAATTTATAATATGTTTTCTCATATTTTTTACTATATTTGACAAAACCAATATACAAAAAATCTAATATAATGATACAATTAGTTCAAAAATATAATACATACCTACGAAGCATACCTGAGTTAATATCTAAAACTCATTATAAAGCAGCATATTTTCAAAAGATACTTGGTCTTAAACGACCAACTTATTATAGAAAGTTGAGATATAATGCTTTTAATTCTGACGAAGTAGAAATTATAACAAAAGCTTTATATCCAAAAGAAGCTTTTATGCAGGAATTAAAGAAAGATTTAAAGGAATCTGACCAGGACTACAAAAACCAAGAAGTTAAAGAACACGAGGAAATAATGAGTTCGCTAACAAAAAAATATTTAGAGGAATAATGGTTTCTCATAATTATTCCAAAAGGATCTAATTACAATTTGACCGTCAAATATATCATAAAACAAAACTATTTGTTTAGTGACACTAAGTTTACTTGATTTAATTTCACGATCCCATTCACCAATATTTGGGTTTATAGATAAATGTTTGATTAGACTGTCTAGTCTCTGTCTCTTATACACATCTGACGCTGCCGACGAGCGATCTAGTGTAGAT
>OLHY01000594.1_pt1 | contig 11015 bp, 10 predicted proteins | sample 1609411 | NCBI WGS metagenome assembly OLHY01 (sample SAMN05416817, study PRJEB24817) | seawater metagenome | isolation source: Sea water | place: Canada:Atlantic | collected 2013-07
CGAGATTGCCTCTTGTCTCGTGGGCTCGGAGATGTGTATAAGAGACAGATATCACGGATTTGAACAGCGGGTTGCACGCTGTCGCGATCACGCCGGAAGGGTTGATCGGCGCGGCGGACCCCCGACGCGAAGGCGTAGCCTATGGGGAATAGGCGCGGTCAGTTTTTCGATGGCGACAGGCCATCGCGTGCCGATGGGGGCGGCAAAAATCGCCGCTAGGTCGCTTTCCGCCCTTGGAATGTCGGCTGGACCGTGCGCCGGTTTCTACGCCTGATACACCGGGACGAGGCCAATCGGAGTTCCCGCTGATGAAAACCCAAGTCAAAGCACTCGTCGTCGGGGGAGGGGCCGTCGGGACATCCATCGCGTACCATCTGGCGCGCACCGGCTGGCGGGACGTGATGCTGCTGGAACGGGATGAGCTGACTTCGGGATCGACATGGCACGCCGCCGGTCTGTTGCCGCTGTTCAATATGTCCTATGCGGCGACCCATATTCACAAATACTCCGTGGAGTTTTACAAATCGCTGGAGGCGGAGACCGGGTTGAACGCCGGGTTTTCCATCGTCGGCAATCTGCGCATGGCGCAGACGCAGGCGCGGATGGACGAATACATGCTCTACGCCTCCACCGCAGAGACCGCCGAGGTGCCCTATGAATGGATGACGCCCAAAGAAATCAAGGCGCGCTGGCCGCTGGTCCGCGTCGATGACCTGAAGGGCGCGATTTTTCACCCGACCGACGGCTATATCAACCCGGCGGATGTCACCATGGCGATGGCCAAGGGCGCGCGGCAACGCGGGGTGATCATCGAACGCAAATGGCAGGTGGATGGCTATCATTGGACCGGGTCGCACTGGCAGGTGAGCTGCACGCGCATGGTGGAAAAGGGCGGCAACCTCGTGCCGTCCGACGAACAGATCACGATCACCGCCGAGCATGTCGTCACGGCCACCGGCAATCACGCGCAGCGCACTGCACGGCTGTTAGGGATCAAGACGCCGGCCATTCCGGTGGAGCATCAGTTCATCGTGACCGAACCCGACCCCGCCCTCGTCGCCTACCGCCAGTCCGGCGGCGCGGAACATCCCGTGCTGCGCGACGCCGACGCGAAATGGTACGTGCGCGAGGAACGGGGCGGCTGGATCCTCGGCCCCTATGAGCGCGGCGCGCCGGCGCGCTTCCCCTACGGTGTGCCTGAGAGTTTCCGCGCCGACCTCTTCCCGCTGGATCTCGACCGGATCGAGGAGGAGTATCTGTCGATGATCCACCGCCTGCCGTCCTCCGAGGAGGTCGGGCTGAAGGACGATTTCAACGGGCCGATCTGCTACACTCCGGATGGCAATCCGCTGATCGGTCCTGCGCCGGGCCTGAGAAATATGTGGCTGGCCGAAGGGTTCTCCTTCGGGATCACGGCGGCCGGCGGGGCCGGGCACTACCTGGCGCAGCTGATGGTCGAGGGCGAAGCAGAGATCGACATGGCCTCGCTCGACCCGAAACGGTTCGGCAGCTGGATGACGACCGAATACGCCGTCACGAAGAACGAGGAAGCCTACGAACACGTCTATATCCTGCACCACCCGGATGAAGAGCGTTCGGCGGCGCGGCCCCTGCGCACCTCGCCCGCCTATGACCGGCAAAAGGCGCGCGGCGCGCAGTTCGGCCAGGTCAACGGCTGGGAACGTCCAAATTATTTTGCCCCCGAGGGGTTCGACGACCACGCCGCACGCAGTTTCCGGCGCGGCGGCTGGTGGCAATACGCCGTGGCCGAGGCCGAGGCCATCCGCGAAGGCGTCGGGCTGATCGACGCGACCGCCTTTACCAAGCATCTGGTGAGCGGGCCGGGCGCGACCGCCTTCCTCGACTGGTTCACCTGTAATAAGCTGCCCAAGGTCGGGCGGATCAATCTGACCTACGCGCTGACCTCGCATGGTACGACCCGAACCGAATACACCATCGTGCGGCTCGCGGAGGATGATTATTACCTCGTCTCCGCCGGCGGGTGGAGCGATTACGACAGCGATTTCCTGCGAAAGGCGATCGCCGACAAGACGGCCGACTTCGGCTGGATCTCCTGCCATGACGTCACCACGCAATGGGGAGTCTTCGCCATCGCCGGGCCGAAATCACGCGATGTGCTAGCCGGTCTTCTGCGCGATGTGGACCCCGCGACGACCCTGTCCAACAAGCGTTTCCCGTGGCTCAGCCAGCGCGATATCGAGTTGGGCATGTGCCCGGTGCGCGCAATCCGCGTGGCCTATACCGGAGAGCTGGGTTGGGAGCTTCACCACCCGATAGAGATGCAGAATTACCTCTATGACCAGTTGATGGCGGTGGGCGAAGCGCATGGCCTGACCCTCGTCGGCGCGCGTGCGCAGAACTGGCTGCGGCAGGAAAAGAGCTACCGGGCTTTCGGCACGGAACTCGGCCGGGACGCGACGCCGCTGGAGGCTGACCTGTCACGTTTTGTCGACATCTCCAAATCCTTTCACGGCAAGGCGGCGATGGAGGCGACCGGCATCCGCACCAAATGCGTCACGCTGCTGATCGACGGACCGACAGATGTCGACCCATGGGGTCGCGAGGCGCTATACTCAGGCGAGACCAAAGTGGGCCGGTTGACCTCGGGCGGCTATTCGGTGGCCTTTTCCAAGAGCATCGGCATGGGCTATGTGCGACCCGATCTCGCCGTTCCCGGAACGGCGCTCAAGGTTCGCATGTTTGGTGAGTTTTGGGATGCCATCGTCACCGAAGACAGCCCCTACGATCCGCAGAACACTGCGATTCGACTGGACGGATAGCAGGGGTTGTTCCAACGGTCATTTCTGAAACTGAAGCCTGACATAAATTCTGATGGGCTGTGCTTTGGTCCTCAGCACGGCGGCGATTGAGAATGCCGAAACGAAGGCAACGACCCGCCGGGGCATTCAGTAAGGACGATGGGGAGTGGCAGTCTGGGCTATCATGATGTCATGCGAAAGACCCAGGCAATGCCTGATAACCGGGCGATGCGGACATAGTGGCGATTGCCTTCGCCATCATCGACGAAACACCGACCCAGACCAGAGCCGGGTAAGTTACAACGGACCCGTCTCTTCCAACTCAGGTCGGGCTCAACTCAGATTGCGGCGGGGTGAGCGAGACATCCGCCAGGGTCGATCTGTTCAGCGAGTCGATGAATGCCATCTCGGCGATACGCAGCTTGGGCTTCAACCGACAGCATCCGCTAATCGTGCAGTCGCCACCGTTAGGCTGCAGGCATTCAACGAGGGTCTGTCCCTCTTCCAGCAGCCGCACCACATCGCCAAGCCGGATCTCTTCGGGCCGCCGTGCCAGGATAGCACCGCCACCGCCGCCGCGACGTGTCCGCACGAGTTTCGCCTTGGCAAGCCGCTGCATGATCTTGGAGAGATGATTGCGGGAAAGCTGGAACTCCTCTGCCAGTTCGGCAGTAGAGAAGGCGCGATCCGGAGCGCTGCCCATCCGCATCAACATGCGAAGGCCATAATCCGTGAAGGTAGTCAGGCGCATTAGGGTCCCCGAATAAGTATTTACACCGCCTATTAGCAGGCATAAGCCAAGACAAGAAGGACCGGAGATCCCTGCCACGCCGAAAAACGCGACATATGTCGGGATCATGAACGTGACGGAGGTTGCCCATGACCGACCATGACGGCTTTGCGTTCCGGGGCGGATTCTCCTCACCGCCCTGTATGGCAGGCGATATCGCCCCGAACTACTTTGATCCGCTTGCCGTTGATCCGCAGCAAGCGCGCGACGTGGCCAGATGGCGGCAGGCGGAACGCGTCAGGCTTCGCGCTGTCCGGAGCGGTCTCACGGAAGATGAGCGCCGGGATATCTCAGCGGCCCTTCTGGAAGGCGTGAGGGCAATCCTTGGGCGCTTGGCCGTAACCGCCTCGCAGACGATCGCGGTCTACTGGCCGATCAGGTGCGAACCCGATCTGCGTCCTTTGATGGCACGGCTGCACGATCAGGGCCAACGGATCGCCCTGCCATCGGTTGAGACTTTGGCGGCCCCGCTGGTGTTCCGTGAATGGACGCCCGACGTAACAATGGAGCGCGGACAGTGGACCATTCCCGCCGCGACCCGGAGCTCCCCCGAGGTTCGCCCTGACGTGATCATCGCCCCCCTTTTGGGTTGGGATGCGGAGGGTTTTCGGCTGGGCCAGGGCGGCGGCGACCTGGATCGCACGCTGGCCGCATTGACGCCCCGGCCAGTCAGCATCGGAGTCGGTGTCGCGTCGGCGCGGCTCTCGACGATTTTTCCGCAACCCCACGATATACCGCTTGATGTCATTCTGACGGAGCGGGGCATCGCATATGAGAAAGCGTCGGGAAATGGGCCAGGATAGGATCGCGGGCGGAGTCGATACCGGGAATGGCGTTCAGGGCCTCCTCAATCGACGCCACGCATCCGCCGCACCGGATCGAAGGCGCGGAAAGCGCGATCGCGTGTCCTACTGAAGGCGTGGCGTTTGACATGGTTTGGCGCTATCCGGCGGGGGGGAAACGGCCGCTGAGACGCTCTGCTGTGACATTGCGAATGATCGGTTCGGATGGGGGACTTGGATTTCCGGTCATTGCGCGCTCGACCTCGCGGGCAAATCGCTGTGGACGCCATTCCTAACCTCACTTGTGAGCGCCGCAGCAGTCATCACGATGACCCATCCTTCAGCCGCTGTGAAAGATAGTCCTTCAGGACCACCGCTTGATTGTGATCTCGGTCCTTCGTTCCATAAAGCAGCGTCACCGGCCCTTTCCGACACCAGGTCAGGCACCGCGCGACCGCCTTTTCGCTATTTGCCAGTTCATGAAGGTAGCGGTTGCGAAACTCACCCCATTTCTCGGGGTCGTGCCCGAACCATTTGCGAAGCTGCGCGCTCGGCGCGACCTCCTTGATCCAGTCATCATGGGCAAGTTCCGCCTTGGCGATCCCACGAGGCCAGACCCGGTCGACGAGCAGTCGTGCGGTTTTTTGAGCAGTTGGTTCGTCGTAAACCCGCTCCAGATATATTTTGTGTTCGTGGGACATGGCGCGACCTCACACCAATCTTGGCGGACCCGATCCGGCCGCATCCTGAACCGCCATATTCAGCGACCGGGCGATCCGTTCAGCACGTTCAATGACATGATTGGCGCCGTTCGAGGGGCAGACCTCATGTGCCGTTTCCCGAAAGAGCGACAGCCACCGTTCAAAATGGTCCCAGGAGATCGGCAAGCCGACGTGTTTGGGAACCGGGGCACCGTGATAGCGTCCGGTCATGAGGGCGACGGAGGACCAGAAGGCCGTCATACGCTCGAGATGCGGTTCCCAATCCTTGATACGTGCGGCGAATATGGGACCGAGGTCCGGGTCATGACGCACCTTTTTGTAAAATCGTTGGACAAGCTCTTGCAGGACGTCCTCATCTAGCCCGGTTTCGGCCTGAAGACGCGCGGTAATGGCCGGCCGCATCGACGGAGCGGGGCTCGGTGTCGGTCGTGCTCGGGTCATTTGCAGCCTCGTAGGTCATTGCCACTTAACCGTAGGTTTCGTAATAGGTACTGTAAATACCTATTTGAGCGTCGGCAGTGAGGCGAAAGCGCGCATGACACTGCGAGCGATGTGTCGTCGCCGCCTGCCTTGATGCGAAGGACATATAAAATGAATGAGATAACGGTGACGCAAGATGGCTTCGTCGTGGATGCGATACTGATCGGGCGCGCATTCGCGCTCGCCCCGGAGCTGGTTCAGGATGAACTACGCAATGGTCGTCTCACCAGCCGCAGTGAAACCGGTGTCGATGAGGATGAGGGGCGCTGGAGGTTGACGTTTTATCGCGGGGGAAGCGCGCTTCGGCTGGTCGTGGATGCCAGCGGAGGCGTGTTGTCGCAAAGCACGTTTCCGGTCGCGCAGGGGCGACACCAAGGGTCACGCTGATCACAGGCGCCTCGGGTCCGGACAGGGTGAGCGGGAATGAAACGGGAGACCGCGGTGGCCCCGCATCATTGAACTGTCCCAAGGCTTTCGGCTTTCCATGAGCGGTTAGGGCAATCGCCACGATCACGCCGCCGTCGTCGCCTTCTCTGTTCTGCTCTCACGCAGTCGTCCATTAAGCAACGGGCACAATGGTTGGCGGGGTAGAGGCGCACATATTTGGCGGGGCTGTCTGCGAACACTCAGAGTCGGCTCAGGGTGATGCCCGCCGATTGCAAAGCGTTCCTCACGGACCCCGCTATTTCAATAGCTTCGGGCGTGTCGCCATGCAGGCAGATCGTGTCGATCCGAGTGGATATGCGTTTGCCGCTGGCGGTGATGATTGCGCCCTCGCGGACCATCTCTGCGACGCGCGGCCCGGCGAGGGCGGCGTCGTGGATCACCGCGCCGGGGCGCTTGCGATCCAGCAGCGTGGCGTCGTCGCTATAAGCGCGGTCGGCAAAAATCTCTCCGGCGCGGTTCAGGCCCAACCCATCTGCGGCGGCCTCCTGGGCGGTCCCGGCCAGCGTCATGATCACGATCTCGGGCTGGAGACGCGCGGCGGCGGCGTAGCAGGTCCGGGCAAGCTCAATATCTTCGGACGCCATGTTTGCCAGCGCGCCATGCAATTTCAGATGTCGCAGGGTTCCGCCCGCGGACCGCGCCATCGCCTGCGCGGCCCCGAGTTGATAGGTGATCAGGTTGCCGAGTTCTTCGGTCGAGAGCGTGATGCGGCGTCGACCGAACCCTTGGATGTCCGCGAAGCCGGGATGCGCGCCCAAACCGACGCCGCGCGCCTGCGCCATGGCGAAGGTGCGTGCCATGACGTCGGCGTCGCCTGCGTGAAAGCCGCAGGCGATGTTGGCCGAAGTCACGATGTCCAGCAGGGCCGCGTCGTTGCCCATCATCCATGGGCCAAAGCTTTCTCCCATATCCGCATTCAGATCGACGGTCTTCATCCAGTGCCTCCCTGTTCGTCGCCGCGCACCACGCCGCTGATCAATTGGTAGGACAAGAGGTCGGGAATGTCATGGGGATCGCGCCGCAACGGTTGGACGGATTTTCGCAGCGCGATAAGCTGGTCCGCCTCGCTGCGCCAAAGCGCATCCGCCTTGGCTGCGCTGACCTCTGCGAACCGCAGGGAGGTGCCGGGGGCGGCCTGTGCAACGCGTCCCAGATCCGGTGCGATGACCGTGCCGATACGCGGGTAGCCGCCCATGGTCTGACATTCGCTGAGCAAAACATAGGGCACGCCATCGCCGGTCATCTGCACGTCGCCCGGCTGAATGATGTCTGAGGCGAGCGTTTCAGTCTGCGTGCTGAAGGGCGGCCCCTCGGCGTCGAGGCGCACGCCTTGTCGATTGCCGGTCCGCGCGCGCCTGAACTCAGTGGTTAAGAAGCGGGCGCGTGTCTCCGCGTCGAACAGATCGCTTTGCGGGCCGGGCATCACGCGCACCGAGCCACCCGACAGGCGGTCCTCCACCCGCAGGATCATGGGTGGCGCGTTTGGGTCGGGATCCTCGCCCATGGGCAATTCGTCCCCCGCTTGCAGCGGTTTGCCAATGCCTGCGGTCAGATGGGCGGCGCGGCTGCCTATGATCTCCGACGTTTGAATACCGCCTGCGGGGGTTAGGTAGCTGTAGGTGCCAGCGCGGGCAGCCCCGATGCTCAACCGATCCTCCGGGGTCATCCAAAAGGTGCTGTTCGGGGCGAGTGACGTGCCGTTCAAATCGGCAGCCATGCGCGCGCCGGTCAGGGCAAGGCGGGTCGGCGCGGTGCAGGTCACGTCGCATCCCAGCATCGCCATTTCTAGCGCGGCCACGGGGGCATTCAGACCCAAAAGGGCGGCGGCTTCGATCAAGGCCAGACGGTCCGCGGCCCCGCCGCGTGACAGCCCTTCGGCCAGACGGTAGGGCCGCCCTTCATCCTGCACCGTCACACCGGGCCCGGCGCGATGGAGGATCAGCGTTCCGCCCGTCATGAAAGCACCTCGCAACGCGCGCCGCCAAGGCCATCGGGATTGTCCGTCTGCAGCCCATGCAAATCCGCCGGTGTCATTTGTTCAAGCCGGATTTCATCGCCTGCCGAAAGGGCCGTCGCCGGGTCGCGCCCCACCCGAAAGCCGTGAAAGGCGGTCTGTCCGATGTGGCGCCACCCGGTCGGCGTCGGGTTGGTGAAGATGATGAGCTGGCGCACCGCGGCCACCAGCGCGCAGGCCGGGACTTTTGGGGTGACGTCGCGCAAACGGGGAACGTCCCACGCCTCTGGCAGCAACCCCATGTAGGGCAGGCCGGGGGCAAAGCCGATGGCCAGAACGCGCAGCCGCGCCGACAGCAAAACCTCGCGTGCGCGTTGATCACTATGGCCGGTTGCGCGGACCATTTCGTCGAATTGCGGGCCATGTTCGCCGCCCAGAACAACCGGAATGGTCCAACGGCGGCGCGGGGCGGGCAGGGTGGTTGCGCTGAGATCCACGCCTCGTGCGATGCTCTGGGCGGTCGCGCAGACCTCGGCCCGCGTGGTGCGGGCTGGGTCGAAGCGAAGGTAGACGGAGGTGAGCGAACTGGTGATTTCCTCCACCCCATGCGGGCAGGCGTCTTCCATAGCCGCACGAAGGATCTGCACTGCCGCGACGGTAGATTCTCGCGCGCTCAGCCCAAGCCGCAGGAGGATGCCGTCAGCACCATGCGGCAGGATTTCGGGCAGGGGAGAGTCGGACATGGGGGCCTCATCTTTACGCGCAGGATCGGGGGAAAGCGGTTCGGTTGCAACTGGTGTTCCCCGGCCTATCCGCGCTAGCTTTGCGTCATGACCGATATGCCCCGATTCATTCACCTGCGCGTGCACACCGAATACTCCCTCCTGGAAGGGGCGGTCCGGCTGAAAAAGCTACCCGGCCTCTGCAAGGCCGCCGGGATGCCCGCGGTCGCCGTGACCGATAGTAATAACATGTTCGCGGCGCTGGAGTTTTCCGTCACTGCGGCGGGCGAAGGCGTGCAGCCGATCATCGGGTGCCAGGTCGACGTCACCTATCTGGCGTCGCAGCCGGGGGACAAGCCAAAGTCGCCAGCGGGGCTGGTCCTGCTGGCGCAATCCGAGGTCGGCTATGAGAACCTGATGCGGCTGAACTCCTGCCTTTACCTCGACAAGGCGGGGCAAATTCCACAGGTTGCACTAGAGGAACTTACGGAATTTTCCGAAGGTGTCATCTGTCTCAGCGGAGGTCCGCAGGGTCCGGTCGGGATGTTGTTGCAAGCGGGTCAGCGCCCGGCGGCGCAAGCCTATCTGGACCGCCTCAAGGGGATTTTCGCGGATCGCCTCTACGTCGAATTGCAGCGCCATCCGGGTGACAAGGGTTTGCCCGAGGCCGAACGCCTGACCGAGCGCGGTTTTGTTGAAATGGCCTATGCGATGGAATTGCCGCTGGTCGCGACCAACGACGTTTATTTTCCGAAAGAAGAGATGTTCGAGGCGCATGACGCGCTGATCTGCATCGCCGAGGGCGCCTACGTCGATCAGCAGCAGGATCGCAGGCGCCTGACTCCGCAGCATTATTTCAAATCGCCCGAAGAAATGGCGACCCTCTTCGCCGATCTGCCCGAAGCGTTAGAGAACACAGTTGAGATCGCGCGCCGCTGCGCCTTCATGGCCTATCGCCGCGATCCGATTCTGCCGAAATTCGCCGATGACGAGATTGAGGAATTGCGCCGTCAGGCCAGGGCTGGATTGCGGGACAGGCTGGCGGTGATCGAGCCCGCCGCCTCGCTTGAGGACTATCAGGCGCGGCTGGATTTCGAACTCAAGATCATCGAGGGGATGGGATTTCCCGGCTATTTTCTGATCGTTGCGGATTTCATCAAGTGGTCCAAGGACAACGGTATTCCCGTCGGGCCGGGGCGTGGTTCGGGTGCGGGGTCGCTGGTGGCCTATGCGCTGACGATCACCGATCTGGACCCTTTGCGCTATTCGTTGCTGTTTGAACGCTTTCTCAACCCCGAGCGGGTATCCATGCCGGACTTCGATATCGATTTCTGCATGGATCGCCGTGAGGAAGTGATCCGCTACGTTCAAGAGAAATATGGTCGCGACAAGGTTGGGCAGATCATCACCTTCGGCGCGCTTCTGTCCAAGGCGGCAGTGCGCGACATTGGGCGCGTCTTGCAGATGCCCTACGGACAGGTCGACCGCCTGTCCAAGATGATTCCCGTCGATGGCGTGAAACCCGTGAGCATCGAACAGGCCCTCGCGCAGGAGGATCGGCTGCGCGAGGAGGCCCGCAATGAGGAGGTCGTGAACCGCCTGCTACAATACGGCATGCAGGTCGAGGGGCTGTTGCGCAACGCCTCGACCCATGCGGCCGGCGTGGTCATCGGGGATCGCCCCTTGGATCGGCTGGTGCCGCTCTATCAGGATCCGCGGTCCGACATGCCCGCGACCCAGTTCAACATGAAGTGGGTCGAACAGGCCGGGCTGGTGAAGTTCGACTTTCTCGGGCTGAAGACACTGACCGTCATTCAGAACGCGATAGAACAGATCCATGCCGGCGGGCGTGACCTGCACACCGGGGCGGACGGGACGAAGCTATACGATCCAGCGGAGGGCGCGCAGAACCAGATCAACCTGATCCCGCTGGATGACGAAAAGACATATTCGCTCTACGCGGCGGCCAAGACGGTGGCAGTGTTCCAGGTTGAATCCTCGGGCATGATGGACGCACTCAAGCGGATGAAGCCGACCTGTATCGAGGATATCGTTGCGCTCGTCGCGCTCTACCGTCCGGGCCCGATGGAGAACATTCCGACCTATTGCGAGGTTAAGAACGGGCTGCGCGAGATCGAGTCTGTTCACCCGCTGATCGACCATATCCTTGAGGAAACTCAAGGCATTATCGTCTATCAGGAACAGGTGATGCAGATCGCGCAGGTCATGGCGGGCTACAGTCTGGGCGGTGCGGACCTGTTGCGCCGCGCCATGGGCAAGAAGATCAAGGCTGTCTCTTATACACATCTGACGCTGCCGACGAGCGATCTAGTGTAGA
>OLHY01000606.1_pt1 | contig 10797 bp, 13 predicted proteins | sample 1609411 | NCBI WGS metagenome assembly OLHY01 (sample SAMN05416817, study PRJEB24817) | seawater metagenome | isolation source: Sea water | place: Canada:Atlantic | collected 2013-07
GAGATTGCCTCTTGTCTCGTGGGCTCGGAGATGTGTATAAGAGACAGATATAGAGAGTGCCTTTGTCGGTCATACGCATGCGGTTCCTGTCTGCCGGGGTCTCACTGCCCGCGAAAACGGGCATTATAGGGGGAAGTCCGCCGCCCGTCATGGCCAAGCCCGAAGGAGACACCATGCAGGACAGCCCGATCACCGCCACCGTGGATTTCCACCGCGACGGTGTGCAACACGGTTTTCTCAAGCTGCCGCACTCCCACGACGACTCCGCCTGGGGCAGCCTGATGATTCCGATCACGGTGGTGCGCAACGGCGACGGCCCCACCGCCTTGCTCACCGGCGGCAACCACGGCGACGAGTACGAAGGCATCACCGCCCTGCTCAAGCTGGCCGGCCGCCTGCGCGCCGAGGACATCCGTGGGCGGGTGATCATCGTGCCGATGATGAACCACCCGGCGGTGCTTAACGGCACCCGCACCTCGCCGCTCGACAAGGGCAACCTGAACCGGGCGTTTCCGGGCAGCCCCACCGGCAGCCTCACCCAGCGCATCGCCGACTATTTCACCCGCTACCTGGTGCCGCTGTGCGATCTGGCGCTGGACATCCATTCCGGCGGCCGCACCCTGGACCTGTTGCCGTTCGCCGCCACCCACCGGCTGGCCGACGCCGACCTGGCGCGCCGCTGCCTGGAAGGCGCCCGCGCCTTCGGCGCCCCCAACACCCTGCTGATGGCGGAGCTGGAAGGCGACGCGCTCTACGACACCGTGGTGGAGGCCCAGGGCAAGGTGTTCATCAGCACCGAGCTGGGCGGCGGCGGCACCACCACGCCGGAGACCGTGGCGCTGGCGGAGCAGGGCGTGGACAACGTGTTGCGCTGGGCCGGTATTCTGCCCGGCGAGTCGCGAACGTCGCCTACCCGTATGCTGGAGATTCCCGACAGCGCCCACTACCTGCAGAGCGAACACGCCGGCTTGCTGGAATTCGCGGTCAACCTGGGGCAGCCGGTGAAAGCCGGCGCGGTGATGGCGCGGGTCTATTCCATGGAGCGTACCGGCGCCGAACCGGCGGAATACCGCGCCCCGGTGGACGGCCTGCTGATCGGCCGCCGCCACCCCGCCAAGGTGGCCATGGGCGACACCTTCGCGGTGCTGGCGGTGCCGTTGTAATCAGGCACTGGCGGGGAGCAGCAGGCTCCGCAGTTCCGTGTCGTTGGTGATCAGTTCCGCCAGTGTGTAGCCGTCCAGCACCTGCAGAAACGCCTCCTGCGCCCGGCCCAGCACTTTTTTCAGGGTGCAGGCCGGGTCGATCGGGCAGGACGAATTCTCCCCGAAGCATTCGAGCAGTTTCAGATTCTCGGTCTGTCTGACCACCTCGCCCACCGAGATCCGTTCCGGGTCGCCGGCCAGCACCAGGCCGCCGCCGCGCCCGCGCAGGCTCTTCACATAGCCCAGCCGCGTCAGTGTCTGCGCCACCTTGGCGATGTGGTTCGCCGAGATGCCGTAGCTCAGCGCGATTTCCTGCACCGTGGCCGGCGCCTTGTCGCGGGACAGCCCCAGATAGATCAGCAGACGCAGGGAGTAATCGGTGTGGGTCGTCAGTTGCATAAAGTCGTTGACCGCTTTTAAAGAGGTATATAGTATTCCTGTTTAAAAGAGGTATGTAAAACGCCTCTTTTAAGTCCGGAGAAACAGGAGACCTGGAATCATGCTGACCACCGATCAACTCGCCGTTATCAAAGCCACCGTGCCGGTGCTGCAGGAACACGGGGAAACCCTCACCCGCCATTTCTACCAGCGCATGTTCGAGCACAATCCGGAAGTGCGCCCCTACTTCAATCCGGCGCATCAGCGGTCCGGGTCTCAGCAGCGCGCCCTGGCCGGCGCCATCTGTGCCTACGCCCAACACGTGGACAACCCGGCGGCGCTCACCGACGCGGTGGAGCTGATCGCGCAGAAGCATGTGTCGCTGGGGATTCGGCCGGAGCACTATCCGATCGTCGGCGAGAACCTGCTCGCTTCCATCAAGGAAGTGCTCGGCGACGCCGCCACCGATGACATCATCGACGCCTGGGCGGCCGCCTACGGCGCCCTGGCGGACATCTTCATCGGCCGGGAGGCGGACATTTACCAAGAGCAGGAGCAGCGGTTCGGCTGGCAGGGCTTCAAGCCGTTCGTGGTGGCGCGCCGCGAACCGGAGAGTGACAACATCACGTCCTTCTACCTGCGGCCCGCCGACGGCGCCGCGCTGCATCCGCACAAACCCGGCCAGTACATCACCCTGCGCGTGGACGTGCCCGGCGCCGGCCCGGTGATGCGCAACTACAGCCTGTCCAACGCGCCCGGCGACACGCACTACCGCATCAGCGTCAAGCGAGAAGCGGCGCCGGTGGACGGTGCCCCGGACGGGGTCTGCTCCAACCACCTGCACGCCAACCTGAAAGAGGGTGACCGCGTGGCGCTGGCGCCGCCGGCCGGGGAATTCGTGCTCGATACCCGCGAGCAGGACGCGCCGGTGGTGCTGATCGCAGGCGGTGTCGGCATCACGCCGCTGCTCTCCATGCTGCACCACGGCCTGGCGGAATCGCCGGCGGATCGTTCAATCACGCTGATCCAGGGCGCGCTGAACAGCCGGGTGCATCCGTTCCGCGAGGAAGTGCAGGCGCTGGCCGCCGCGCACCCCAACCTGCAAGTGCATGTACGCTACAGCGACCCGCTCGCCGGCGACGAACCGGGCCGGGGTTACCACAGCAACGGCCTGATCGATGAGGCGCTGCTCGACGCGCTCACCGTGGACGGCGCCCACTACTATCTGTGCGGGCCGGAACCCATGCTGCGCCACGTCCACGCGCTGCTAAGCCGGCGCGGCGTGCCGATGGAGAGGGTGCACTATGAGTTCTTCGGGCCGGCGGCGGCGCTGGCGGCCTGACCGCAGAACAGGTCATGCAGCACCTCGATAATGCGGGTCGCCCGGGTGCCCTGCAGGGAATAGTAGATCGTCTGGGCGTCGCGGCGGGTCTGCACCAGATCGTCGCGGCGCAGTACCGCCAGGTGCTGGGAGACCACTGACTGGCTGCCCGCCACCCGGGCGTTGATCTCGCCCACCGTCATCTCGCCCTCCACCAGCATGCAGAGAATCAGCAGCCGCTTCTCGTGGGACAAGGACTTGAGCAGGCGGGCGGCGTCGGCGGCGTGCTCGGCCATCGCTTCGTCGGGCTTTGGGGGGCTGTTTTTAAGGCGTGTGTCGGTCATGGCATCGCTTCAATGATTTGACCTCAACATAGCATTAGAAAGATGTAATGTAAATTTCTCTATATTAGATTTGACTAATGAAAGGGCGCGGACTATAAAGACGGAAATGGATGTCACCCAGGAGGTTTTCATGGCAGCCGCGCAACGCCCCCAGGTTCGCTCCTTTCTTCACGAGCCCACCTCCACCTTTTCCTACGTGGTCTGGGACCCGGACACCCGCCGCGCCGCAGTGATCGATTCGGTGCTCGACTACGAAGCCGAGTCCGGACGGCTCGGCACCGATACCGCCGACGCACTGATCGGTTTCATCCGCGATCAGGGGCTGGAGGTGGAGTGGGTGCTGGAAACCCATGCCCACGCCGACCATCTGGCCGGCGGCGCCCATGTGCACCGGCAACTGGGCGGCACCACCGGCATTGGGGTCGGCATCCGTCAGGTGCAGAAGCACTTCAAGGAGGTCTACGGTTTTGAACGCGGCTTCCAGGCGGACGGCACGCCCTTCGAGCACCTGTTCGAGGATTTCGAAAGCTTCCGGGTGGGCAATATCGAGGCCCGCGCCATCCCCACGCCCGGGCACACCTCGGACCATCTGACGTACCAGATCGGCGACGCTATCTTCGTCGGCGACACCCTGTTCATGCCCGATGGCGGTACCGCCCGCTGCGACTTTCCCGGCGGCAGCGCCCATACCCTGTATCAGTCGATCCAGCGGCTGTTCGAACTGCCCGACGACACCCGCCTGTTCGTGCTGCACGACTACCGGCCCGGTGGCCGCGACTACCGCAACGAAACCACCGTGGGCGACCAGAAACGGGACAATATTCATGTGGGCGGCGGCCGCTCCGAGGACGACTTCGTCAAGCTGCGTACCGAGCGCGATGCCACCCTCGGCCTGCCCGATCTGATTATCCCCTCGGTGCAGATCAACGTCCGCGCCGGCCACACCCCGCCCGCCGACGACAACGGCCGGCGCTACATCAAGGTGCCCCTGAACCACCCGGAAGGGTTCTCCCAGACCGCGCACGACGAGGAGCTGCCGGTATGACCATCGTGAACTTCACCCCCTGGGCCGGCCTGATCGGCGGTCTGCTGATCGGCGCCAGCGCCTCGCTGCTGCTGTGGCTCAACGGTCGCATCGCCGGCATCAGCGGCATCGTCGCCGGCGCTACTGTGGAGCCCGGCGGCGACAGAGCCTGGCGCTGGCTGTTTCTGGCCGGCCTGCTCGGCGGCGCCGCCCTGGCGTTCTGGCTGGTCCCCGGCAGTCTGGCCTTCCAGTCGGACATGCCCTGGCCGGTATTTCTGGTGGCCGGCCTGATCGTCGGTTTCGGCACCCGGCTGGGCAGCGGCTGCACCAGCGGCCACGGCGTCTGCGGCCTGGCCCGGCTGTCACCGCGCTCGCTGGCCTCGGTGGCCACCTTCATGGCCACCGGCATCCTCACCGTGTTCGTGATCCGACACCTTCTGGGAGTGGGCGCATGAAGAAGAATATCGCCGCGTTGATCGCTGGCCTGCTGTTCGGTCTCGGCCTGGCCATCTCGCAAATGACCAACCCGGCCAAGGTGCTCAACTTCCTGGACATCACCGGCACCTGGGACCCTACCCTGGCGTTCGTCATGGGCGGCGCCGTGCTGGTTACCCTGATCAGCTTCCGCTTTATCCTCAAACAGGACCGGCCGCTGTTCGAGGGTCAGTTTCATCTGCCCACCCGCAGCGATATCGATAGCCGCCTGCTCGGCGGCGCGGCCCTGTTCGGCATCGGCTGGGGCCTGGCCGGCTACTGCCCCGGCCCGGGCGTCGCCGCGCTGGCGATGGGGCTGTGGGAGCCGGTGTTGTTCGTGGTGGGCTTGCTGGTGGGGATGTGGGGGTTCCGGCGATTGTCGGCGTAGGGCCGCCGGCGATCACTCGATGTTCTGAATCTGTTCCCTCATTTGCTCGATCAACACCTTCAATTCCACCGCCGCGGCGGTGGTCTCGGCGTCCACGGACTTTGACGCCAGGGTGTTCGCTTCGCGGTTGAGTTCCTGCATCAGGAAGTCCAGACGGCGGCCCACCTGGCCGCCTTTTTCCACCACCCGGCGCACTTCGGCCACGTGGGTTTCCAGGCGGTCCAGTTCTTCGTCCACGTCCATTTTCTGGGCAGCCAGCACCAGTTCCTGTTCCAGGCGCTCCGGGTCGGGGCTCTCCACCGCCTCCTGGACACGCTGGCGCAGGCGGTCGCGCAGGGCCTCGCGGATCGCGGGCAGCGCCTGGCGGATGCGGGCCACCTGCTCGCCGACGCCGTCCAGGCGTTCGCGCACCATGCGCGCCAGCTGCTCGCCTTCGCGGTCGCGGGTGGCGATCAGGGCGTCCAGGGCTTCGTCCAGGGCGGCCAGGGCTTCCGCGTGCAGGGTGTCGGCGTCCACTTCGCGGGTGGAGAGCACGCCGGGGAAGCGCAGGATTTCCAGCGGGTTCACTTTGCCGGCGTGACGCACCAGGTCGTCGACGCGGCGGGCCGCCTCGGCGAGGTGCTTGACCAGGTTCTCATTGAGCTCCAGTTCCGCTTCGCCTTCTTCGGTCTGGTAGCGCAGGGTTACGTCCACCTTGCCGCGGCCCAGCCGCTGGCGACAGCGTTCGCGCACGTCGTTCTCCAGGGCGCGCAGGCCCTCGGGCAGGCGCGGGCCCACTTCCAGGTAGCGGTGGTTCACCGAGCGGATTTCCCAGGCCAGGCTGGCGCCGGTGAGGTGGCGGTCGGCTCGGGCGAAGGCGGTCATGCTACGAATCATGGGCGTCCCTGGGGTGGTGGGTGAGTGCGGCGAAGTGGGGCTTAGTGTAGCGGGTCAAGCGACTGGAAGCATTCACCGGCGCCCCGCCTCGCGTTGATGGGCGGGGGTTCGCTACAATGGCGGGCCATTCGACCCCGAATCAAGGAGTTTTCATGCGCCCTTCCGGCCGCCAGCTCGACCAGATGCGCGACGTATCCTTCGTACGCGATTTCACCATGCACGCTGAAGGCAGCGTGCTGGTGTCCTTCGGCAATACCAAGGTGTTGTGCACCGCGTCCGTGGAGGATGGCGTGCCGCGTTTCCTCAAGGGCAAGGGCCAGGGCTGGATCACCGCCGAGTACGGCATGCTGCCCCGCTCCACCCATACCCGCTCCGGCCGCGAGGCGGCGCGCGGCAAGCAGGGCGGCCGCACCCTGGAAATCCAGCGGCTGATCGGGCGCTCCCTGCGCGCCGCCGTGGACCTGAAGAAGCTGGGTGAGCACACCATCTATCTGGATTGCGACGTGATCCAGGCGGACGGCGGCACCCGCACCGCGTCGATCTCCGGCGCCTGCGTGGCGTTGGTGGACGCCTTCACCACGCTGCTGGAGCGCAAGCGCATCAAGGAAGACCCCCTCAACGGTCTGATTGCCTCGGTGTCGGTGGGGATTTATAAGGGAGAACCGGTGCTGGATCTGGATTATCCCGAAGATTCCAACGCCGACACGGACATGAACGTGGTAATGACCCAGCATGGTGGCTTCGTGGAGATTCAGGGCACCGCCGAGGGCGACGAGCCGTTCACCCGTCAGCAGTCCGATCAGTTGCTGGGCCTGGCCGAGAAAGGCATTGGTGAAATCGTCCGCAAGCAGCAGGAGGTGCTGGGCTGGTAAGCCCGGTGGGGAACAGAATGAAAAACTACAAGAAGCACTTTTTGCGCTTCGCCGAGGAGCGCCAGGCGCTGAAGTTCGGGGAGTTCACCCTGAAATCCGGGCGCATCAGCCCGTACTTTTTTAACGCCGGCACCTTTTACACCGGCGAGGCGCTGGCCCGGCTGGGCCGCTACTACGCCGACGCCATCGTCGAGTCGGGCATTGAGTTCGACATGCTGTTCGGCCCGGCCTACAAGGGCATTCCGCTGGTGGCGGCGGTGTCCGTGGCGCTCGCCGAGCACCACGGTCGGGACCTGCCCTGGGCGTTCAACCGCAAGGAAGCCAAGGACCACGGCGAAGGCGGCTGGCTGGTGGGCGCGCCGCTGGAGGGCCGCGCCCTGGTGATCGACGATGTGATCACCGCCGGCACCGCGATCCGCGAGGTGGCGGAGCTGTTCGAGCGCACCGAGGCGAGCATCGCCGGGGTGTTCGTGGCGGTGGACCGCCAGGAGCGCGGGAGTGGAGAGTCTTCAGCGCGTGGTAGAGGGCTGTCGGCGATCCAGGAAGTGCAGGAGAGCCTGGGCGTGCCGGTGCGCAGCATTGTCTCCATGTCGGACATCATCGTCTGGCTGGAAGAGCAGGAAGGGCGCGATGCGGATCGCGTGGCGCTCAAGCAGTATCGCAAGCGCTACGGCGTGGAGGGGTAACCGTGAGGTGGCTGCCGTGGGGGCTGGTGTTGGCGTTGTTGGCGCTGCCGATACTGACGCCGGCGGCGCCCAAGCAGAATGAACCCGCCGGTGAGGTGATGTACCGCTATACCAAGCCGGACGGCACCCTGGCGGTGAGCGCCACGCTCAACGAGCAGGCCATCCACGCCGGTTATCAGGTGCTCGACCATAACGGCCGCGTGCTGCGCCGCGAGCCGCCGGCGCCCCCGGAAGAACAGGCGCGCCGCCGCCAGGCGATGGCGGCCGAGCAGCAGGCGCAACGGCAGGCCGAGCGGGACAAGGAACTGGAGCGGCTCTACGCCGGGCCCGAGGACGCGGTGCGTGCCCGCGAGCGCCAGATCGAAGCGCTTGAGTTGCGCATCAGCTACGCCACCAACACCCTGGCGCAGCTGGAAGAGAAGCGCGACCAGGAGGTCAGCCTGGCCGCCCGCGCCGAGCGCGCCGGCCGGCCGGTGCCGGAGGGCACCCGCCAGGCCATCGAAGAGTACCAGCGCCGCATGGCCCATGTGCGCCAGGAAATCGCCGGCTATGAGAAGGACAAGCAGGCGGTGCGCGAGCAGTACGCGCCGATTATTGAGCGGTTGGAGGAGCTGGCGGGCTCTTAATCGCGGAACACCGTGGGGGCGAGCAGCGCCCATTGCTCGGGCCAGTCCTGGCCGGGGCGGATCCTGAAACCGGAACGGACGAACTGGGCGATGCGCCCTTCCACCACCGCCAGCAGCAGGTTGGCGGTGATGGTGGGCGTGGCCGCGGTGCGCTTGCCTTCCTTGAACTCGGCGTCACGGACCACTTGCTTGAGCTGGCTTTCCACCCGGTCGTAGAACTGCTGGATGCGCCGATGCAGGCGCTCGTTCTCGCCGGTGAGGGCGTCCCCGGTGAGCAACCGGGTGATGCCCGGGTTGCGCTCGGTGAACGCCAGGATCAGCGTGAGAATCTGCTCCACCTGGGTGAGCGCGTCCCCTTCGCCGGTGATGCGGTTAATGCGTGAGAAGATCGCCTCTTCGATGAAGTCGATGAGCCCCTCGAACATCTTTGCCTTGCTCGGAAAATGCCGATACAGCGCGGCTTCGGACACCCCCACTTCCCGGGCCAGGCCGGCGGTGGTGATCCGCCCGCCGGGTTCCGCTTCCAGCATGTGCGCCAGGGCCTGCAGGATTTGCTCCTTTCTGGACGGAGTCTGTTCTGTCATGCGTTGTTCCCGTTTTAGGCGTTTTTAGTTTTTGCTGATCAATGCTTGCTGATCAGAGTACCGACCCCCTTGTCGGTAAGAATCTCCAGCAACACCGCGTGGGCCACCCGGCCATCGATGATGTGCGAGGTGTGCACGCCGTTCTCCACCGCTTCCAGGGCGCAGCGGATCTTCGGCAGCATGCCGCCGTGGATGGTGCCGTCCTTGATCAGCGCGTTGACCCGGTCCGCCGTGAGGCCGGTGAGCACGCGGCCTTCCTTGTCCTTGAGGCCGGCCACGTTGGTGAGCAGGATCAGCTTCTCGGCGCGCAGTACTTCCGCCACCTTGCCGGCCACCAGGTCGGCGTTGATGTTGTAGCTGGTGCCGTCCTCGTCGACGCCGATCGGCGCGATCACCGGAATGAAGTCGCTGCCGCCGAGCAGGTCGAGCACCTTGGTGTCGATGCCCTGCACCTCGCCCACATGGCCGATGTCGATGATTTCCGAAGCCTGCAGCTCCGGGTCGTCGGCGTCCAGGTTCTTGAGCAGCATCTTGCGCGCCTTGATCAGGCGGCCGTCCTTGCCGGTCAGGCCCACCGCCTGGCCGCCGTTGTGCTGGATCAGGTTGACGATGTCCTTGTTGACCAGGCCGCCGAGCACCATTTGCACCACGTCCATGGTTTCCCGGTCGGTGACGCGCATGCCCTGCACGAACTTGCTCTCCTTGCCGAGACGGTTAAGCAGATCGCCGATCTGCGGGCCGCCGCCGTGGACGATCACCGGATTGATGCCGACCTGCTTCATCATCACCACGTCGCGGGCGAAGCTGTTCTTCAGCTCGTCGTTTTCCATGGCGTTGCCGCCGTATTTGATCACCACGGTGGTGCCGGCGAAGCGCTGAATATAAGGCAGCGCTTCAATCAGAACGCGGGCGGTTTCCTGGGCGCTCTTGGTGTCCATGTCTGCTTTCTCCAACCGGTCAAAAAGTATCCGTGTAAGGGGCGAACGCCTCGGCGCTGTTGCCCGCCTGCAGGGAGAGTACCTCCAAAAGTCGGGCGGCGGCGTAGAGGGCATCGCTGAATCCGTACCAGCGGTCGGCGAAGAATATATGCCCGTTCGCCTCTCCCGCCAGGGGCACGGCCAATTCTTTCATGCGCGCCCGCAGGCGGGCCGGGCCGCCGTCGTCCATCACCGGCCGGCCGCCCTGCTTGCGGATCAGGTCGGCCAGCGCCTGATTATCGGTCATGTTGAACAGCACATCGGCGCCCGGATTGCGCTCCAGCAGATCCCGGGCCAGCAGCATCAACAGCCGGTCGGCGGCGATCAGGCGGCCGTCGCTGGCGACCAGGGAAAGGCCGCCGCCGGCGTCGAACGCCAGGCCCAGATTCAGGTTTTGCTCGCCCACCGTGCGGGCGAGGGCGTCCACGTCGGTGCCCTCCACGGCGACCACCTTGCAGCCCAGCTCGCCGAGCAGCCGTGGCGCCAGGCCGGCGGTGGCGCCGGTGCCCTGCACCGCCACCGACATCGGGCGCGCGAGAATAATGTCGTCCGCCACGGCGTTCAGATAGCGGTCGTTGATGTCGCGCTGTTCCCGTTCTCCGCTGCCCTCATCCAGATTCCGTGCCAGCAGCCGATCACGCAGGGTGAGCAGCCGGTCACCGTGGAGCAGCTCGCTGTTGATGACCACGTCCAGAGCCCGCTGATCGCCGTCGCCGGTGAGGCAGACGCCGCTCTGGCTTTCCAAGACTTCGGTGGCGTAATGGAGCACCGCCGGCGGGGCCTCGCCAAGATCCACCACCTGGCGGCCGCTGGCCATCAGGCCGTCGATCAACGCCTCCTTGGCATCGGCCTCGCCCGTGCAGACCACGAATAGGGTGTGCTGGCCGGCCGCGCCCGCTTCGCTGCCGGTTGCCCGGCCGAGCTGCTTCAGGGCGGTGTCGTCCAAAGGCGTGTCGTCGGTGGCGCGAATGCCGTCGGGGCCGAACAGCGCTTGCGCTGTCTCTTATACACATCTGACGCTGCCGACGAGCGATCTAGTGTAGAT
>OLHY01000607.1_pt1 | contig 10795 bp, 7 predicted proteins | sample 1609411 | NCBI WGS metagenome assembly OLHY01 (sample SAMN05416817, study PRJEB24817) | seawater metagenome | isolation source: Sea water | place: Canada:Atlantic | collected 2013-07
ATTGCCTCTTGTCTCGTGGGCTCGGAGATGTGTATAAGAGACAGCTCTTTACCCTCGACGCTCCAGAACGGGTTGTGATCGACATCGCCGACTCCTCTTTAGCGACACGCCTTGGCGACATCGAATTCGAAGACAGCCCCATCACAGGTTTGCGCAGTGCGACGCGCGACGGCGGTCTGCTGCGTGTGGTCATCGACCTAAACACCAAAACCCAGCCCAAGAGCTTCACCCTCGAGCCCAATGCAGAGCAGGGCCATCGTCTCGTCGTGGATCTGTACGACTCGAGCGATGAGCGTGTCGCAACAGCTTTGTCCGTGCAAGACGGGTCTGAGCGAGACAAGCCGGAGAGGGCAACCAATAGAGTGGCCTCTAACTCGGCCGCTCCGGCGGGCGAGAGAAGAGATATCGTTGTCGCAATTTCTGCTGGCCACGGCGGCGAAGACCCCGGGGGCATTGGTTACGACGGCAAGTTGCAAGAGAAACATATCACCTTACGCATCGCGCGGGCGCTATACGACTATTTAGACCGCATGCCAGGCTATGCGCCGGTGATGGTTCGCGATGGCGACTACTATGTAAAGTTGTCGCGGCGGCCCGAGATAGCAAGAGAGCGCCGAGCGGATCTGTTCGTTGCGGTGCACACCGATTGGTATAAGACGTCGCGTGCGCGCGGGTTAACGATCTACGCGTTGTCTGGTGATCGCGCCGACCGAGAAAATGCGCGGCGAGTAGCGCAGAAAGAGAATACGGCAGATCTGCTTGGCGGAGTGGGCAGCGATCTAAGCCTAGGCTCATGGGATGACGATGTCGCGCTCACACTCGTCTCTTTGCAAATGGCGTGGAGCATGGAGCAGAGCGTCATTGCAGGCTCGCGCGTCCTCGAAGCGGTAGGCGTTATTACAAGGCTGCGTAAAACCAAGGTTCAGCAAGCGTCGCTTGAGGTGCTCAAATCGCCCGACATTCCGTCTATTCTGATTGAAACAGGCTATCTCACTAATCCCGAAGAGGCTAAACGTCTCAATACCTCGTCTTTTCAGAAGCAGCTAGCCGAGGGCATCGGCAGAGGAGTGATGGCTTACTTCTATGATGCCCCGCCCGAAGGCAGCCTTGTTGCTTGGCAAAAATCAAATGGAGTAACGCCCGCCAGTTATACGGTGAGGCGCGGAGATTCGTTGTCGATGATTGCGCAGCGCTTTGGCACCACGATGGCTGCGATAAAAAAGCATAACTCACTTAAAAGCGATGGCGTTCAGATCGGCCAAGTGATCAAGCTGCCCGGCGGCGTTGAGCCCGCTGCACGGGAACACAAAATCCAGAGCGGGGAGACACTGTCGGGTATTGCCGCGCGCTATCGGGTTAGCCTCGCGGACCTGCGTCGGTTAAATGAACTGCGCGCCGATCGTATTCTGGTTGGGCAAGTCCTCCGAATCCCAGCTAGCTAGTCTTTTCCGCCGGACTAGATTCGCCCTCCGAGTCCGTGCGCGCAGAATCAGCGCAGGCAATGGTATACTCACCTCACGTCACTATTCCGCCAAATTACGCTCACTGCCGGCCTCGACTTTATGAATCGCATTAACCTGCTAAGCCAACGACTCGCTAACCAAATTGCCGCCGGTGAGGTGGTGGAGCGTCCCGCTTCGGTGGTGAAAGAACTGCTCGAGAACAGCCTCGACGCAGGGGCGACTCGGCTCGAGGTAGATGTCGAGCAAGGCGGCGTTAAACTGCTGCGCATTCGTGATGACGGCGCGGGCATCCACAAAGAAGATCTTGCGCTCGCGCTGAGCCGTCATGCCACGAGTAAAATAGTCGAGCTCGATGACCTAGAGTCGATTGCAAGCCTCGGGTTCAGGGGTGAAGCGTTAGCAAGTATTAGCTCGGTCTCCCGCCTTAGCATGACGTCGCGCTCGCGCGAAGGCAGTATTGAAGACACCGCTTGGTGTGTCGAGGCCGAGGGACAAGAAATGGAAGCGCGGCTAACGCCAGCGGCGCATCCTGCAGGCACAACTGTCGAGGTTCGCGACTTGTTCTTTAACACCCCGGCACGGCGCAAATTTCTTAAAACAGAGAAAACTGAATTTTCACGTATCGACGAAGTCCTGAAGCGAATGGCACTTAGTCGCTTTGATGTGATGTTTGCGCTTAACCATAACCAGCGAGCGATTCATAAACTCTTACCCGCGACCACCGAAGCCGAAAGAGCGCGACGTGTTGCGCTAGTTTGTGGCCCAGCGTTTGTCGAGAATTCGGTTTTTATTGAGCGCGAGGCGGCGGGCATGCGACTGTGGGGTTGGGTAAGCCTGCCGACTTTTTCGCGCAGCCAGGCCGACCTTCAATATTTTTACGTTAACGGTCGTATTATTCGCGACAAGCTGGTCACGCATGCGGTTAAGCAGGCTTACCGCGATGTGCTTTTTCACGGTCGTCATCCTGCGTATGTTTTGTACTTCGAGATGGACCCTGCAGGCGTCGACGTGAATGTGCATCCGACGAAACACGAAGTGCGTTTTCGCGACAGCCGACTCGTTCACGATTTCTTATTCAGCTCACTTCACAAGGCGCTCGCTGCAATTCAGCCTCAGGATCGATTGCCCGGCGCAGAAACACACGCCGGCGCAGGGCTTCAACAAGGATTTGACGCGCCGGAGCAAAGCAGCCTTGGGCTAGCGGAAAATGGGCAGGGATCGATGCAGGCGACGAGCTGGGCCGAGCGCTCTTATGCGTCTGGCTCAGCTGGAGAGGGTTCGGAATCGACAGGCCAGCCTCGCTATGCCGGAAATTTTGGCTCGAGCGGTAGTTATGTCAATCCGAACGCTGTTCGAGATCAGCTTGCGCACTATGCCGACCTCAACGACATCGATGGCGACAAAGAGGTGCCGCCGTTGGGGTTTGCCATTGCCCAGCTCCATGGCATTTACATTCTCGCGCAGAATAAAGAAGGGCTGATTGTTGTCGACATGCACGCGGCACACGAGCGTATAACCTATGAACGCATGAAGACGGCGTGTCAAAACGAAGAGCTCAAAACGCAGCCGCTGCTTGTGCCGATCTCTATTGCAGTGAGCAGGTCCGAGGCCGATTGCGCCGAGTCCCAGCAGCACGTGCTTCAGGGTCTTGGCCTTATACTCGAACGCGTCGCCGACGAGTCGCTTGTTGTGCGGCAAATCCCTTCTATTTTGCGTAACGCCGATGTCGAGCAGCTCGTGCGTGATGTGTTATCGGATGTCCTCGAATACGGCAGCAGTGAACGGGTGCAGGCTCATCAGGACGAGCTTTTGTCGACGATGGCATGTCATGGTTCTGTGCGCGCGAATCGCCAGCTCTCGATACCAGAAATGAATGCGCTGCTGCGCGACATGGAAATTACCGAGCGCAGCGGCCAATGCAATCATGGGCGGCCAACTTGGGTGTACCAAAGCTTAAGTCAACTCGATAAGCTTTTTCTGCGTGGTCAGTGATGGGCAGTACTAGAGCTGTCACGCTACCAGACGCCGTGTGCTTGATGGGCCCGACGGCATCGGGCAAGACCGCGCTCGCCATCGAACTGCTCGCACACCATCCGGTCGAAATAATCAGCGTCGACTCGGCGCAGATTTATCGCGGCATGGACATAGGCACAGGAAAACCAGATGCCGGCACCCTCGCTCGCGCGCCTCACCATCTGCTCAGCTTCCTCGATCCTGCGGAGACCTATTCTGCCGCCGACTTTCGCCGCGACGCGCTTCGCTTAATCGGTGAAATAAAAGCGCGCGGCAATACCCCGTTACTGGTGGGTGGAACGATGATGTATTTCCGCCTCCTGCGCGATGGGATGGCATCGATGCCAGATGCAGATCCAGAGGTGCGCGCTGCAATCGAGGCGCAGGCGCGTGTCGAGGGATGGGCTGCAGTGCACGCCGAGCTCGAAAAGGTCGACCCTGAGGCTGCCGCGCGGATTCATCCTAACGACCCGCAGCGCTTGCAACGTGCGCTAGAGGTGTATCGTGTCTCAGGGAAAACACTCAGTGCGCTGCACGCTGAAGAGGCGGCAGAGCGCCAAAAAGGCAATAAAAGTGGGCTAGGCTTAACGTTTTGCGCGATCCAAGGGGTCGAGCGAGTCGTATTGCATGAGAGAATCGAAACGCGATTTTTTCAGATGTTGGAGGATGGGCTAGTCGACGAAGTGCGTGCGCTTTACGAGCGAGGTGACCTTTCGCTCTCGCTCCCCTCGATGCGTTCCGTTGGCTATAAGCAAGTGTGGCAACACCTCGCAGGCGAATTGAGCTATGAGGAGATGGTTGATAGGGGTATCATCGCCACGCGTCAGTTAGCCAAGCGGCAGGTTACTTGGTTACGCAGTTGGGACGATCTCCATAGTCTGCCTAGCTCCACTCACGATTCTTTGCACAAGCTGTTGAAAATTGTTGTATCTGCCACCATATAAATAGCATCCAATAATGCAAGGCTGCTGAAGCAAGCGCATTGTCGAACGAACGGAGAACAATAATGTCTAAAGGACAAACACTGCAAGACCCCTTCCTGAACGTATTGCGTAAGGAAAGGATTCCAGTCTCGATCTACCTCGTGAGCGGTATTAAGCTCCAAGGCCAGATTGAGTCATTCGATCAATTCGTCATTCTGCTAAAGAACGCCGTCAGTCAGATGGTTTACAAGCACGCAATTTCGACAGTCGTGCCTGCGCGCATGGTCAAGATTCCTGCGCTTAACTCTGGCGAAGACGACGCTGAGATCGACGGCGACGAAATCGGCAACGAGGCCTAGGCCTAAGGACTTTGATTGTTTTTCGATCGCCCCGACTCGGGAGAGATATCCCTTCTTGTTAACCTGCAGATCGATAACGATCGTGAAGCAGATGACATCGTAGAGTTCGAAGAACTCGCACTTTCTGCAGGCGCGCAGCCGGTCGCAATTATTACCGGTAGCCGCCGCCAGCCTTCGCCTAGTTATTTTGTGGGCTCTGGCAAGCTCGAAGAACTCCAAGCAGCGGTGGCCTCTCATAAAGCCGAAGTCGTGCTGTTTAACCACTCGCTCTCGCCAAGCCAAGAGCGCAACCTCGAACGCGAACTCAAGTGCCGCGTTATCGATCGCACGGGTTTGATTCTCGATATCTTCGCGCAGCGCGCTCGCAGTTACGAAGGTAAGTTGCAGGTCGAGCTCGCGCAACTGCAGCACATGAGCAGTCGACTAAAGCGGGGCTGGACTCACCTCGATCGCCAGAAGGGCGGCATAGGGATGCGCGGCGCCGGTGAGACGCAGCTCGAAATGGACCAACGCATTATTGCGCAGCGCATCAAATCGATTAACAAGGCGCTGGTTAAGGTGCGGACGCAGCGCGACCAAGGTCGCCGCTCAAGGCGCAGAGCCGAAGTGCCCACCGTCTCCCTCGTGGGCTATACCAATGCAGGCAAGTCGTCCTTATTTAACCGTCTTACGCAAGCCGAGACCTATGCGGCAGATCAGCTATTCGCCACGCTAGATTCGACGTTGCGCAAGGTTGAGTTGCCGAATTTTGGCCAGGCGATTATGGCCGACACGGTCGGTTTTATTAGTCATCTCCCGCATCAATTGGTCGAAGCTTTTCGCGCGACGCTCGAGGAGACGGTGCAAGCCGACTTACTGCTGCACGTAATCGATGCAGCGCATGATTATCATCCGGAATTCATTCGCGAGGTCGAATCGGTGCTTAGCGAAATCGGCGCGCAAGAAGTGCCACAATTGCAGGTCTTTAATAAAATAGACCTTCTGTCTGGGCGAGAACCAGAGCTGCAGCGAAACAGTGCCGGTAAACCTTACAGAGTGTGGGTATCGGCTAAAACCGGAGCGGGCATTGAGACGTTATTAGAGGCGGTGAGCGAGCTGCTTGCAGGTGAGATGTCCGATCAGCTTTTGCGTGTGGCACCTAGCGAAGCAAAGTTGCGAAGTAAACTGTATGCTGCCAACTATGTCGAAAACGAACAGATCACTGACGATGGCCACTACCTTCTGCGCGTGCGAATGCCGCTTCAGGAATTCGATCGCATCAAGCTGCTAGGTGGTGTCGTTATTGAGGGCGTGAGGCGCGGGGCAGAATAGTCCGGTTAAGCTGGGTTATTGGTCTCGAATTCGCTAACATCAACTGAAATAAATACCGGACGGGCCTGTGGCGCGTCCATCCCGTAATAAAAAGCTATGGAGAAACCAATGGCTTGGAACGAACCCGGCAACAATGGAAACGACAAGGACCCTTGGGGCGGTGGTGGCCGTAAAGAACCAGAACAAGGCCCTCCCGATATCGATCAGGTCATTCGCTCATTATCCAAAAAGCTTAACGGCATGTTCGGCGGCGGCGGCGCGCGCTCAGGCGGCTCTTCCTCTGGCCCCAGTGGCGGCTTCTCCGGTGGCTTGCTAGCAGGTCTCGTGGTTGTAGCGGCAGTGATTTGGGCATTCGGCGGGTTCTATATCGTCGATCAGGCTGAGCGCGCTATCGTTCTGCGCTTTGGTAAGGTGCTCGACACGACGATTCAGCCTGGATTGCATTGGAATCCGCCGCTGGTTGATGAAGTGTCACTGGTCAACATCTCGGAGCTCAATGCCAAGACTTACGACAGCAACGCGATGCTGACCACCGATGAAAATATCATAGATATCGAAGTCACGGTTCAATACCTAATCGACGACCCCGTTAAGTATGTGCTCGCAGTGCAAGATCCCGAGCGGAGTCTGGACAATGCAGCCGAGTCGGCCATTCGTCACGTGGTTGGAGGCAACTTCATGGACCAGATTCTGACAACAGGCCGCGACCGCGTGGCCGATGATGTTCAGCAGCGTTTGCAAGACTACATGAACAACTACAACACCGGCATTCTCGTCAGCCAAGTGAACGTTGTGCAGGCGCAGCCGCCACAGGCAGTAAGGCCGGCATTTGACGACGTGATTCGTGCCCGAGAAGATGAGCAGCGAACGCAAAATCAAGCGCAGCAATACTCAAATCAGATAATCCCTGAGGCGCGCGGTGAATCGCAACGTCAGATCGAGCAGGCTAACGCCTACCGTGAAGAGGTTATTGCTGAGGCGACAGGTAATGCATCGCGCTTTGACCAGCTCCTTGTTGAATACCAAAAGGCGCCAGAGGTTACTCGCCAGCGCCTGTATATCGAAGCAGTCGAAGATGTCATGACGGCAAGCACTAAAATCATGATCGATGTAGAGGGCGGCAACAACATGCTTTACTTACCTCTCGACAAGATTATGGAGCAAAACGGCCGCGGCCTTGGTGGCGCGTCTAGTACGCAAGACCTTCGTGCGCTAGCCGAGCAGCTCTCGCCGTATATGCCTTCGGCGAATAACAACAGCAACTCTATCGATCGCAGCCGCGTGCCGACGAATACGCGAGGAGTACGCTAATGAGAAATTTTCTACTGTTAGGAATCTTGGTGTTGGCGGTGACGGTTGCCTCCAATTCCCTGTTTGTAGTGAAGCAGACCGAACGCGCAGTGATGCTGCAATTCGGTGAAATCGTTAACGCGGACATCGAGCCGGGTCTGCACTTTAAAATGCCTTTGGTAAACACCGTACGTAAGTTCGATGCGCGGATTCTCACAGAGGACTCGCCAAGGCAGCGTTATTTGACGCTTGAGCAAAAAGCGCTTGAAGTCGACTCGTATGCGAAGTGGCGGATTGTCGATGTAGGTCAATTCTACATCTCGACTCGCGGCGAAATAGCGACAGCTGGTCGTCTGCTTGCGCAGCGCATCAACGATGGCCTGCGCGACCAGATCGGCGCACGCAATCTCCAAGAAGTGGTTGCTGGCGAACGCGATCAACTTATGCTCGACCTGACGGCCGATCTCAATGAAAACACGGCTGCCGATATTGGCATAGAGGTCATCGACGTGCGGGTAAAGCGAATCGATTTACCTGACGACGTCCGATCGTCGGTCTATGACCGGATGATCACAGAGCGTAATCGTGAAGCCCAAGAGCTGCGTTCGCGCGGCGAAGAGCTTGCGATAGGCATTCGGGCCGACGCCGATCGTCAGGCGACGATTTTCCGAGCCGAAGCGTACCGTGATGCCGAGGAGATCCGCGGTCAGGGAGACGCGATGGCCGCCAACATCTATGCCGAGGCCTATCAGAAGGACCCAGAGTGGTTTGCCTTCACCCGCAGCATCAACTCTTACAGGCAGACGTTTAGCAATAAAGGCGACGTAATGCTGCTAGATCCAGAAAGTGATTATTTCAAATACCTGAAAGATGGCGATATAGCGAAATAGTTACTTAAGCCTGACTAGTTGGCAGGCAAGAGGTAAAAAAGGCCCAGAAGCTCAAGAGTTTCTGGGCCTTTTTGGTTTCTGAGCCATCGTTCAGCGAGACGATACGCAGATTCGGTGATTCTTCCGTTTATTGATAGGCGCGGCTGGCGTAAAATAACGTTGCTCTTTAAGTTAAGGAATTATCACTATATGACCACCGCTAAGCGCTGGCTGCTACCCGATGGCGTGGAGGAAATCCTCCCGCGCGAAGCTCACAAGCTCGAGTCGCTGAGGCGAAAACTGCTCGATCTCTACGGATCCTGGGGTTATGAGTTGGTGATTACGCCGCTAATCGAATTCCTCGACTCGCTGTTGGTCGGCTCGTCACATGATCTTGACCTTCACACGTTCAAGATTACAGACCAACTGAGTGGTCGCATGATGGGCATCCGCGCGGATATAACGCCGCAGGCCGCCCGCATTGATGCACACTGCCTCAACCGCGAAGGCCCCGTGCGGCTCTGCTACGCCGACAGTGTTCTGCATACTAAACCGCGTGGGCTGCTGACTTCACGCGTCCCAATTCGCGTAGGCGCCGAGCTCTATGGACATGCGGGCGTCGAATGCGATATCGAATTGATCTGCCTGATGCATGCCACACTCGAGGCAGCTTCGGTGCCGGATATTCATCATGTGCTTGGCCATGTTGGAATTTTTCGCGCGCTTGTTGACGCCGCAGAGATCGATGCGGACACCGAGGCCAGATTGTTCGACGCGGTACAGCGCAAGGCTTATGACGAAATTTCAGAGGTTCTCAATGCATCAGTTGCAAGCGATGCACTGCGAGAGTTGCTCACTAAACTGACGCAATTGAGCGGCGATGAGAACGTTCTCGACGAAGCGCTAGCGGCCTTTGCCTCTGCGCCGGCTTCGGTGCGCGCGCCGCTTGACGAGTTGGCTGCTATCGCTGCGGGCGTGCAGGCGCGTGTCCCCGGCGTTCGCCTTTGTTTCGATCTCTGCGAATTGCGCGGTTATCAGTATCATACAGGTGTCGTTTTCGCTGCCTACACGCCTATTCATGGGCGGGCCGTTGCAAAAGGCGGTCGCTATGACGATATCGGTGAAGTGTTCGGTCGCGCGCGACCGGCGTCAGGCTTTGACAGCGATCTTAAAACACTCGTGAAACTCTCATTGGCCGATTTTCCAAAGCCTGCGGGTATTGCAGCACCACTTTCAACCGATTCAGAACTCATTGCGCTGGTTGCCGCGTTACGCGCGTCGGGCGAACACGTTGTGTCGAGTTTAAGCGAAGGGCTGGCGAGCGCAGCGCAGATTGTCGAACAAGACTGTGATCGTGTGATTGTGAAAAGTGAATCTGGTTGGGAAGTTAAGCCGATTTAGCGTAGATAGGAAAGCCAGCCTCAACAGGCCTGGTGTAAGTAGCGCTCTGCGTTTTGCGGGGCAACGAATGCAACGAACAAGGTAACAAGAGAGCGACATGGCTAAATCAGTTGTAGTGTTAGGAACGCAGTGGGGCGACGAGGGCAAGGGGAAAATCGTCGATCTGCTTACCGATCAGGCATCGGTTGCCGTGCGTTTTCAAGGTGGTCATAACGCCGGTCACACGCTGGTTATCAATGGCGAGAAGACCGTGCTGCATCTATTGCCTAGCGGTATACTTCGCGAAAGCGTTATGTGTGTCATTGGTAATGGCGTCGTATTAAGCCTCGATGCCTTGGTCAAAGAAATAACCGCTCTCGAAGACAAACAGATTTTTGTCCGCGATCGCCTCCGCATCAGCGGGGCTTCTCCGCTCATTCTTCCCTCACATATTGCCCTCGACCAGGCGCGTGAACTCAAAAAAGGCGAAGGTAAAATCGGTACCACCGGGCGTGGCATTGGCCCTGCTTACGAAGACAAAGTGGGCCGCCGCGGCATTCGTCTTGCCGAAACGCTGAACGAAGAGCGCTTTGCCGAAAAGCTCAAAGAGCTCACCGAATACCATAATTTCATGCTCGAGAATTACTACGGAGTTGAGCCTGTCGACTTCGAGGCGACGCTTGTAAGTCAGTTAGCGCTCGCACGAAATCTCCGTCCGCTGATCGACGACACAATCGAATTGCTGCACAGCCGCCGCAAAGCTGGCGCCGATATTTTGTTCGAAGGCGCCCAAGGGTCGCTGCTCGATATCGACCACGGCACCTATCCTTTCGTGACCTCATCTAACACGACTGCGGGTGGTACTGCGACGGGCAGTGGCTACGGACCATTGTATTTAGACTATGTTTTGGGCATTACAAAGGCTTACACCACTCGCGTCGGCTCTGGGCCTTTCCCAACCGAATTATTTGATGAGGTTGGTGCGCACCTCGCGAGCGTCGGACATGAGAAGGGCGCAACCACTGGACGTGATCGACGCTGCGGCTGGTTCGATGCCGCCGCCGTGCGCTTCGCAGTGCGTATTAACAGCGTTTCGGGTATCTGTTTGACGAAGCTCGATGTGTTGGATGGTTTAAAGACCTGTCTCTTATACACATCTCCGAGCCCACGAGACAAGAGGCAATCTC
>OLHY01000611.1_pt1 | contig 10762 bp, 13 predicted proteins | sample 1609411 | NCBI WGS metagenome assembly OLHY01 (sample SAMN05416817, study PRJEB24817) | seawater metagenome | isolation source: Sea water | place: Canada:Atlantic | collected 2013-07
GAGATTGCCTCTTGTCTCGTGGGCTCGGAGATGTGTATAAGAGACAGGGGGGAGAGGATGCGCTGGCCGCGCTCCGCGGGTTGGCGCAACAGCTTCAGGGTATCGTTGACCAGTCGCCCGGTGCCTTCATCGTCAGCGCCGCTGTGCACATGAACGGCAATACGCACGTTCAGCGTGACGCGAAATTCATCAATCCTGAATTCGTGCTGGTTTAGCCAGTCCAGTAGTCGCCCGGCGGCGATGTCCGCGCCGTCTGCATGGGTGCCGGGCAGGGCCAGAAACACCACCTGATTGCTGCGCGTGGTAACCAGGATATCTTCACAGCGTTTGCGGTTATTCAGCTGTTGGCAGAATTGTGCGAACAGTGGGGCAATGTAATGCTCACCAATTTCAGCCTGCAGGGTTTTCAGTTCCTGCAGGTCGATGGCAAGGAGTGCGAAGGGTTGTTTGTGTCGCCGGCAAAACGATAACGCCTGTTGCAAAACATGTTGGCTATGGCTTTCTGCACGTTGCGGGCTTGTCACGGCAGTCATTGGCACCTCGGGACCAGAGATTATGATGGCATCCTGCTCATGTTCTAGGCTTCCATTCCCGCTGACATAACTTTAGCGGGTTCACGGCTGTCCGGCATCGGGTGCATACTCTATTTAACAACAATGTCGGTCACTGTTACGCAAACAGTTGCCAGCAAGCGTGGCCCGGAACGGGTTTCACTCAGAGGGATCAATCATGTCGGTTACCTGGATTGTCGCGTCGGCGTTGCTCAGCTCCCTGTTCACCCTGCTGGCTGTCGGGGTGTGGGCACATTTCTATTTTCAGCCCCGTTTGCGTGACAGCCTGCAACGGGAACTGGATGAGCAGGTGGAGAAGGCCGCACAAGTGCTTTCGGACCGGGTAGAAGAAGGGGTTCGCCGGGGCCTGGTGGAAGGGGTGCGTAATTTGCCCTCCAAGGAATTACTGGAAGGCGCGAGCCGCAACCTGGCGCGCACCAGTGCCGAGATGGTAGGTGAGCGTCTTGGACAAATCTTCGGGCGCAAAGACAAGCCCTGACTTTGGCCCGGTTTGCCGGTTCCGGGTTATAGCGTCAGGCGTGGTGCCTCCAGCATCGGGCTTTTATTGAAGCCGTTTTGGCAATAAACGAATCACCAGGCAGGCGATGCCCAGGCTGAGCATGGCCAGGGACAGGAAGTCCTGTTGTAGCGCATGCCAGGTGGTTTCCCAGAGATCGGATGCCTTCATCAGTGATAGCAGAATCAGCAGCATGCCTGTGAGGGTAAAGAACTGGTCCAGTTTACGCGCGCGCTGAAATTCGCCGCGCAGTTGCCGCAGCTCATCAAGGATGTCTTCCTGCAACAATTGTTGTTGCGCCATCTGCTCAGCCAGCTGGCCCACTTGCCGGGGCAGGGTGGCCAGCTGTTCCAGCCAGACCGGATCTTCCCGGCGCAGCAGTGCCAGCAGCTCCTTGAGCCGTACGTGGTCGTCCAGCCAGTTACGGATCAATGGCCAGAGGCTGAACTGGTTGATCAGCTCGGCCAGTTGGGCCACATGAGCGTCGCTACCGGTGATGCGTAATGATTCGTGGTCTTCCAGTGGTTCGCTGGCAAACAACCAGTGGACCATGCCGCCCAGAGGGCCGCGAACCCGGATGTCCACATTGCCTTCGTAGTCGGTCAGCAGCTCGACGCCGTCTTCATAAATCAGCACGTACAGGACCGAACGCGGGCGTTCGGCACGGATGCGCACCACGGTTCCATGGAGGGCGGCGAGGCGTTCTCGTCCTTGTTGTGTCCCTGTCAGGGCCTGGTTAAGGGCACTTTCCAGGCCCCCGAGCACGATAAGCTGGGGGAAACTACCGGTTTCAGGCATGGTGGCAGCGCGGTCCTGTCTTTATGTTGGGCCGAAGTGATGTTTTCGGTCCCGTTTTGTTGCCAAAAATTACGCGATGTCGCTTATATTTGGCATGACGGCTCCCTATACTATGCATTTTCATAATTAAACAACATTGGCTTTTTTGACTTGGATAGGTGTACACGGGACCTGTTCGCCTTGGCACTGTCACGTTACAGTGCACCAGCCCTTGGAGGGGAGTTGTTTTTAAATGCTGGAATCTTTGCTTGCGTACCCGGATTTCTGGAAGTACGTCAGTATTCCGTTCATCGCTGGTGCCGTCGGTTGGACAACCAACTGGATGGCCGTGCAGATGACATTCTATCCCCTGGAATTTCTGGGCATCCGCCCTTTTTTCGGCTGGCAGGGCATCATCCCCTCCAAGGTCGAAAAGATGGCGGGTATCGTGGTAGACAAGGCGCTCTCGAAGCTGGGCAGCCTGGACGAGTTCTTCCGCGAAATGGAACCGGAAAAAATCTCTGCCCACCTCACCCGCACCATTCAGGTTCGTATCGAAGAATACACCGACGAAGTCATGACCGAGCGCAATGCGGTGCTGTGGGAAAACCTGCCGCTGTTGGTGCGCAAGCGGGTCTATAGCCGTGCCCGCCGGGCCATTCCGGCCGTCATGGACAACGTGGTTGACGATATCAGCCGTAATCTGGACAGCCTGGTGGACATGAAGCACATGGTTGTCACCCAGATGAGCGAAGACAAGCAGCTCATGGTCCAGATGTTTCGTGAAGTGGGCGACCCCGAATTCCGCTTTGTGACCAACTCCGGTTTGTATTTTGGTTTCCTGTTCGGCTTGATCCAGGTTCCTGTCTTTATCTTTATGCCGGAAAACTGGGTGTTGCCGCTGTTCGGTTTTATTGTCGGGATTGCTACCAACTGGCTGGCACTGAACCTGATTTTCCGTCCACTCAATCCCATCAAGGTTGGGCCATTCCGGATTCAGGGGCTATTCCTGAAACGTCAGAAGGATGTGGCGGAATCCTTTGCCCGCCTGTCCACGGATCAGGTTATTACCCTGCGCAATATTATGTATCAGGTGGTGAATGGGCCGCGAGGTGACCGTACCAAAGCGCTGATCAAACGCCATTTGAAACCGCTGTTGAACGGTGGCGTGGTGCGTACGGCAGCCCAGCTTACTGTAGGGCCGGAAGGCTACGCTGACCTGAAAAAGGCGGTGGAAGAAAAGGCGGTGGATCTGGCGGTGGAGCCTTTTGAGGACCAGGGCTTCAACAAGGAGCGCGGACAAATTGTGGAACGGCTCATGTCCGAGCGCATGCAGGCACTGAGCTCCGATGAATTTCAGGATTTGTTGCGCCCGGCCTTTCAGGAAGACGAATGGATCCTGATTGTGGTGGGTGGTTTCCTGGGGGCCATGGCCGGTGTTTTCCAGCTAGTGTTTATGTTTGGAGTCAGTTGAATGCAGGTGCTGCAGATAGACATGGCCACCCTTGGGTGGTTGTTGTTTGCAGCGGCGGCGGGCTCCTCGCTGCTCACCCTGATTTTGCTGGGTATTATCGGGCATTTCTGGTTGGCTCCCCGGGTTGAGCGCAAGATAGACCGGCGCCTTGAAGAGGGTGCAGCACAACTTGAAGAACGGTTGCGGCAGCGTTTTCTGGATCTGCTGACCGGCCGCTCGCGGGACGTTATCCGTGACAGGGCCCGGGATCTGGCCCGCCGCCTGCGCGCCGAGCTGGAACCGGCGCTCGCCCGGGCCCTGCTGGAACGCCCCGCCGACGACACCTTTCTGGCGCTGCTCGACGGCGACCGGCTGAGCGTGGTGCCGGTGAACCGCTGAGCCGGGCAATACGTCATCTGACGTAGTCGCCGGGGCCTTTTCGCGAATGGTGAGCGGTGCGCCGATCACCGATATTGAAACTCACGGAATCACGCTTGCCCGAAAAACTGGAGGAACCCACACCATGGCTGAGACCATCATTAAAATCGATCTCGACACTTCGCCCTACGACAACGATATGGTGCACAACCGCTGGCATCCCGACATTCCCATGGCGGCGATGGTGAAGCCCGGCGACGACTTCATCGTTGAATGCCACGACTGGACCGGCGGCCAGATCCATAACGACGACAACGCCGAGGACGTGCGCGACGTGGACCTCACCCAGGTGCATTTCCTGTCCGGCCCGGTGGGCGTGGAAGGCGCCGAGCCCGGCGACCTGCTGGTGGTCGATATCCTCGACATCGGCACCTTCGAGGAAAGCCAGTGGGGCTTCAACGGCTTCTTCTCGAAGCAGAACGGCGGCGGCTTTCTCACCGAGCATTTCCCGGAAGCGCAGAAAACCATCTGGGACTTCAATGGCATGTTCACCAAGTCGCGGCATATTCCCGGCGTGGAGTTCGCCGGCCTGATTCACCCGGGGCTGATCGGTTGCCTGCCGTCCAAGGACATGCTCAACGAGTGGAACAGCCGCGAAAAAGAACTCTACGACACCGAGCCGGATCGCGTGCCCGGTTTGGTCAACCTGCCGTTCGCCGACACCGCCCATATGGGCAAGCTCAAGGGCAGCGAGAAAGCGGCGGCCGCCGCCGAGGGCGCGCGCACCGTGCCGCCCCGCGAGCACGGCGGTAACTGCGACATCAAGGACCTGTCACGCGGTTCGCAGATTTACTTCCCGGTGTATGTGAAAGACGCCGGCCTGTCCGTGGGCGACCTGCACTTCAGCCAGGGCGACGGCGAGATCACCTTCTGCGGCGCCATCGAAATGGCCGGCTGGATTCACATGCGCGTCAACCTGATCAAAGGCGGCATGGAGAAGTACGCGATCAAGAACCCGATCTTCAAACCCAGCAAGATCGCGCCCAAGTACGACGACTACCTGATCTTCGAAGGCATCTCCGTGGACGAACAGGGCAAGCAGCACTACCTGGACGTGCACATCGCCTACCGCCAGGCCTGCCTGAACGCCATCGAATACCTGAAGAAGTTCGGCTATACCGGCGCCCAGGCCTACTCGCTGCTCGGCTGCGCGCCGGTGCAGGGCCACATCAGCGGGGTGGTGGACGTGCCCAACGCCTGCGCCACATTATGGCTGCCCACCGACATCTTCGACTTCGATCTCAAGCCCGGTGTCGACGGCCCGCAACACAGCGTCGCCGGCAGCACCGACGTGCCGCTGGCCAAGGATAAATAGGGGAGGGCGCCACCATGCCGTTGTACGACTATAAATGCACCGAGCACGGCCTGTTCCACGAGCTGGTGCCGGTGCAGGCGTCCGGGGAAGCCTGCCCCTGCCCCACCTGCGGCGTGCTGTCCGCGCGGGTGATCCTGGTCGCCCCGGAGGTACTGGACATGGCCCCGGAACGGCGCTCGGCCTTCGAGCGCAACGAACGGGCCCGCCACGAACCCCGGCGCGGCAACCAGCACTCGGAAAAGGAGCAGGGCTGCTGCCACCACGAACGCCACAAACCCAAGGTCTTCTACACCGCCGAAGGCAATAAGATGTTTCCGTCGGCGCGGCCCTGGATGATTAGCCACTGATTCAGTTAACAGTTAATAGTTAATAGTTAACAGCGACGCGGGCCGGCTATGCGCAGGTCCGAGAGCAAAGAGGCCGCGCTCGGGGTTTGGGCGCGGCCTCTTGCGTTTCGGGCTCCACGGGCTTTGCCCGCGTCGCTGTTAACTATTCACTGTTAACCATTAACTAAAAAAGCACCATCCCGAGGCTTTCGGCGACGCAGGCGGGTTTGTCGCTGCCTTCCAGTTCGATGGTGACTTCGTTGCAGAGCAGGTAGCGGCCTTCGCCCTTGGCGGCCACGGATTTCATCACGAAGCGTCCGCGCACGCGGCCGCCGGCGGGGACCGGGGTCAGAAAGCGGCAGCTGTTGAGGCCGTAGTTAAGGCCCGCCTTGGCGCCTTCCACGGTGTAGATCTCGTCCTTGAACATGGGGATCAGCGACAGGGTCAGGTAGCCGTGGGCGATGGGGCCGCCCATGGGCGATTCCTTCTTGGCGCGTTCCACGTCCACGTGAATCCACTGGTGGTCGCCGGTGGCGTCGGCGAACTGGTTGATGCGCTCCTGGCTCACCGTCATCCATTCGGTGACGCCCAGTTCCTTGCCTTCCCAGCTTTTCAGCTCTTCCGGGCCGTTGATTGTCAGCATTGGTCTCTCCTCGAACGATTCAAAAAAAGAGATAGCTTCAGGCTTCACGCGGCAGGCTTCAAGCTCAAAAACAGCGGCGCCGGCGGCCGGCCGGCTTGTGGCCTGAGGCCGATGTTGTATCCTGCGTTCAGAGTTTCTTCGAGGTCTTCCATGCACATCCATATTCTCGGCGTCTGCGGCACCTTCATGGGGTCGCTGGCGCAGCTGGTCCGGGCCCAGGGGCACCGGGTCACCGGCTCCGACCAGAACGTCTACCCGCCGATGAGCGATCAGCTCAGCGCCGCCGGCATCGAGCTGATCCAGGGCTATGACCCCGCTCAGCTGGAGCCGGCCCCGGACCTGGTGGTGATCGGCAACGCCCTGAGCCGGGGCAACCCGGCGGTGGAGCATGTGCTGGACCAGGGCATGCCCTATACCTCCGGCGCCCAGTTGCTCGCCGAGGTGGTGCTGCCCGGCCGCTGGGTGCTGGCGGTGGCGGGCACCCACGGCAAGACCACCACCGCCTCCATGCTGGCCTGGATTCTGGAAGACGCGGGCCTCGATCCCGGCTATCTGATCGGCGGCGTGCCCGGTAACTTCGGCGTCTCCGCGCGGCTCGGCGGCACGCCGTTTTTCGTGGTCGAAGCGGACGAGTACGACACCGCCTTTTTCGACAAGCGCAGCAAGTTCGTGCACTACCGGCCGCGCACCGTGGTGCTCAACAATCTCGAGTTCGACCACGCGGATATCTTTCCGGACCTGGCCGCCATCCAGACCCAGTTTCACCATCTGCTGCGCACCGTGCCGTCCCTGGGCCGGGTGATTCTGCCCCACGGCGAAGCCGCCCTGGAGGAGACCCTGGCGCGGGGCTGCTGGAGCGAGGTGGAGCGGTTCGGCGAGCAGGCCGACCCGGGCTACCGGCTGGAACGTCCGGACGGCTCCCGCTTCACGGTGATGGAAAAGGGGACAGACATCGCCGTGGTGGACTGGTCGCTCACCGGCCGCCATAACGTCAATAACGCCATGGCGGCGCTGTTGGCGGCGCGCCATGTGGGCGTCACCCTGGAAGACGGTGCCGCCGCCCTGGGCCGCTTCCAGGGCGTGAAGCGCCGCATGGAGCTGCGCGGCGAGGTGGACGGCGTGCGCGTCTACGACGACTTCGCCCACCACCCCACGGCCATCGCCACCACCCTGGACGGCCTGCGCCGTCGGGTGGGCGACGAGCAGGTGCTGGCGGTGATCGAGCCCCGTTCCAACACCATGCGCCTGGGCCGCCACCGGGAGGCCCTGGCGGCAAGCGCCCGGGACGCGGATCAGGTGATCTGGTATCAGCCGCCGGGGCTGGAATGGTCCCTGGACGCGGTGGTCGCCGAGTCGCCGGTGCCGGCGCGGGTGGAAACCGACCTGGACGCCCTGGTGGCGTCGGTGGCGGCCCAGCCCGGGCCTCTTAGCGTGGTGGTGATGAGCAACGGCGGCTTCGGCGGCGTGCACGAAAAACTGCTGGCGGCGCTGCGACAGCGTTTGCCTCAAGGGAGTGAAACCCATGACGGATAGCACACGCCAGCGTGTCACCCTGGCGTTTACCGGCGCCTCCGGCGCCCCTTACGGGTTGCGGTTACTGCAGTGTCTGCTGAGAGCGGACTGCGAGGTGTTCGTGATCCTGTCCAAGGCGGCGCGGGTGGTGATCGGCATGGAGACCGATCTCAGCCTGCCCGCCGGCACCGGCAAGGCGGAAACCGTGTTGCGCGAGTACGCCGGCACTGACCAGGGCGCGCTCACCGTGTGCGGCCTGGAGCAGTGGACCGCGCCGGTGGCCTCGGGCTCCGGCGCGCCGGCGTCGATGGTGGTGTGCCCCTGTTCCACCGGCACCCTGTCGGCGATCGCCAGTGGCGCCAGTGACAATCTGATCGAGCGTGCCGCGGACGTGGCCCTCAAGGAGCGCCGCCAGCTGATTCTGGTGCCCCGGGAGAGCCCGTTCTCGGCGATTCATCTGGAAAACATGCTCAAGCTGGCCCGTCTGGGCGTCACCATCCTGCCGGCGGCGCCCGGGTTCTATCACCGCCCGCAAAGCGTCGACGATCTGATCGACTTCGTGGTGGCGCGGATTCTCGACCAGCTCGGCGTCGAGCAGACCCTGGTCAAGCGCTGGGGCGAGTGACCCCGGCGGCTCACAGAGAGTAACGCAACGGCAGGTTCACCCTGATCGGCTCGGAACCCAGCTCCGTGGGCGGTTCCGGGAAACGCAGCCGGCGCACCAGTTCCAGGGATTGCTGATCCAGAATACGGCTGTTCGAACTGCTGGTCAGCGTGACCGCCAGGGCACGACCGTTGCTGTCCACCAGGAAGCTTACTTCCACCACGCCCTGCTGGCGGCGCATCCGCGCCCGGGCCGGGTATTCCTTGTTGTATTCGATGGTGTCGCGGACCTTGCCCAGATAGCGATCCAGCAGGTTGTCGTGGTCGCCGCTTTTACGCACGCCCTCGCCGGGGTCACCGGCCATGCCTTTCTGGCCCTGGGGCTGCTGCTGGGCCTGGTCGGCGGTGCGGGTTTCGGTGTCCTGCTGCTGTGCGGGCGCCGCCGGTTCGGTTTCCGGCTCCGGCTCCGGCTCTGGTTCGGGCTCAGGCTCAGGCTCAGGTTCCGGCTTGGGCTCCGGTTTGGGTTCAGGCTTCGGCTTCGGTTTTGGCTTGGGTTCGGGTTTCGGTTCAGGCTTGGGTTCCGGCTTCGGCTCGGGCTTGGGTTCCGGGGCCGGCTCGGGGGCCGTGGCCACCGGGCTGTCGCTGGGCTTTTTCGCCAGGTTCAGGGTCACCGCCTGCTGTTGGCCCTCCTTGGCGGGGCGGCCACCGGCCAGGGTCATGCTGCCCACGCCCACCAGCAACACGGCATGGGCGGCGAGGGCCAGGCTCCAGGCGAGAATCACGCGGGGTTTGGGCATCACGGTGTGTTCTTACTCCGGGTTACCAGGCGTACTTCTTCCACGCCGGCGTCGCGCAGGGTTTCCAGGCTGTTACGCAGCGTGCTGAGCGCGGTGTCGGCGTCGGCCATCAGGCGCACCGGCTGGGGCCCGTCGGTATCGGTGGGCGGTGCGGCGTCCACCGCGGTGGTGTCGGCGTTGTCCTCGGTCGCCGCGGCGGCGCGGCGGTGCTCGCGGATCAAATCCGCCATGCGTGCGGGGTCCACCGGCTCGCCCTGGTGCAGCAGCCGGCCTTCCTTGTCCAGCACCAGCATGAACTGCTCCAGGTTTTCCTCGGTGTCGGCGCTGGCGCTGTCCGGTGCTTCAACGTCCCCTTCCGGTCGCGGCGCCAGCTGGCCCGCCACCATAAAGAAGATCAACAGCAGAAAGACCACATTGATCAGCGGCAGCACCGGCTCCAGGGGCGGTCGGCGGCCGCTGTCCGGAGACTCCAGGTTCATGGCATCAGCTCCAGCTGCACGTCCTCGATACCGGCGGCGCGGGCCGCGTCCAGGGTGGCCAGGGCGGCTTGCAGCGGCGCGTCCGCTTCGCCGGTGATCAGCACGGTGGCGTCCCGCCCTTGCAGGCGCTCCGCCAGGTCCGACACCGCGTAGCGTTCGCCCTCCATCTCCACCTGGCCGTCGGCGGTGACGGTCAGCGTCAGCCAGTCCTGATCCTGGCGCTGCTCGCTGGCCTCGCTGGGCAGCACATTGACCGGCAGATCCTTCCAGTCGCCAAAGCGGCTGGCGAGCATGAAGAAGATCAACAGAATGAACACCACATCAATCAGTGGTGTCAGGCTGATGGTCGGGGAGCGATGGCGTTCCGGTTCCAGGTGCATGGATCAGCCGCCGACGGCGACCCGGCGCGGGGCCTGATCGCGGGCCGGTGCTTCGCTGTCCCGGGTTTGTCCGGCGCCTTGCCGGCGCACCTGGACCTTCAGGCGGGCCAGGCGGTCTTGCATTTTTTCACGGCACAGCTCGATGGTGCGGTCGGCCCAATGGAAGGCCGCCAAAGCGGGGATCGCCACGGTAAGACCGGCGGCGGTGGTGAGCAGCGCTTCCCAGATACCGCCGGACAGAATCGACGGGTCCACCTGGGAACCGGCGGCTTCCAGGGCCTGGAAGGCGCCGATCATGCCGAACACGGTGCCCAGCAGACCGATCAGCGGCGAAAGCGCACTGATCACTTCCAGGGTGCGCAGGCCGCCGCGCATGTCTTCCAGCGCCTCGCGGCCGCGCCGCAGGCTGTCCTCTTCCCAGCTGTCCGCGTCCATGGCGCGGTTGTGCCAGGCGCTCAACACCACCTGATCCACCGGCGAACGCCCGGCGTCGCCGACCACCGGCGTATCGCCGCGCTCCAGACTTTCCAGCAGGGCGTCGGCCTGTTTGCTGGCCACCGGCCGCAGGCGGGCGAACTGGAGCATCTTGGTGAGCAGCGTGGCGAGGGCCACCACCGACAGCACCGCCAAAAGCCACATGGCGACGCCGCCGGCGACAAACCACTCGGGGAGTTGAAGCTGCAAGGAAGACATCATGTCCGAACTCCTGTTGGCGGGCGCATACCGCCATCACGGGAAAAAGGGCAGAAAAAGGGCGATATCGCCAGAGAGCCGGAGTCTAGCATCTCGCGGCCTGAATGCAAGTCATTCCTATTTACATTTCAGGCGGCGGGTCCGGTGGGACCCGCGCTTGTGGGAGCTTGCCTTGCAAGCGAAAGGCCGGCTTTGCCGGCCGGCAAAGGTTGCCCCGCAGGATTCCAGAGTCCTTAGCGCTGGATCGGCGTGTAGTTGAAGTCGGACTCGATCGGCTC
>OLHY01000616.1_pt1 | contig 10683 bp, 10 predicted proteins | sample 1609411 | NCBI WGS metagenome assembly OLHY01 (sample SAMN05416817, study PRJEB24817) | seawater metagenome | isolation source: Sea water | place: Canada:Atlantic | collected 2013-07
GACTTTCTGTTGCAGCGGCTGTTGCTTTGGGTGTTGGTGCTTTAGTTGTTGTTGGAGTTGCCGTTGCCGCTGCTAATGATGATTCATCTTCAGATGATACTCCTCCTACCACTAGTACCACTAGTACCACTAGTACCACTAGTACCACTAGTACCACCAGCACCACGTCAACTAACTAGTCGATCAAGTTGGTCTTAATAACTAAAAAGCTGAGCCTCTTGCTCAGCTTTTTTTTATCCAAATAGGCTATGGCACTGCTGCATGAATAGAGTCTGGCTTGCTGTCACACTGGTCATGATCACGACCTATGGCTACGGTTCTGACTATGGAACCACGGGGCTGTTTGACATTCCCACTGCACGTATGGCCGCAGATGGTACTTTAACTGCGACGGCTGCCATCCAATCTCGCACCAACTCTTATGCCCTCACCTACCAGGCGACGCCCTGGTTAGAAACAACCTTTCGATATACCGGTTATAACGAGTTTTTCTTTTATGATCGTAACTATGAGGTGAAGTTCCGACTCTGGGAAGAACGGGTCTATATCCCCCAAGTGGCAGTAGGCATTCGCGATGCAGTGGGTACAGGCGTAGAGAGTGCTGAGTACTTGGTGGCGTCTAAATCATTCGACAACTTCGATTTAACCCTGGGTGTCGGTTGGGGACGCCTGGCGGGTAAGGGTGTAGTCTCTAACCCGTTGAAAGTTATTTCGAGTAATTTTGACTCGAGAGACAACGATGTTGGTAAAGGGGGAGAAGTTTCTTATCAGCAGTGGTTCAGTGGTGAAGAGATCGGATTCTTTGGTGGGCTAAGCTATCAGTTTGAGTCGCTGCCGGTCAAAGCCATGGTTGAGTACAATCCCGATCAACATACTAGAGAAGTGTCCCAAGGAGGCACGAGTCCGGCATCGCCCTGGACTGCCGGCGTCGCGTGGCAGGTATCTCCCGGGGTCACCCTCGCGCTGTCCCGCCAACACAGCGACGAGTGGGCCATTGGAGTCTCGGCAGCACTAAACACAAAGATCCTACCACCCAAGCGAAAGCCGGAGTATTTTAAATCCAGCCTTGAAATGCGGCAGGATGAAATGCCAGCAGGCGTGTATCTGAACAAATGGTATGACCGACTGCTGTTTGACATGGAGCGGGCCGGCTTGTTGTTGATCGAGGCCAAAATTGATGCTGAGACAGAAGTCGCTTATCTAGTAATTGGTAATCAATCGTTTTCTGTCTGGGTAGATGCAATCGCCCGTGCGATTGCGCTTGCAGAACTTCACCTACCTGCCAATGTGCGAAGCATCAACTTGGTCATTGAGGACCAAGGCCATCGGGTACACACTCTTTATGTACCTCGAGCAGCGCGCCCTGGCGTCCAGACCGTTAGAAGCTCTCAGGATAGACGCAATCTCACACGGCAAGTCGATCTACTACCGAGTCGTCATCTGGCGCCCCCGAGATATGAAACCGAATTCGTTACCGGTAAAGTGAATTTTAATATCAGTGTTGATAATCGCCTGCAACTATTTGATCCCGATGATCCACTTCGCTATCAGGTCTATCTGAAGCTAGGGGCAGAGCTCAGATTACCGGCAGCATGGGTCCTTTACGGCACCTATGCGGTAGACATCGTGAATAATTTTGATGAGATTAGCCGGCCTTCAGACTCTGTTCTTCCCCATGTCCGGACTGACGTGGCAGAATATTTGAGCCAAGGGAAGACAGGCCTGGATGCTCTGTATTTGGAGAATCGAGGTACCTGGCGACGCGGTATTCACTATCGCGCTTTCGGCGGGGTGTTGGAGGAAATGTATAGCGGGGTTGGCGGCGAGGTATTAGTACAACCTCATGGCTCTCGGTTGGCGCTTGGCGTCAGTGCCAACTGGGTCAAAAAGCGGGACTTCGACAAAAGCGGGCATCTGGACTACCAAACCACCACGGCTTTTGTCAGCGCTTACTGGGCAACGCCATTTTATAACTACGATGTCGCGGTGCATGTGGGGCGCTACCTGGCCAAGGATGTTGGGGCAACACTGGAAGTCCGGCGAACCTTCGATAATGGCTGGATGGTTGGTCTTTGGGCGACATTGACGGATGTCCCTTTTGACGATTTTGGCGAGGGTAGTTTTGACAAGGGTATGTTTTTTACGGTTCCCCTGGATGGCATGTTCGGTCGCAATACTCGCTCGGCCTACTCAACCAGGATCAGGTCAATTCAACGAGATGGCGGCCAGCGGCTGGAAAACTTTAGTGGTAATTTATGGTTTGACCTGCGTGGGTCACGCTACGACGCGCTCAACGAAAGGCGAGAGAGGATGACTCGGTGATCAGGACCCTATTAAAAGGCGCTGCGGTATTCCTTGTGCTGGCGTCGCTGTTGTCCGGGTGCACGGTTAAATTTAACCAATTAGAGATGCTGACATCCTCCTTCAGCAAAAAACCGGATGGACTTGCGCCCTATCGTTGGCGAGCGACACTCGGAGACTATACAGCTGAAGTTTTGGCGGTCGAGATACCGGGCGGTACGCTGTTTGTAAATAATAATGATGATCTCATTCGCTTCGATGGCTGGTTGATCACGGCGGTGAATGGTCTTGGTGTATCGTCGAGAGAGCTGGTGATAGAGGGTGAAACAGGCAAAAAGCGGCTCTCGGATGGGTCGCGCAAGCTTGGCATGCACCAGTGTGGTGAATGGCGCCAGGTCATGTCCGGGGTTGGATTCACCCACGAACAAGATTGCCAGGGCGAGACGATTTACAAAAACTCAATCAAAATCAATGCGGCCGGCTCTATCGTCAGCATAGTGCAATACCTCCCGTCCGAGGCAATGTTTATTCGGCTAGAGAAGCAGTAGTGATGCGAAAGAAAGGCGCTACCCAAAACAGGGCAGGCAATGGCTGAGTCGGGTGGAAGCACCTTTGGCGGTTATCGTCAGTGCCGGGATTGACGCGTTGGATTCCTATCGCAGGTGTGAGGCGTTGAATGACTGTCACGTTGATGGCAGGCGGCAACGACACCCTGGCCACAGGCTGAAAACGACGAATTAGTGTAATCCGTAGCAATCACGTGTTAACAATCTGCTGAAGACGCATTGCCAACGATATGCTTCGTACGCCACCCGACAATCGTTTGGAGGCGCTGAAAAAAGACAGGAAGGGTTAGTACAGTCTCCGTGTTAACGGCCAATGGTGGCTTTTTTTTGATTTGAAAATGGTCATGCTGATGACGTTGAAATTGTGGGACACCACAAAGAAATTAATATGACACGACTAAAACTTGTACATCCAGGCGAAATTTTAGAGCATGAGTTCATGGAACCTTTCGGTTTATCCAGTCATCTAATAGCTAAAAATATAGGTGTTAAGCCGGCACGTATTAATGAAATTGTAAGGGCACGCCGGGGCATTACTGCTGAAAAAGCGCTAAGGCTGTCCTAATAATTTAACACTGCTGTGCAAAATTGGATGAGCCTGCAGCACCATTATGAGCTCGAAGTGGCTGAGCAGGCCATAGGAAAAAAAGTAGCAAATATTCAGCCGATAGCTACGGCTGTTTAGATACAGGACAAGCCTAGTTATTGTTACTTAAGCATCAAATAATGCTAGTCACGTGGTTCAACGACTACAAAATGAGTCCACAGCCGGAACATTACACTTTTATGCGCATAAAAGTGTTTAGTATTGTCTTTTTTATGCGCATAAAACATATTCTCAACTTACTTATATTGATTTTGATTGTGGCATCCTCTAAATCGGGGCGACGATAATAGCCCTTACTATCCTTTAGCATTTCTTCGCACCAGCAATTAAAGACCTTTGGTATTCTCACTCAGCCAAGCACGCAGATTCTCGAAAGTTACTCTCGATGCGCTGTAAAGCCCCAGAACAAAGTCTTGAGCTTCGTCATCCGTTGCAGTGATCTCAAGTCCATTAATTGCCAAAAATACATAGGTTGCGGCAAATGCCACTCGCTTGTTCCCATCAACAAAAGGTTGGTTCTGCGAAAGGCTTTCCCACAAGGCTGCCGCCTCATCGATTAATGTCGGGTAGTACCCCGTTTGTGGCCGGAACAAGGCTGCTTCCAAAAGACCGGGATCTCTTATCCCCTCGCCACCACCATAACGCTCTATCTGATCTGCATGAATAGCCAGAATGTCCTCGACCCGAATATAGTCAAAGCTCATTGCGCTAACTTTTTATAGAGACCTGAAAAACGTTCAGTACTTTTAAGATACGCGGCCATCACATGCTCTCGGCCTGGCTTTCCATTTTTGGCATCCAGATGGGCCCGCAAAGCATCCTCGATCACGGCTTGGATCTGCCGGCCCTCTGATTTGGCAAGCTTTCGGACTGAGTCCAAAAGCGCTGAGTCAACCTGAGTTGCAAATTTTTCTCTTGTTGTTGACATGACCGCACCCCATCATGAAATTTCATTTTTTATCATGATAGATCTTGATGTCTGTATTTACAAGGCTGCTAACTCGCCATAACAGCAGTTATCGAGCCTTAATAGATATTATGAGTTTAGACAATCACTCGCCAAAGCCATTGAGCAAGATCAGCCTCGTCAAGCTTGGATTGTGACAGTAACACTATTTTTTGCCCCTCCTCCTCTACATCCCAAGCCACGTTAATGCCATTTAAATCGAGAATGAGGCCCATCACCTGAAATGCTGTCCATTTATTTTCGTCATTAAAGCAATGAGCCTGAGAAACAGCCACTGCGTAAGTCGCTGCCAACGAATAAATATCCTCTATTAGGCCACAATTGAGTCGGTTTTCCACTCTTGACAGTGCGCCCTCAAGTGACTTGGCACCAGCCATTCCTTTAAGCTCATTGGGCTCAAACACCTCATCATGAATCGCAGTAATATGACCAGCCGATAGGTGTATCTTTTAGGTAATCAAGTACCGGCTGGGTGATTGATTTACGAGACTTAAGACTGTGTCTTATTTCTTCAATCGATGCCGTGCGATGTTGCGCGCTGGAGATCGCCTCAGCGGGCACAAAATAACCGACGAGGGCTGAGTTTTTTAAGACTGCCACGGGCTCCCCGCCTGATTTTTTTAGAACCTTGTGAGGCTCTCGCATCTCGGTCATGGATTCAATATTTCGGGTTAATAGAGTCGCCACAGCATACCTCTGCTTTAAAGTAAGTCTTTAAATGTATATTTTATCCACTATGAACTTTCAGCCTATAACAATTGATAACAGTATCGGGCTCCAGCACCGCGTTTCATCAATTCAACCTCACCACTGAGGCCAGCGATCTAACGCTCAAGCGGTTTATAGTCATGCCTCTCTCGGGCAAGGAGCCTTGCAGTAACGGCGGCCTTCTCTGTAATACTCATAGGCGTCGATAGGAACGCACAGCCCAACTTGCTATCCGAGCGCATGAAGCTGTCCACCTTCACCAGGCCCACCTCAATCCGCGAGTTTAGAGCGAAGCGAGCCTTGCCAAGGCTTACACTGTGACAACTCAGAATTCCTTTCGAGAATCCTAGGCGCTTGCAGTATATTTTCGTCAGGGAGCAAGATTAAAAGGTGTCCAGACAGGCTATCCCACGGTGCCGATCGGGGTGTCCCGAATCGTATCCAATGGATTGTCTGAATAACGTATCGTACAGGGCGTGTACGCTTTGAGACTAGAGGTGTATTACGTCAAGCCAAACGCTGCATCAGTACTCACCTCGGGCTCAGTGCGTTTTAGTCGGTAGTACACGATAAGGTAGAGCACTGCTTGGAGCGCGAGCACGCAAAACCAGGCATTGCTCCGGATCGACAGCAAACCTGAGAGATAGATCACAAGGCATACGCCCGAGGAGAAAAAACTGATGGTGAGCCCTGTCATCGAGTTGGAGATCACCCGCGACTTGAACTTCGGTTCGTAGAACTTATGGAGCCGGTTGTGCAGGTGGCCGTTATCAGGCCGCAGCGGTGACTGACCCTTCCTCGCTCGGCGTGTCATGCTCACCAATAACTCAACACAGGGGTAAGATAGGAGCGAGGCCATGAATCCTGCGGAGAAGTCGCCCTGCGCCACACCCAAGAGCCCATAGCAGGCGATGACAGCGCCGAGGCCGTAGCTGCCGGTGTCACCCAGAAAGAACCGGCCCGATATCACGTTGAAGATGAGGAACATCAGGCACACAACCAAGAGTGCACCCTCTGCCGGGCGACCATACTCAAGGAACAGGACCCCAATGACTATCGTCGCGATACCTGGGAACAGGCCGTTTGCCCCGTCGGCCATATTACACGCGTTGATAAAGCCCACACAGAACAGCGTACAGAGTGCCCAGGCGAAGGCTGGCTCAGCAAAGATGAAGTCCATGAGGGGCACCCCTATCGACTGCGGCACCATCGCCGGCGTTAGCCAGAGGAAGATGCCGAAAGCCAACAACTTAGCCACCAATCTGAAATGAGGGCTCAGCAGGTCTGCCCTAAAGTCCTCAACCGCACCCAGGAGGACACACAGAATGATCGTCGACCAGAGGTTTAAAAAGGTGGCGTCCCATAAAATACCCAAGTTGTAAGGGCCCAGCATGGCCATTCCAATGAGGAGCCCCAAGAAGGTCACCACGATGGCAACGCCGCCGAGCCTGGAGGAGTTTATGGCGCTGATACCGTGAGAGGCCGCCAAGTCAAGGCCGATGCGCATGGTCGATAGGGAATACATCACGATGAACACGCCAAGGCCTGTGATACCCAACATCAAGAACGCCAGCAACACAATCATTACAAGCTTATACATGATATTGATGCGGGGTAGCTGCTGGCGCACGACGCTTAGCATTTATTTATCTACCTTAAAGGGCGGCGTCTGATCCTGAGCTTGGCGACTGCTGCGCACCGCATTGTCGCGCACTATAATGTTTTCACCACACTGGATTAGCCTGCTCGCAACGTTGCTCCCCACTATCCCAGCCAGTGCCAGGCGCTTTGCGCTGTATACGCTATTGACCACCGACCCGTCGCAGCCAGCGACCACCGCACGCGTCGCCATACTCGATAGGCCGTTGACACCCCCAACTATTAGCAGGAGCCCAACTAGCAGCTTGAACGAGAACTGATTCAAAACGATTTAGACCTCATGGGCCACCTTATAACTCACACCGAAATATGGGGCACTCTGAGCAGTAAAGCGCAATGACTCCTGTTGCCCAATGCCAAACTTGGTGGCGAAATCGGCCGCGTAGCGAGTGCGCGTGACCCAGCCCGTTGCCACAAGGACGGTCAGTGCCATAGAGCCAAACGCGCAAAAGGCCAAAGACGCCAGAATTGCTCCAGCAAGAAAAATCCTTGTACTCAATAGCCCTTCAACATCGCAGGCTTTAAAACAGGTAAGTTGAGTCATTTGCGGCAAGTCCCCTAGTCGACTTTCGCTAAAGCTTCGAGCTCTTCAGGCGATAATAAGTTTTGGCTGGCAGCCATGTTGGCCCGCGCCCTTGCGGGCGCTTTATGATAATCCCCTATATCTTTGCCATAAGCGAAAACTTGATCGTAGTAGTAGCTGCCGGCCGTCTTCTGAACCGCGTTGAAGATAACACCCCTAATATCGACGCCGCTGAGATTAAAGCGGTTGTTGGCCGCGGTAATCTCTTTGACTGTGCACGCCTCAAAGCGAGCCACCATCATATTAGTGCCGCAGTGGGCACCAATAATCGATGCGTCAGTCACCGCCAGAATCGGTGGCGTATCAAAGATCACCAGGTCATAGGCCTCGCTTAACTCCTCGGCAAGTTTAGTGATCATCGGGCCCATCAGGAGCTCCGACGGGTTGATGGGAACCTCACCCCGCGGCATGAAGTGGAGGTTATCCACCACCGTCTCCCTGACCGCATCACTTATGCCCAGGGTGCCAGCAAGGACCTCAGCCAGACCGTTCTCTGGCCTCACAAAAAACGTATGGTGCAGGTAGCTCCTCCTCATGTCAGCGTCAACAATGAGCACACGCTGCCCTGATGTTGCGATCACGGCAGCGAGGTTGACGCTAACAAAGGACTTCCCCACACCCGGGTTGCCACTTGATATCATCACCAGGTTGTTCCTAGCGCCGATCATCAAAAAACGCAGGCATGTTCTGAAACTCCTGATCGCCTCAACCGACGAGTCATCCGGGCAGACATGCGCCAGGATCCTGTAGTTAGGCCTATTCTTGGCCTTCCCCTTGAACCGGAAATTCCTGGGCGAGGCCTCCGTTGGCTTGGCGGATATCTCATTCTCAGAGTAGGGAATCGTGGCGTGGACCGTCAGGCCCATGCTGGTCAACGCCTTCGGGTCGATAATGCCTGCCTTTAGAAAAAAGCGCAGGACCACAATCAAAAGGCCAAACATACCGCCCAGCAGTGAGCCCAGCAAAATGATGAGCTTTGGCTTGGGGGCGACCCTATTGGGCATGACCTCGGCGCTGTCGAGCAGACGAACGTTACCCACGGCGCTTGCCTTTAGGATCGACAGCTCCTGGCGTCGCTTATCAAGCGAAATAAAGAGCGCCTGGCTGGCCTCCAAGTCCCGCCTGAGACGCAGCATTTTTTTCTGAGTATCCGGAAGCTGTGCCAGCTTGACGTTAAACCTGTCACGCTGCCGCAGTAGACTCCCCTGCTGGAGCTTGAACGAACGATAGTTGGGGTGGTCTGGCATGAAGCGACGCGATATATCCGCTTCCTTGATCACCATAGTGCTGATGTCCGCCTCGATCTGGACTAAGCTGTCAAGCGCGGATGCCGCCTCGAGTGACAGGTCCACCGAGGAATGCTCGCTCTTATAGTCATTCAGGGCCTCCTCCGACCGGGACAGTTCCGCCCTCACACCTTGGATCTCCTGATCCAGAAAGGCGAGACTGCCCCCTGCTTCCTCCGCCAGGCGATTCACGTTCTGAAAGTAATAGTTAGCCGCGACCGAGTCGACGATCTCAGAGATATACTCGCGGTCGGCGCCCTCAAACGCGACTTCTATAATGCCCGAGTCCTTGCCCTTTTCAGAGATTGACAGAGCTGATTGCAGCGCCAAAATACTGTCAAAACGGCGTGACTTTTTCACCCCAAATCGGGTGCCGGGCCGGGCGATCAGTCTGTCGACTCTAATCTCCAACTCACCACCGAAGCCGAAAGCCAACTCACCTACGGTGCCTGTCAATAGCGCCTGACCATTGTGAGATAGTGAGAATCGTTGCCCACCTAGGGCAACAAGCTCAAAGGGCTGACCCAGGTAGCCCCTAGGCACTTGCAGGTATGGGACAATTATCTGCTCGCCTCCCCAGGCGTAGCTGTCGAGCCCGAAAGCAGCATCCGCAAGCCCAGCACCAGCATGACGCCTCGCCATAGCCGCCCCAATAAAGCGCAAGTAGATGGGCTTGGCGGATATGGTGAGGTCAAGATCATCGACTACCTTGCCCAAGACCGTGCGCGACTTTATGACGAATAGCTCCGTGGCGGACGAGCTATCCGAGATAATTGTTTCGGCCGTATCATCAAGCCCGGGGACGCCCTGAGCGGCGTCGTCGACTAGCATGAAGCCATTGGCTCTGTAAATTGGTGTCGCAACCAGGGCATAGAAAACGGCCATGGCCGCAAACAGGGCGACGGAGACGGCAATGATGTAACGGCCGTCCAGGATGACACCCAGCAACTCGAGCAGGTCAATCTCATCATCGAACTGCGCGCCGGCTCTCTCCCCTTGATTTGACTCATTCACCATTTATCCTGCTGCCTTTAATAACGCCCCGACACGTCGGGGCAAAATTGTCTTTCTAATTAACTGCCTTTATTAACGCGATCGATCTGGAAGAAGACGCCGAGGCTGCTTGTAAGCTGTGTCAGCAACTTATTCCAGCGCGCTATCGGCGCAGAGGTCACGTATACAATGTCCATGGGCTCGAGCCTAAACTGCGTACTCAGGACCAGCATCGGCCCCATAGAGGCGTCCAGCTGGTAGATGTCAACCAACTTCGAGGCCTTGTCACTGGCCCTCAGCACGAAGATGCCGGAGGCATCGGCCGTGGCCTCATTGATACCGCCGGCGTTATTAAGCGCCTCGGCAAGGGTCAGACCGCTGCGATCAATGCGCTGCGTATCAGCCTTGATTACATCACCCATCACGAAGACCTTGAGCGCATCATTGCGTGGAACGTGGAGCACGTCGTTGGATCCAAGTAGCCTGTTCTGGCTCAGGACCCCCCGCTGGTAGAGTGCGGAGAGGTCGAGGGTCTCCTTGATCAACTCACCACCTCGGGTTGAGGTCAGTGTCACCGAACGCCAATCCGCGTCAGGCGCCAATCCGCCGCAGGCGTTCAGCGCGTCCAGCAGGGTCATTGGCACGTTGGTCACAGGGATTGTACTCGGCTTCATCACAGCCCCAGACACAAACACGCGCTGAGACCGGAAGGCCGCAACCGACACATCGACCTGAGGCTCGTTAATATATCGGCCTAGGCCCCGCGTAATGTGCTCCCTAATCTCGGTAACATGCCTGCCCGCAACGGGGATCGTGCCGACGTAGGGATAAAAAATAGCGCCACCCTTGTGCACGACGTTGCCCGCCTCAGATGCTGACCGATTACCCGACTGAGGAATGGTCAGCTCGGGATGATCCCAGACAGTGATATTGAGCACGTCGCCCGCACCCACCAGGTAGGTGTAGTTCCTGTCTCTTATACACATCTCCGAGCCCACGAGACAAGAGGCAAT
>OLHY01000617.1_pt1 | contig 10670 bp, 8 predicted proteins | sample 1609411 | NCBI WGS metagenome assembly OLHY01 (sample SAMN05416817, study PRJEB24817) | seawater metagenome | isolation source: Sea water | place: Canada:Atlantic | collected 2013-07
ACACTAGATCGCTCGTCGGCAGCGTCAGATGTGTATAAGAGACAGCATCAGCACCAGGTCGGGTACCATTTTTTCCGCGATGCCGAGGGCTTGTTCGCCTTCCAGGGCGACCAGGGCGGTGAGCCCGGCCTGGTCCAGGGCGTGGTGGATCATGCCCAGGGAATCCGGAGAGTCGTCCACCACCAGAATCACGTCCTTACGGACCGAAGGGGTCATGGGGTCTGCTCCAGCAATTTGATCAGGGCCTGGAAATCGAAGCGTTCCAGGGGCGCTTGCAGGGTGCCGACCAGGGAAGGCGGCAGCCGCCGGTCCTGCTCGGCGCGCTGCAGGGCGTCGCGGAGGCCGGCCAGGTGGCCGATCTCCGCCAGGGCCAGCAGTTCATCGCGCAGGCCTTCGTCCAGGCGGATCTGGGACACCGGAATGCGCCGCGTCTCGCGCAGGTCGCCGTCCAGATGATGGCGCCAGGTCAGGTCCAGGTGGCGCGCCAGGGTGTCCAGCAGGCCGCCCAGTTTGAACGGTTTGATCAGGTAGTCATCGTGCAGGCCGGCGGGGGCGTCGGTCTGGCTCTCGCGGGCGTTGGCGGACAGCATCACCAGGCTGCCCCGGTAGCCGTTGGCGCGCAGCGCGGCGGCGGTTTGCCAGCCGTCCAGGCCGGGCATGGCGATGTCCAGCAGGATCAGGTCCGGGTTGCTTTGCCGGGCCATGTCCAGGCCGGTCTGGCCGTCCGGCGCTTCGGTGACCTGGAACCCCAGCGGCGTCAGCAGGTCGCTGACCAGGCCCCGGTGGGAGGGGTCGTCGTCCACCACCAACAGTGATTTGGGCGGCCCCTGGTAGCCCACCACCGGGCGCTGGCTGTCCCGGTCCGCGTCCGCGTGGGCGACGCTGGACAGCATCACCCAGAGCCGGAATTCGCTGCCCTGGCCCGGCGTGCTGCTGACCTGCAGATCGCCGCCCATGATATCCACCAGCAGCTTGGTGATGGTGAGCCCCAGGCCGGTGCCGTGCACCGCCGGCATGCCCGGTTTGCGGACCCGCTCGAAGGGCCGGAAGATGCGCTGCTGGTCTTCCTCGGCGATGCCCACGCCAGTGTCGCGGATGGTGAACTCGGCGACCTGGTTGCGGTAGCGGATATGCAGCACCACCCGGCCCTGGCTGGTGAATTTGATGGCGTTGGACAACAGGTTGATGAGCACCTGGCGCAGGCGCTTCTCATCGGTGGTCACCCATTCGGGGATGCGCCCCTGGCTGTGGAACTCAAAGCCGATGCCTTTTTCTTCCGCCTGCAACTGGAACATGGTGACCAGCTCGTCGATCAGTGAACGCACCCTGACCCGGTTGCGGTACAGCTCCAGGCGGCCGGCTTCGATCTTGGAGATTTCCAGCAGCCCTTCGATCAGATCGGAAAGATGGCCGGTGCTGCGGCGGATGGCCGCCACCGCGCCGCGCCGGTTTTCCGGTATCGAAGGGTCGTTCTCAAGCAGCTGGGCGTAGCCGAAGGCGGCGTTGAGCGGCGAGCGCAGCTCATGGCTGAGCCCGGTGAGGTAGCGGCTCTTGGCCTGGTTGGCGGCCTCCGCCAGTTCCTTGGCTTTCTGCAGTTTGCGGTCGGTCTTTTCGTGGGCTTTGATTTCCGCCATCAGCATGCGGGTCTGGCGGTGGGATTCTTCCTGGGCGACCACGCGGCTTTCGTGGGCCAGCACGAACAGCCAGGCCACCACGCCGCTGATAATGATCAGGATCGCGAACACCTTGGCCAGGGTGGTGGCCATCAGGTCGCGCACCTGCGGATCGGTGATCGCCACCTGGGTGTAGACCAGCGTCAGCAGCCCGGCCATCACCAGCGTGACCAGGGTCAGCAGCCCGACGAAATGCCCCAGGCGCGAGCGCAACTGAACCAGGATGGGGCGGGGCAGAATGCCGCCGAGCCAGTCCATCAGCTGTTCCTGAAAGCGGGCGTGGTGCTTGCAGGCGTCGTTGCAGCGCGCGTCCAGGGAGCAGCACAAAGAACAGATCGGGCCGTTGTAGGCCGGGCAGAACGCCATGTCCTCATCGTCGAAGCGATGCTCGCAGATGCAGCAGGGGCGGCCGCGGGTGGCGGTGGCCGGCTCCGGGGTGCGGGCGATGTAGTAGCGGCCGTCGGTGAGCAGCGCGATCAGCGGAGACGCCACGAACGCGGTGAGCAGCGCCAGGAAGGAGGCCAGCGCCTCGGCGTCGCCGCCCCAGAACCCGCTGCGCGCCACCAGCCCCACCAGGGTCGCCATCACCATGGCGCCGAAGCCCACCGGGTTGATGTCGTAGAGATAGGCCCGTTTGAATTCGATGCCCTTGGGGCTCAGCCCCAGCGGCTTGTTGATCACCAGGTCGGCGACCAGGGCGCCGATCCACGCCACCGCCACCATGGCGTAGCTGCCGAGGATGGATTCGAACGCCCGGTAGATGCCGATCTCCATCAACACCAGGGCGATCATCACGTTGAATACCAGCCACACCACCCGGCCCGGGTGGCTGTGGGTGAGGCGGGAAAAGAAGTTGGACCAGGCGATGGAGCCGGCGTAGGCGTTGGTCACGTTGATCTTCAGCTGCGACAACACCACGAAAATACCCGCCAGCGCCATGAGCGTGGCCGGGTGCGCGGTGATATGGCTGAACGCCACCAGATACATGTGCATGGGTTCCTGGGCCTGGCTGTGCGGCAGCCCGTGGGAGAACGCCAGCACCGCCAGGAAGGAACCGGCCAGCGCCTTGAGCCCGCCGACGATAATCCAGCCCGGGCCGCCGGCCAGCATCGCCAGCCACCAGCGCCGGCGCTGTTTGCGCTCCGGCCCCGGCTCCGGCATGAAGCGCAGGAAATCCACCTGCTCGCCGATCTGCGCCACCAGGGAAAACATCACCGTGGCGGCGGCGCCGAACAGCACCAGATTGAAGGCGCCGTCGCCGCCCATGGCGCCGTCGAAGCCCTGCCAGCGGCTCAGTGACTCCGGGTCCTGAAACAGGATGAACACGAACGGCGCCAGCTGCAGCACCACCCAGACCGGCTGGGTCCACAGCTGGAAGCGGCTGATGTAGGTGATGCCGTGGGTCACCAGCGGTATCGCCACCAGCGAGCTGACCACATAGCCCAGCGTCAGCGGCAGGCCGAACAATACCTCCAGGGCCATGGCCATGATCGCCGCTTCCAGGGCGAAAAAAATAAAGGTGAAGGAGGCGTAGATCAGCGAGGTGAGGGTGGAGCCCAGATAACCGAAGCCGGCGCCGCGGGTGAGCAGATCAATGTCGACGCCGTAGCGGGCCGCGTAGTAACTCACCGGCAGGCCGAGCAGGAAAATCACCGCGCTGACCACGGCGATCGCCGCCACCGCGTTGGTGAAACCGTAGTTCAGCGTAATGGCGCCGCCGATGGCTTCCAGCGCGAGAAAGGAAATGGCGCCGAGCGCGGTGTTCGCCACCCGTCCTGCTGACCAGCGGCGCGCCGCCTTGCCGGTGAAGCGCAGGGCGAAGTCTTCCAGGGTCTGGTTGGCGACCCACTTATTGTAGTTGCGCCGCACCCGGAAGATGCGTTGTTCGATGGCCATGCCTGATCGTCCGCAATACCCGAAAGCCGGGCCAAGAAGAAAGCACGATTCGTGCCGTACCCCCGAAGCGTGGATACCCCAAGGGCGCAGCCTAGGGCCGGCGCCGGCGGCGCGGAATGCGTCAAATGACGTAGGGGCATGGCGTATTCGCCGAATGGGAGCGCGCCGGCCGCCTTCCCATACTCGTTAGCGAGGGTCGACGGAGCCATCGGGCTCCCGGGGATCCATGCATTTCGCTAACGAGGGGTTAACCATGAAGACACCGAAGCATTCCTTGCCGTCGCGTCCGCGCCGCCGTCTGCTGGCCGGGCTGCTGGCGTTGCCGGCGGTACTGGCGTTAAGCACGCCGTCGTTCGCCGCGCCGCCCACGTCCGAGGTCAACACCTCCGGCCTGGCGGTCACCGAAGACACCGTCAAAGTGGGCATCCTGCATTCCATTACCGGCACCATGGCGATCAGTGAGATCGGCTCGGTGCAGGCGGAGAAACTGGCCATCGAGCAGATCAACGCCCAGGGCGGCGTGCTCGGCCGGCAGATCGAATACGTTCAGGAAGACGGCGCCAGCGACTGGCCCACCTTCGCCGAGAAAGCGCGCAAGCTGCTGCGCCAGGACGACGTGGCGGCGATCTTCGGCTGCTGGACCTCCGCCTCACGCAAGGCGGTGCTGCCGGTGATCGAGCAGTTCAACGGCATGCTCTATTACCCGACCTTCTATGAAGGTCTGGAGCAATCCCCCAACGTGATCTACACCGGCCAGGAAGCCACCCAGCAGATTCTCGCCGGCATCGACTGGGCGGTGAAGGAGAAGGGCGCCAAGACCTTCTACCTGCTCGGTTCCGACTACATCTGGCCGCGTACTTCCAACAAGATCGCGCGTATTCACATCGAGAAGAAAGGTCTGAAGGTGGTGGGCGAGGAGTACTACCCGCTCGGCCACACCCAGTTCAACTCGGTGATCAACAAGATCAAGTTGCGTAAACCGGATGTGATCTTCGCCTCCGTGGTGGGCGGCTCCAACGTGGCCTTCTACAAGCAGATGAAAGCCGCCGGTGTCGATCTCACCGAAGAGGATCCGCTGCTGCTGACCATCTCCGTCACCGAGGATGAAATCCGCGGTATCGGCGGCGAGAACGTGGAAGGCGTGTACGCCTCCATGAAGTACTTCCAGAGCCTGGACAACCCCAACAACAAGGAGTTCGTGGCCGCGTTCAAGGAGCGCTGGGGCGACGACATGGTGATCGGCGACGTGACCCAGGCCGCCTATCTGGGCCCGTGGCTGTGGAAAGCGGCGGTGGAGAAAGCCGGCTCGTTCGACGTCGACAAGATTCGTGAAGCCTCTCCCGGCATTGAGTTCAAGAAAGCGCCGGAAGGCTATGTGCGCATCCATGAGAACCATCACCTGTGGTCGAAGACCCGCATCGGCGTGGCGCAGACCAACGGCCAGTACAAGGTGGTCCATGAAACCAAGGACCTGATGGAGCCGGATCCCTTCCCTGAAGGTTACAAGTAACCGTCCGTACCCGGCGCCCCCGGTGGGCGTCGGGATTTTTTAACCGCAGGGGAGCATTGCCATGTTTGCTGATTATTCCTCAACGGAATTGATGTCCATCTTTGCCATGCAGGGGTTCGCCGGTTTGTCCCTGTTTTCCGTGTTCGTTCTCATGGCAATGGGCCTGGCGATTATTTTCGGCCAGATGGGCGTGATCAACATGGCCCACGGGGAGTTCATGATCCTGGGGGCCTATACCACCTACCTGACTTCGCAGTTTTTCCAGAACCTGATGCCGGAGCTGTTCGCCGCTTCGTTCTTCTTCGCCATGGTGCTGGCGTTCCTGGTCTCCGGTGCACTCGGCGCCTTTGTCGAATGGGCCATGGTCCGGCATCTGTACCGGCGGCCTCTGGATACGCTGCTGGCCACCTGGGGGCTGAGCCTGATTCTTCAGCAGGCCTACCGGTCGATCTTCGGCGCCCGGGAAGTGGGCGTGGACCTGCCGGACTGGATGATGGGCGCGTTTAACGTCACGGATTTTGTGCAACTGCCGATCAATGGCCTGTTCGTGATGGTGATCGCCCTGTCCATTGCGCTGGCGGTGTATCTGCTTATGTACCGCTCCGGCTGGGGCAAGAAAGTGCGCGCGGTGGTGCAGAACCGGCCGATGGCGGAAGCGGTGGGCATCAACACCGCCGGCGTCGACCGGGCCACCTTCGCGCTGGGGTGCGGCATCGCCGGGGTCGCCGGCAGCGCCTTCACCATGATCGGCTCCACCGGCCCGTCGTCCGGCCAGGCGTACATCGTCGATACCTTCCTGGTGGTGGTGTTCGGCGGCGCGCAAAGCCTGGTCGGCACCATTATTTCCGCCTTCGGTATCTCCCAGGCCCAATCCACCATGGAGTTCTTCCTGAGCGGTTCCATGGCCAAGGTACTCACCCTGCTGGTGGTGGTGGGCATTCTCATGTTGCGTCCGGAAGGCCTGATGGCCTTGAAGGTCCGTCGCTAGGAGTCCGTGATGAAAACCAACTCTCCCCTTCAATGGCTGACCTCCCGGGAAGGCATCTACTACCTGCTGCTGGCCTTGCTGCTGGTGGTGGTGCTGCCGCTGCTGCTCGATCCCTTCCGCCTCAACATGGTGGGCAAGTATCTCACCTACGCCTTCGCCGCCATCGGCCTGGTGATGTGCTGGGGCAAGGCCGGCATTCTCAGCCTCGGCCAGGGCGTGTTCTTCGGCCTGGGTGGCTACTGCATGGCCATGTTTCTGAAACTGGAGGCGTCCACGCCGGAGGCCACCAAGAACCAGTCCACGCCGGGCATTCCGGATTTCATGGACTGGAACCAGATCACCGAGCTTCCGGGGTTCTGGCAGCCGTTCCACAGCTTCTCGTTCACCCTGATCGCGGTGATCGCGGTGCCGGTCTTACTCGCCTTCATCATCGGCGTGGCCATGTTCAAGCGGCGCGTGGGCGGCGTTTACTTCGCCATTATCACCCAGGCCATCGCCGCCATTCTGACCATTCTTATCATCGGCCAGCAGGGGCTCACCGGCGGCGTCAACGGCATCACCGACCTGCAAACCCTGATGGGCTGGAATATCCGCACCGACATGGCCAAGACCACGCTCTACTTCGTCTGCGTCGGGCTGTTGTTCCTCAGCCTGCTGGTCGCGCGCCATGTGCAGAACGCCAAGCTGGGGCGGATTCTGGTGGCGATGCGCGACCAGGAAAACCGGGTGCGCTTCTCCGGTTACGACGTGGCCTCGTTCAAGGTGTTCGTGTTCTGCCTGGCGGCGGGCCTGGCGGGCATCGGCGGGGCGCTGTTCACCCTGCAGGTGGGCTTCATGTCGCCGTCGTTCGTGGGCATCGTGCCGTCCATCGAGATGGTGGTGTTCTGCGCGCTGGGCGGCCGTTACTCCCTGCTTGGCGGTGTCTACGGCGCCTTGCTGGTGAACGCGGCCAAGAGCGGCTTCTCCGAATCCTTCCCGGAACTCTGGCCCTACGCCATGGGGGCGCTGTTTATCGGTGTGGTGCTGGCCTTCCCCAACGGTCTGGCCGGCCTCTATGAGCGCTACATCATGCCGCTGGAAAAACGCCTGCCGGTGATCGGCAAGTACCTGGACAAGGACAAGCCCGCACCGCAGGCGCCGCCGGTGGTGTCCGATCAACTCAGCGCGGAGAAACCCTGATGAATGCACAAAAGGAAAACTTCCTGCTCGCCGTGGAAGGTCTGACGGTGTCGTTCGACGGCTTCAAGGCGGTGGACGACCTGTCCTTCTATCTCGACCCCAAGGAGATCCGCGTGATCATCGGCCCCAACGGCGCCGGCAAAACCACGGTGCTGGATCTGATCTGCGGCAAAACCCGCGCCACCGCGGGCTCGATACGCTTCGGCGGCAAGGAGCTCACCAAGATGAAGGAGCACCAGATCGTGCACGCCGGGGTGGGCCGCAAGTTCCAGAACCCTTCGGTGTTCGAGGACCTGACCGTGTTCGAGAACCTGGAGGTCTCCTACCCGCAGGGCCACACGGTGATGGGGGCGCTGGCGTTCAAACGGGACGCGGCGGTGGTCGAAGCGGTGGAAAGCATCGCTGAAACCATCTTCCTGAGCGACCAGCTCAACGAGCCCGCCGGGCTGCTCAGCCACGGCCAGAAGCAGTGGCTGGAAATCGGCATGTTGCTGATTCAGAAGCCGGACCTGCTGATGCTCGATGAGCCGGTGGCGGGCATGTCGGTGGCGGAACGCAAGAAGACCGCCGAGCTGCTGCGTGTGATCACCCGCGATCATACGGTGCTGGTGATCGAGCACGACATGCAGTTCGTCGGCGACATCGCCGACCGGGTCACCGTCATGCACCAGGGCAAGGTGCTCTCCGAAGGGTCCATCGAACACGTCAAGCAGGACCCGAAAGTCATCGAAGTCTACCTGGGGCACTGATCATGCTGAAAGTATCGAATCACTCCGTGGCCTACGGCCAGAGCACCATCATCCGCGACCTGAATCTGGACGTGAACGACAACGAGATCGTCGCGGTGGTGGGGCGCAACGGCATGGGCAAGACCACGCTGATGAAATCCCTGATCGGCATGACCCCCAGCCGTGCCGGCAGCGTGTCCCTGAACCACACCGACCTCAGCGCCATGAAAAGCTTTCAGCGGGTGCGCGCCGGGCTCGGTTTCGTGCCCCAGGGGCGAATGATTTTCCCCGCCCTCACGGTGCGCGAGAACATCGAGACCGGCCTGGCGGCGGTGGGCGAGAAGAAAGTGCCGCGCGACCTCTATGAGCTGTTTCCGGTGCTGGAAGAAATGCAGCACCGGCGCGGCGGCAACCTGTCCGGCGGTCAGCAGCAGCAACTGGCGATCGCACGGGCACTGGCCACGCGCCCCAAGGTGCTGCTGCTGGACGAGCCCACCGAAGGCATCCAGCCCTCCATCATCCAGGAGATGGCGCGCACCCTGAAACGTATCCGCGACGAGCGCGGCCTGTCCATCGTGGTGTCCGAGCAGGTGCTCAGCTTCGTGATGGAGATCGCCGACCGGATTCTGGTGATCGAGAAAGGCGACATCGTTCACCAGGAAGACAAAGAGGACGCCGACCAGAACAAGATCGCCAGCTATCTGGCGGTCTGAATCCGCTCAACGAAAGCGAGGAGCCAAGTTATGCGACACGGTGATATTTCCAGCAGCAGCGATACCGTCGGGGTGGCGGTGGTCAACTATAAGATGCCGCGCCTGCACAGCCGCGCCGAGGTGCTCGATAACGCCCGCGCCATCGCCGAGATGATCAAGGGCATGAAGGTGGGCCTGCCGGGCATGGACCTGGTGGTGTTCCCGGAGTACAGCACCATGGGCATCATGTACGACCCGGATGAAATGATGGACACCGCCGCCACCGTGCCCGGTGACGAGACCGCCATTTTCTCCGCCGCCTGCCGGGAAGCGAAAACCTGGGGCGTATTCTCCCTCACCGGCGAACGCCACGAGGAGCACCCGCACAAATCCCCCTACAACACTCTGATTCTGATCAACGACCAGGGCGAAGTGGTGCAGAAGTACCGCAAGTGCATTCCCTGGTGCCCGATTGAAGGCTGGTACCCCGGCGACACCACCTATGTGACCGAAGGCCCCAAAGGCATGAAGCTCAGCCTGATCATCTGCGATGACGGCAACTACCCGGAGATCTGGCGCGACTGCGCCATGAAGGGCGCCGAGCTGATCGTGCGCTGCCAGGGCTATATGTACCCGGCCAAGGAGCAGCAGGTGATGATGTCCAAAAGCATGGCCTGGGCCAACAACTGCTATGTGGCGGTGGCCAACGCCGCCGGCTTCGACGGCGTCTACTCCTACTTCGGCCATTCGGCGATTATCGGCTTCGACGGCCGCACGCTCGGCGAATGCGGCGAAGAGGAAATGGGCATTCAGTACGCCCAGCTCTCGATCAGCCAGATCCGCGACGCGCGCGCCAACGACCAGTCCCAAAACCACCTGTTCAAGCTGCTGCACCGGGGCTACACCGGCATCCACGATTCCGGCGACGGCGACAAGGGCATCGCGGACTGCCCGTTCGAGTTCTACCGCACCTGGGTCATGGACGCGCAGAAAGCCCAGGAAAACGTGGAAGCCATGACCCGCTCCACGGTGGGCGTGGCGGACTGTCCGGTGAAGGACCTGCCGGTGGACGGTAAAGAGAAAAATGCCTGAGGCCGCCATGCCCTTTATCAATGACCGCCTGCAGGAGAATCAGGAACGGCTGGCCCGGGAAGAACGGGCCAGCCGGCCGGAGCGGGCACCGCGCTTTGTGTTCGAGCCGGAGGCCGTGATGGCGCGCTTGCGTGCCCGCATTGTCGGTCAGGCGCCGGTGCTCGACGCCATGGAAGACATGCTGCGCGTGGTCAAGGCGGACATCGGCGACCCGCACCGGCCGCTGGCGGTGAATCTGTTCATGGGCCCCACCGGGGTGGGTAAAACCGAAACCGTGCGGCTGATCAGCGAAGCGATCCACGGCCGCGCGGACGGCTTCTGCCGCATCGATATGAACACCCTGGCCCAGGAGCACTACGCCGCCGCGCTCACCGGCGCGCCGCCGGGCTATGTGGGCAGCAAGGAAGGCCACACCCTGTTTGATGTGGATCTGATCCAGGGCAGTTTCAGCAAGCCCGGCATCGTGCTGTTCGACGAACTGGAAAAAGCCAGCACCGAAGTGATCCGTTCGCTGCTCAATGTGCTGGAAAGCGGCCGGCTGCTGCTGTCCGGCGGCACCCGCAGCATCGATTTCCGCAACACCCTGATTTTCATGACCAGCAATGTGGGCGCCCGCGAGGCCGGCGATTACCGCGCCCGTTTCCGGCACGGCTGGCGGCACTGGCTGGGGCTGTCGCCACGCCATGAGGGCCGGGTTCTGGAGCGCGCCCTGCATCGCCGCTTCGACCCGGAATTCATCAACCGCATCGACCGGGTGCTGCCGTTTCAGCGGCTTGATGCCGCCTGGCTGGACACCCTGCTGGACATCGAGCTGGGCAAACTCAACCAGCGTCTGGCGCGGCGCCGCGCCCGCCTGGAGCTGGACCTGTCTCTTATACACATCTCCGAGCCCACGAGACAAGAGGCAATCTC
>OLHY01000623.1_pt1 | contig 10644 bp, 11 predicted proteins | sample 1609411 | NCBI WGS metagenome assembly OLHY01 (sample SAMN05416817, study PRJEB24817) | seawater metagenome | isolation source: Sea water | place: Canada:Atlantic | collected 2013-07
ATCTACACTAGATCGCTCGTCGGCAGCGTCAGATGTGTATAAGAGACAGGCTTATCCAGGGCGTCCATGTTGATGTCGCCCAGCACCAGCCGCGCACCGCGTTTGCCGAGCTCGGCGGCGAGCAACTTGCCGAAGCCGCTGGCGGCGCCGGTGATCAGGGCCACCTTGCCGGTGAAATCCAGCATCGGATCCATAACAACCTCCAGGCGGTTTAGATGGTGAAACCACCGTCGACGACGACACACTCACCGGTGACGTAGCTGGACGCGTCGGACACCAGGTAGAGCACGGTGCCGGCCATTTCCTTGGGTTCCGCGTGGCGGTGCATGGGAATCTGGGCGATGGCGCTTTTGTAGATTTCTTCCTGCTGGAACAGCGCGCCGGCGAACTTGGTCTTGGTGAGGCCGGGCAGCAGCGCGTTGACGCGCACGTTGAACTCGGCGCATTCCATGGCGAAGGATTTGGTCATGCTGATCACGGCCGCCTTGGAGATCGAGTAGATGCCCTGCATGTTGCCCGGCGACAGGCCGTTGATGGAGGCGGTGTTGACGATGGCGCCGCCACCGTTTTCCTTCATCAGTTTGGCGCCTTCCACGGACATGTAGAAGTAGCCGCGCAGGTTCACGTCCACGGTCTTGTCGAACGCGGAGACCGGGGTATCCAGGATGTGCCCGAAGTACGGGTTGGCGGCGGCGTTGTTGACCAGGATGTCGAGCTTGCCGTGGGTGTCCTTGATGTGGCCGAACACCGCTTCGATCTGCGCCATTTCACCGATGTGGCAGGCGAAGGCTTCGGCGGAACCACCGTCGGCCTTGATGGCGTCGGCGACGGTCTGGCAGTCGTCGATTTTGCGGCTGGACACGATCACGTGGGCGCCCTGCTCGGCGAGCAGCTTGGCGATTTCTTCGCCGATGCCACGGCTGGCGCCGGTGACCAGGGCGATTTTTCCGTTCAGATCAAACAATTTCGTGCTCATTCTTTCTCTCCCGAATCAATTGTGTTGTGGGAGCGGGCGGGGCCCGCTCCCACAATTAAGTGTTTCTAAGCGCCTTCGCGGACGATCTGCATGGCCATTTGCGCCAGCGGTTCCACCACCTGGCCCACGGCGGCGGCTTTTTTGCTGGAGGCGTTGCCGTCCTGGGCGCGCTTGGCGACACCCTGAGCGATGGCCGCCAGGCGGAAAAAACTGAACGCCAGATAGAATTCCCAGTGGTCGATATGATCGATGCCACGGCGTTCGCAATAGGCTTGGACGTATTCCTGCTCGGTGGGAATGCCCAGTGATTTGCGGTCCTTGCCCTGCAGGCCGGACAGGTTGCCGCCCTCCTGGGGCATGCGCAGCTGCATGCACTGATAGGCGAGATCCGCGAGCGGGTGGCCGAGGGTGGACAGCTCCCAGTCGAGCACCGCGATCACGCGGGGTTCGGTGGGGTGCCACATCATGTTGTCGAGGCGGTAGTCGCCGTGCACCAGGGACACCTGGCCGTCGTCGGCGGGCTGGTTGTTCTCCAGCCACGCCATCAGATCTTCCATGGCCTGGATGTGGTTGATCTCGGAGGCGCGGTACTGCTTGGACCAGCGGCCCATCTGACGCTCGAAGTAGTTACCCGGCTTGCCGTAATCGGCGAGGCCCACCGCGTCCACGTCCACGCCGTGCAGCGCCGCCAGCACCCGGTTCATCTCATCGTACATGGCGGTGCGCTGGGCGTTGTCCACTTCCGGAATCGCCGCGTCCCAGAAGATCCGGCCCTGGCAGAATTCCATGATGTAGAACATGGAGCCGACCACGTCGCGGTCCTCGCACAGGTGGTACATGCGCGGCACCGGCACGTCGGTGTTCTGGAGGGCATTCATGACCCGGAATTCCCGGTCCACGGCGTGGGCGGACTTGAGCAGCTTGCCCGGCGGCTGACGGCGCAGCACGTACTCGCCGGAGGCGGCCTTGATGTGGAAGGTGGGGTTGGACTGACCGCCTTCGAATTTATCGGCGGTGATCGGGCCTTTGAAGCCGGCGACGTTCGCTTCCAGATAGGCCGCGAGGCGCTCGGTATCCAGGGTATCCACCTGGGACATGTCTACCTCCTTAAAAATTGACGACGCTCAAAAGCGACAAAGCAGCCATGGCCGTTGGGGCCACCCCCAAAAACCATGGCTGCGCTCGGTCAACTGTTAACTGTTAACTCTTCACCGTTAACTATTAATTGTCTTCACTCGTATTTCTTGGCCAGGTTACGACCCAGCTGCATCATATGCACCTGATCCGGCCCGTCCGCCAGGCGCAGGGTGCGGGCGTAGGCGAAGAAGCCGGCCAGCGGGGTGTCCTGGCTGAGGCCCACGGCGCCGTGGATCTGCATGGCGCGGTCGACCACGTTGAGCGCCATATTGGGCGCCACGATCTTGATCATGGCAATCAGTTCCTTGGCTTCCTTGTTGCCGTAGCGGTCCATGGTGTCGGCCGCTTTCAGGGTCATCAGCCGGGCCTGCTCGATTTCACAGGCGCTCTTGGCGATGTCTTCGCGGCAGGAGCCGTGCTTGATCATCGGCTGGCCGAACACCACGCGCTCGTTGGCGCGCTTGCACATCAGCTCGAGGGCGCGCTGGGCGGCACCGATCAGACGCATGCAGTGGTGAATGCGGCCGGGGCCGAGGCGACCCTGGGCGATTTCAAAGCCGCGGCCCTCGCCGAGGATGATGTTTTCCTTGGGCACGCGCACGTTTTCGAAGATCACTTCGGCGTGGCCTTCCGGCGCGTCCACGGAGCCGAGCACCATCATCGGACGTTTGACGTTAACACCCGGGGTGTTCATCGGCACCAGAATCTGCGACTGCTGCTGGTGGCGGTTGGGGTTGTCCGGGTCGGTCTTGCCCATCACGATCATGATTTCGCAGGATTCGCGCATCGCGCCGCTGATGTAGAACTTGCGGCCGTTGATGACGTAATCGTCGCCGTCACGGGTGATGGAGGTTTCGATGTTGGTGGCGTCGGAGGACGCCACTTCCGGCTCGGTCATCGCGAACGCGGAGCGGATCTTGCCTTCCATCAGCGGCTCGAGCCACTGCTTCTTCTGGGCTTCGTTGCCGTACTTGGCGAGCACTTCCATGTTGCCGGTGTCCGGCGCGGAGCAGTTGAAGCACTCGGAGGCGATGTGGTGGCGGCCCATCTGTTCCGCCAGCGAGGCGTATTCCAGGTTGGTCAGGCCCGGGCTCAGCTCGCCGTGTTCCTTGGGCAGGAACAGGTTCCACAGGCCCTTGGCTTTCGCCTTGGCTTTGAGCTCGTCCAGGATCGGCGGCGTCTTCCAGGGGTTCTGCTCGAGCTGCTCGTGGTAGGTGTGCTCGGCGGGCACCACTTCGTTATCGATGAAGGTGCGTACCTGGTTGATCAGGTCCTGGGTCTTTTCTGAATGTTCGAAATCCATGTTGCTCTCCTCTTGAATAAGGCGGCCGTTATGACCCGGCCTCTTTGATCCGTTCTAGCTATAAGTAATGGCGTCGCCGCGGTCTTCCCGGTCCAAATGCGGAACCTGGTTAAAAATGGAAAGGCGATACACGTTCTTGTTGAAGAAACCCTGGGTTACCCCGGTGTTGCGAATCTGCAGGTTGAGCTCCACCACGGTGTCGTCGGCGGTGTTGAGCATGTGCCGCATCCACATGGCGATGGCGCCGCCGGAGCTGACCACCAGCACCCGGTCGCGGTCGGCGTACTGTTCCTGGATGTGCGCCATGGCGCCGGCCACCCGGTCGCAGAAACCCTGCCAGCTTTCCGGCAGGTTGCCCTCCAGACGGCCGGCCTGCCAGCGCTGCATGGCTTTTTTCAGCACCCGGTAGAAGGCGGCCATGGAGGCGCCCTCCGGCGGCACTTCCTCGGGGTGGGCGCTCAGGTAGGCGTCGACAATGGAGTGGAAATCGAATTCGTTGAGCCCGGGCTGCAGGTCGGCGGCCAGACTGCTGCCGAGCCCTTCCTGGATGCCCTCGCCGGTTTCCACGTGGCGCACCAGGTCGCCGGTGACCAGCGCGTCGAAGGTCTCGCCACGGGCACGGTAATACTCGCCAAGCCAGCGTGCCTGCTGGTGTCCCAGCTGGGAGAGCTTGTCGTAGTTGGCGGCGCCGAAGGACGCCTGGCCGTGACGGATAAGGTGGAACTGGGCCATGGTGTCGCCTGTGTGAGTTGCAATGAAGACAGCCTAGAACAGCCCGCTTAGTTAGTGAAATTGATATTTTGAATCCTGCCGCATAAATGCGGTGCATAGATCAGCGGTCGCCGTGGCGCTTGCTTTGCGAAATGGAATTCCGATATTTTGACTGGCTATTTGGCGAGAGACGGGAGAAGACCATGAGCGCCCTGGCACTGCAAAGCGGCTATGTCCGCGTTACCGAGCACGGCAAATTACTGGAAGTGACCCTGGACCGGGCCGACAAGCTCAACGCCCTGAGCGGCGAGATGTACCGGGATATCAGCCGCGCGGTGGACCACTACCGGGACCGGGACGACCTCACCGCCCTGCTGCTGGACGCCGAGGGCCGCGCCTTCACCGCCGGCAACGACATCGGCGACTTCCTGAACGCGGATCCGGAGTCGCGCAAGGACGGCAAGCAGAGCCCGGCGATGGATCTGGTGCACCGGCTGATCGAGCTGGACAAGCCGGTGATCGCGGCGGTGCACGGCAACGCCACCGGCATCGGCACCACCCTGCTGCTGCACTGCGATCTGGTGATCGCCGCGGACAGCGCCCGTTTCTACACCGCCTTCATCAACCTGGGCCTGGTGCCGGAAGCCGGCTCCAGCCTGATTCTGCCGGCCCTGCTGGGGCGCCAGAACGCCAACCGCCTGCTGCTCGCCGGCGACACCCTGACCGCCGACGAGGCGGAACGCATGGGTCTGGTGGCCTACCGGTGCGGCGACGACGAGCTGCGCGACAAGGCGCTGGAGCTGGGGGCGAAACTGGCCGCCAAGCCGCCGCAGGCGCTGCAGTACACCAAGCAGCTGACCCGCCACGGCGCCGACGCCATTCGCGAGCAGATCAAGAAGGAATCGGTGCTGTTCGCCGAGCGCATGTTCAGCGACGAAACCCGCGCCATCTTCGACAAGTTCCTCAATAAAAAATAGCGGCGGTCAGGCGACCAGCCCGCGCAGGGCGACAGTGACGACCCCGTCGACCAGCCGTTCGCGGCTGCCGGGGGCGTCGTCGTAGCGGGGGTGGTACCAGTTGATCACCGAGTTGAGCGCGCCGAGCACCGGCTTGATGGCGATGCGCGGTTCGGTGGCGTCGAGATCGCCCTCGTCGATGCCCTGGTTGAGCACCTTTAAAAACACCTGCTCGTAGCGGCGGCGCCGGTCCTGCAGCTGCATCAGCCGCTGGCGCTGGGCTTCGGTGGTGCTCACCCGCAGGTGCATCTGCACGCCCTCCACCACGGCGCGCTGGTAGTGCTGGGTCTCGATCAGGGTTTCCACGTGACGGCGGGCCATGCCGTGCAGCCGTTCCAGGGCCGGCGCGCGGCGCCGCACTTCCGGGTCCACCGCCTGCACGAGGGCGTCCATGGCGCGCTGGTGGATCTCGAAGAACAGGTCCGACTTGGAATCGAAGTAGTGATAGACCATGCCCTTGGTGGCACCCAGCCGGCGGGCGATGTCGTCGATGCTGGTGGCCTTGAAGCCGTGCTCCATAAAGCAGCGCGCCGAGGCGTCCAGGATGGTGTCCCTGGGGCTGTGCTCCAGGTCGGCGGAAAGGGGGACCATGGTCGGTGCCGCGGAAACAGACATGAAATTATCCTGACGAATTTTCCCGAAAGCACAATAGTGCCATTTATTTCACAGTAGACCATTGACCCTTTTCACCGCCGCGCCGGTCACTGATGACACAACTGCCGCTAACCATGCCGTTTTTGACCCTGGACGCCCCGCAGCCGGGCCAACATACTTCGGTCACACTCAAATAAATGAAAAGCAATTTCATAACAGCTTCCCAAGCGCCCCGCCGCCCCCGGCGGTCGGCCGCCGAGGGAGGCGCTCGAGGAGGAGAGCGATGTCGGATCTCGAACAGTTCCGCGCGGAAACCCGGGCCTGGCTGGAGGCGAACTGCCCCGAGGAAATGCGCCAGCCCCTGAAGAGCCAGGCGGACCACTGCTGGGGCGGCCGTAAATGGCAGTTCCAGTCGGACGCGCAGAAAGTGTGGATGGAGCGCATGGCCGACAAGGGCTGGACCGCGCCGCAGTGGCCCAAGGAATACGGCGGCGGCGGCCTGAGCCCGGAAGAGGCGGAAGTGCTGGCCGAAGAAATGAAGCGCATCAACGCGCGCACGCCGGTGAGCAACTTTGGTTTCTGGATGCTGGGCCCGGCGCTGTTGAAATTCGGCAGCGAGGAACTCAAGCGCCAGCACCTGCCGCCGATCTGCCGGGGCGAGATCCGCTGGTGCCAGGGTTACTCCGAGCCCAACGCCGGCTCTGACCTGGCCAGCCTGCAGACCCGCGCCGAGGACAAAGGCGACCATTTCCTGGTCAACGGCCAGAAAATCTGGACCTCCTACGCGGACAAAGCGGACTGGATTTTCTGTCTGGTGCGCACCGACCCCAACGCCACCAAACACAACGGCATTTCCTTCGCCCTGTTCGATATGGAAAGCGAAGGCGTCAGCACCCGCCCGATCGAGCTGATCTCCGGTGAGTCGCCGTTCTGCGAAACCTTCTTCGACGACGTCAAAGTCGGCAAGGACCAGATCGTCGGTGAACTGAACCGTGGCTGGGACGTGGCCAAGTACTTGCTCACCCATGAGCGCAACAACATCGGCGGCGAACCGCCGGGCTTCCTGAAGGGCCGCGCCCTGGGCCCGCTGGCCGCCGAGCACGTGGGCACCGAGCACGGCAAGCTGGCGGACGGCGCGCTGCGCGCCGACATCGCGCGGCTGGAAATCGACCAGATGGCGTTCCAGGCGCTGGTGGGCAAGATCCGCGAAGAAGCGGAAGCCGGCCAGGGCGTGGGCGCCCAGTCCGCGGTGCTCAAGTACTACGGCACCGAGCTCAACAAGCGCCGCTACGAAGTGATGATGGACGCCCTCGGCGCCGAAGGCCTGGAGTGGGAAAGCGAGCGCACCATGGGCGGTCTGTACGCCCGCGAGTGGCTCCGTTCCAAGGGCAATTCCATCGAAGGCGGCACCTCCGAGGTGATGCTGGGGATTGTTTCCAAACGCCTGCTGGGCCTGCCGGACGCATAAGGAGTCGACGCTGATGAAACTTAACGACGAACAACAGATGTTGCAGGATTCCGTGGCGCGGCTGATGGCCGACAAGGGCCCGGTATCCCACCTGCGCGAACTGCGCGACCGTAACGACGAGAAGGGCTACGACGAGCCGCTGTGGCACGCCATGGTGGAGTCCGGCCTGACCGGCATCCTGGTGCCCGAGGAGCACGGCGGCATCGGCTTCGGCCTGGTGGGCGCCGGCCTGGTGGCCCGTGAGATCGGCCGTAACCTGTCGGTGACCCCGTTCCTGTCCACCGCGGTGTTGGGCGCCACCGCCCTGGCCACCGGCGGCAGCGCCGAGCAGCAGCAGAAGTGGCTGCCGGCGATCGCCGAGGGCAGCGTGATCACCGCCCTGGCGGTGGACGACGGCGCCAAGCACCGTCCGGAAGCGATCAAGACCGAAGCCAAGGCGGCCGGTGACGGCGTCACCCTGAGCGGCGGCAAACTGCTGGTGCTGGACGCCCATGTGGCGGACCTGCTGCTGGTGGCGGCCCGCCAGGGCGAGAGCACCGCGCTGTTCCTGGTGGACCCCAAGGCCGAGGGCGTGAGCATCGAGCGCAACCGCATGGTGGATGACCGCAACGCCGCCCGGGTGACCCTGGATAACGTCGCCGCCGAACCGATGGCGGACGGCGCCGCCGCCCTCGCCGCCGCGCTGCGCGCCGGCCGCGCGGTGCTGGCCGCGGAACTGTCCGGCCTGGCCCGGGAAGCGTTCGAGCGCACCCTGCAGTACCTCAAGGAGCGCAAGCAGTTCGGCCGCCTGATCGGCACCTTCCAGGCGCTGCAGCACCGCGCCGCGCTGCTGATGGGCGAAGTGTCCATGAGCGACGCCCTGGCGATGCAGGCGCTGGACGCCTGCGACCGCAACGCCGACGACGCCGAGGTTCAGGTGCTGGCCGCCAAGGCCAAGGCCGCCCGGGTGGCGCTGCTGGCCGGCCAGGAAGCGGTGCAGATGCACGGCGGCATCGGCATGACCGATGAATTCGACATCGGCTTTTTCCTCAAGCGCGCCCGCGCCGGCGGTGAAACGCTGGGCGACGCCAATTACTGCGCGGACCGTTTCGCTGCTCTGCGCGATTACTGAGAGGGAGATTTTATAATGTCCAAAAACAAGCTCAGCGTGGACGAACTGAAAGCCAAGGTGGACCAGGATCTGGGCACGTCCCGCTGGTTCCCGGTGACCCAGGAACGCATCGATCAGTTCGCCGACCTCACCGAGGACCCGCAATGGATTCACATCGATCCGGAGCGGGCCGCCAAGGAAACCCCGTTCGGCGGCACCATCGCCCACGGTTTCCTGAGCCTGTCGCTGCTCTCCGCCATGGCCATGGACGTGGTCCCCGGCGTGCAGGGCACGGTGATGGGCATCAACTACGGCTTCGACAAGGTGCGCTTCATGAACCCGGTGCGCGAGGGTAGCAAGGTGCGCGGCAAATTCACCCTGCTGGAAGTGAAGCAGCGCTCCGATAAAGAATGGCAACTGCGCCATGGTGTGGAAGTGGAAATCGAAGGCCAGGATAAACCTGCTCTGATCGCCGAATGGCTGAGCCTGGCGATTGTACCAGCTTGATTTAGCAAGACACCGTAGGAACGTAGCGCAGCAGAGTAACGACCATAGGTCGGTCCGTAGGGTGAGCGAAGCGTATATCGTCGCTCGCGGCGCGAACCGGAACGAAGTGCATAAACCCAAAACCTGAAAGTCGGATTTACCACAGAGGACACAGAGATCACTAAGGAAAAGACCGTTTTTCTCTGTGTCCTCTGTGGTGAAAAGGCTTTTGATTCTGGCTTTGGTTATCGCGCCGCGAGCGACGCTCCTACAAAGGGTATTTAATGAAGATTATTGGGAGAGAGAAGCATGACAATCCGTTTTGATAACCAGGTAGCCATCGTCACCGGCGCCGGTAACGGCCTGGGAAAATGCCATGCGCTGGAGCTGGCGCGTCTGGGCGCCAAGGTCGTGGTCAATGACTTCGGCGGTGCTCGCGATGGCAGTGGTGGTTCCAGCGAAGCTGCCGAGCAGGTAGTGGCTGAAATCCAGGCCGCCGGTGGTGAAGCGATTGCCAACGGCGCCGATGTGTCCAGCCCGGAGCAAGTGGACGCCATGGTGAAACAGGCCATGGACACCTGGGGCCGCATTGATGTGCTGATCAACAACGCCGGCATCCTGCGCGACAAGAGCTTTGTGAAAATGACCCAGGACGACTGGGACAAGGTGGTCGCCGTTCACCTGACCGGCTCCGAAATTTGCACCAGGGCGGTATGGCCAATCATGCGCGAACAGGGCTACGGCCGTATCGTCATGACCACGTCCACATCCGGCCTGTACGGCAACTTCGGTCAAGCCAACTATGGGGCCGCCAAGATGGCCGTGGCCGGGCTGATGAATACCCTGTGTATCGAAGGGGAAAAATACGACATCAAGGTCAACTGCATCGCCCCCACTGCCGCCACGCGCATGACCGAAGATCTTATGCCCCCGGAAGTGCTGGCCATGCTGGAGCCAAAAGAAATCACCCCGGCGGTCCTGTTCCTGTGCAGTAACAAAGCACCGACCCACCGCATCGTACTGGCAGGTGCCGGCTGCTACGCCATGGTTCGCCTGATGGAAAGCGAAGGCGTCTACCTTGATGAAGACGAGCGAAATGTGGATGGCGTCGCCTCCCATTTCGAGCAGATCGGCAACATGGACAACGCCCGGGAAATTCTCGCCGGCGGCGACCATGTCACCAAGATTCTCACCAAAGCTGCTCAGGCCAAAGGCATCAAGCTGGGTTAAAGGACAGGAGCGAGTGGCGAGTACCGAGTTTCGAAAGGCAAAACCAGAACACGTTAGCAACCAGGGTTTGTACTTCGAAACTCGGTACTCGTCACTCGCTTCTCACATACTTCAGGCTGCTGCACCCTCCCCCACAGCAGCCCTTATCTGGACCAGGAGAGAACAATGACCAGAGAAGCCGTAATCGTATCCACCGCCCGTACCCCCATTGGCAAAGCCTACCGGGGCGCCTTCAACGACACCCAGGCCCAGGCGCTGGGTGGCCATGCCATCAAACACGCCGTGGAGCGCGCCGGCATCGACCCGGAGACTATTCAGGACGTGATCATGGGCGCCGCCCTGCAGCAGGGTAGCACCAGCGGCAACGTGGCCCGCCAGTGCGCCCTGCGTGCCGGCCTGCCCACCAGCGTGTCCGGCATGACCATGGACCGTCAGTGCGCCTCCGGCCTGATGGCCATTGCCACTGCCGCCAAGGAAATCATTGTCGATAACATGGACGTGGCCGTGGCCGGCGGCCTGGAGTCCATTTCCCTGGTCCAGAACGACAAGATGAACACTTTCCGCGCCGCCGATCCGTGGCTGAAACCTGTCTCTTATACACATCTCCGAGCCCACGAGACAAGAGGCAATCTC
>OLHY01000626.1_pt1 | contig 10613 bp, 9 predicted proteins | sample 1609411 | NCBI WGS metagenome assembly OLHY01 (sample SAMN05416817, study PRJEB24817) | seawater metagenome | isolation source: Sea water | place: Canada:Atlantic | collected 2013-07
CGTTTTCTAAAATTAAAGTATTCAATTTAGAAATGCTAGAAGAAAATAAGTCATTATTAATTTGACTGAATAGAATTGTACAAAAAATAAGTATTATTGGTGGGTAGAAAACATTTTTTCTAAGGCTACTCATGCTAGTTTTATGGTTTTTATAGAGAACTACTTATTTCTAGTATAGCGCTCCATTTTATAGAAACATACTTGTAGATAGCAGGAACTTTCACACTTTTTATAGTGTACGTCTAATATAGCCAAAAAAACATCTCAAAAAACAACTTTTAATTTTGAGGGTTCTATCTAGAGAAGAAGGGAGTGAAGTTGAACTATTTTAGAATTAATTTTAAACCCATTGTTTAAAATATATCATGGTTCACATGTTTTAATGATAACAACTCCTATATTGATTTACATTGACAATAATTTAGATTATATATATGTAATATGGCTAATGTGTATGCTGCACTATTAGTGAAGAATTCGGCCAGAGGTATCCAATCCAATTTTTCATTTAGAATTAAAAAAAACAATATAAGCTAACTAATAGTAATTTAAAAAAATTGAAGAATAGATAACTATACAAACCTACACTTTTTTAAAGCCATTAATTATTTTGTTAGAAAGCTGCTATTGGTTATATATATTAGTTACTAAAGATCTCCTAATTCTTTAAATTTGAATTTTTCATTAGAAGCCGGCTCATGTTCTTGTTTCATAATTCTTTTCATATTTTTTATAATTGTAGGATGTAGACTAGAAATATCAATTTGTTCTTTTATATCTGTTTCCAAATTATATAATTCAATCTCTAAATTACCATCAAAAATATTTTTCCGAACACCTTTCCATTTCCCCATTCTAACTGCCTGCTGGCCATTATAACTAGGAAACTCCCAATACAAAAATTGATGTTGTATTTGTTCTTGATCAAGTAAGGTAGATTTAAAGCTAATACCGTCTATAGAATTTGGAGGGGGTATTCCAGCTAGATCAGATATGGTTGGCATAAGGTCATAAAAAGCCGATATGTGCTCACTATTAGTTCCAGGTTTAATATGATTTGGCCAACTTACAATTAGCGGAACACGAATACCTCCTTCATATACAAATCCTTTGGTTCGTCCATAGCCATTTGAAAATGGTTTAGAACTTTCAAAATAATCATAGTCAACCCCTCCTAAATAAGTAGGACCATTATCGCTTGAGAAAATAATAATGGTATTTTCATAAATTCCTTTTTCTTTAAGTGATTTAACAAGCTCACCCAATTGATTGTCTAAATAACTTATCATTGCAGCATAGGTAGCTCTGGGGTACCTATTTGGAAAATAACTGTCATTTCCAACATATGGTTCTTCTTCTCCTAAAATTTTTCTATACTTATCTACATACTCTTTAGGAGCTTGCAAAGGCAGATGGGGCAGAGGAGATGCGTAATACATAAAAAAAGGGACATCTTTATTATTTTCAATAAAAGACAATGCTTTTTCTTGAATTTTTTGAGGAGCATAGTCATTTTGAGTAAATAGCAAATAGCTTTCTTCATTATATGGGTCAGCCAAGGAGTCTAATTTGGTTCTTGGCGCTACTAATTGGTTATTCAACATAACTTTAGTTTCATTTTCCCAAAGATGGGCTGGATAAAGATTATGTGCCTGTCTTTGGCAATTATATCCATAAAAAAAATCAAATCCTTGTAAGTTTGGTATTCCATCAGATTCAGGAGCCCCTAAGCCCCATTTACCTACTATACTTGTTGCATATCCAGCTTTTTTTAATTGGTCTCCTAAAGTAACAGTATTTTTAGGGATGGGTCTTTGTCCTTCTAAACCTGGGTTAAGATAGACCTCTTCGTAGTTCCATACATCTCCTCTTTCATTCCATTCATCATTACCTCTTATGAAGGAGTGGCCAGAGTGTTTTCCTGTTAAAAACATATATCTAGCAGGAGCACAAACCGGAGCTCCAGAATAATGCTGAGTAAATTTCATTCCATTTCTGGCTAATGCATCTATATGAGGTGTTTTGATGATAGATTGCCCATACACACCTAGTTCTCCGTAACCTAAATCATCTGCAAGAAAGTAAATTATATTTGGTGTGCGCTCTGTTTTTTTTTCAGAAGTACAGCTAAAAAAACCAATGCTACAGATAATTAAAACTATTATTTTTTTCATATTGTTAGCAATATTAATGCTAGTTGCTAAGCTAATATAGCTTATATGATTCACTTAACTAAAATAGAAAAAAAAACCTGAGTTTATACCGTGTATATTTTTATTTTGTACGAACTTTTATAGATGTTTGACCTAATTTTTTTGGTTTTACTAAAGTCTTAAAAGATGTAGTAAAGTTGTACAAAAGGAAAAGTTAGATTTGTTACTTCAAAATTTAAATTGTACTAAAAAAAGTTCTTAGGGTTAGGGTTGTACTAGTTGTTTTACAACAGGAAATATTCGTTCAATCCAGTAACTGTACATCAACTCACTTGGATGCAATCCGTCTAAAACAACCAATTCAGAGGCATCTGGGTTGGTTCTAGAAATATCTGTAATATTTATAAATGGTGCAGCTCTTGCCTCAGAAGTATTTCTTTTTAAGCCATTATATTGGTTAATTTCTATGGCAATTTGTACTCTGTCATAAGAACTACCAAACGGAGTAGCTCCCCAGTCTGGGATAGACACAACAAATTGTTTGGCATCTTTTAAATAAAAGTTAGACGCAATTGTTTGGAACATGGCTTCTAACTCTTCTCCAAACTGCGCTACACTCTCTCCTCTGTATTGGTTATTTACTCCTATTTGTATAGAAATAATATCAAAGGGTTTGCTAAATGTTGCTGTGTTTAATAACTGAGTAACTTGTCGGGTGGTATAGCCTGTTGCGGCAACTACAGTTAGTTCTACCTCTTCAACACCATCTTCTAGTAATTTTCTTTTTAATTGGTAGGGCCAACTTTTAGAAGTTTCTAAGCCTTCTCCTACGGTGTAACTATCGCCAATGGCTAAGTAGCGTACCAAACCAATTTCTTGTGCAATTGGAGGGGTTTCTTCAACGGGTTCAGATTCATTTATAATTTCTGGATCGTCAGCACAATTTGTTAGGATACAACACATAAACAGACCTATAGCTAGTCTACAGAAGTTATTTGAGATATGACTCCAAGCTTTAGTCAATGTTGCTGTTTAATTACAACCAGAATTTAATCTGTATAAATAATAAGGGTTAGGCCCATCAAGATATACTTTACCACCATCGCATTCAAAAGTAATTGGGGCTACCAATTCATTTCCAAAATTTAAATCAACCGTTAGGATATCGTTTTCAACGCTATAATTATTGGTGCCTGGTATATGATTTCCATCAGCAGCTTCATATGAATTGTATAAAGCAGTACAATCATCTGCTACACAATAATACGTGTAACGCACACCATCTTCAAATAGATACATGGTATTTAAGCTGTTGTCTCCAAAAGTCCATTTACCCTCGATTGAATAATTAGGTGCAGGAAGATTTTCTGAATCTTCGTCACAACCCATAAATAAGATTGCTACAAAACTAAAAAGTAAAAATTTTTTCATGATGTGATTTTTTTAATAAAAAACAAATATGCAATAATTCTATTATTAGAATCATTTCTAAACGTGAAATTTATCTATTTAGGTATAAAGTTGATTATTGTGTTGGATTTTTTGAGTTAATTAGTGTTTAAGTTTTTTAAAGCACCTAGAATAGCTAGATCGTCTTCTTTTAAATCACTCATCAATTTGTGTAAAAATTCTTGAGTATCTCTGGGGTAAGGAATATTAATATCAGCTTTAATTCCTTTGCCTTCAAAGTTGTTGTTGTTCATGTCTAGATATACCTCATTAGATAGACCAATTTTCCACCCATTTGGAAGTTGTTTATCCAAAATGTCCGAGAAAACACCCTCGGTTGTACTTCCAATCTTGGTTATATTTGGCATAGATAAAGACGACAATACCATGATTTCAGTTGCACTAGCAGACTCGCCACTTATAAGCAAGTAAACCGGTTTATTGTAAGGGTTTTTTATTGCTGGCTGTGACACCTTTACTGTGGGTGTAAAACCTAGTCCGTGACGAGCCTTTTTTGTGAACACCAGTTGTTCTTTTCCGTTGAATCGTCGTAATACATCCATGCCAATTTCATCAGTTCCACCTCCATTAAAACGTAAATCAATGATTATTGCTTTTGTATTGGCAAATTCTTTCATGATTCTATCTAAAGAGGTGTTTAAACCTTCTAGTTCATTCGCGGTAATGTTTTCAGTCATCTCTAGTTTATTAAAGTAAGCTGTCCAGTACTCTCTGTATGAGAGAGTGTCACTAATATTATAATTGGCCAATCCCATCATTTGGTTGAGTTGAAAGTACCCTATATTATTATCAATAATTCCCCATCGTAAATTCCCGTTTTTAATAGAGGTACCCTCTGGTATGTATTTAGCAGCAATAGCTTCAGCTACCCTATGTTTCTTAAGTTTAGGAAGGCTATCTTTTTTACTACTTTTTGAGTATTTAACTTTGTAGAGCTTAGAAGCTTCTTCCATAATTTTATCATTAGCTTCAATACCTATATGACCATCGTTAAAAGAGGTTAACATCTCATTCAAAATAAAAAAGAGTTCAGCTTCAGTAGTATTTACATTCACCCTAGGCATGTACGCTGCAAACATTTTTTCTGGATTAATGCCACGTAAATCAAAATAGGCATAGTGGGTTTGAAAAATATCCCATAAAACCTCAAAATTGAACATCGGATCATTAGCTTTAGCTTCTGCATTTTGTCTTTCTGGAGATCCTTTTTTACATACGGCAGGTGAATCAGGAATTTTTGTAAAAAAATACTCGTTAATTCCTTCTTTAACAGATAAGATGTCATTTTTAAGTTGAATTTTATTGCCAAAATCTGAAATCTTACCGCTAAAGAGTTCTTGGCAAGAAAATTTTGTAATGTCACCAATAATAAATTTATTATTTTTAATTTTAAGAATACGACCATATCCTAAAGATTCCCATGTGCCTTCAATACTTTTGTTAGTAACTCTTTTTATAGAACTACAACCAAATATTCCAATTAAAATCCCCCAAATAATTATATATTTCAACTTCATTTTTAGCTTTTAAAGATGATAGCAAATATAAGGTATTACTATCAAGCGTTCCTATCTGTTGGGGTTAGAGTAACGTTTTAGCAAGACAAATACTATCCGGAATATCTTTTAATTTTCCATAGTTTTCTATCACAGAAAAGTTGTTTCTTAGATACAGCTTCATGGCTTCCGGTTGGTTAACTCCCATAAATAAAATGCATTTGCTAAGTCCTAATTCTTTGGTCCAATTTTCTAATTCGGAGAGTATGTTTTCTCCTAGTTGTTGGCCTCTATGTGCCGGAGTTACATACATTCGTTTTATTTCTGTAGCAGTAAGATTGTACTTAGAGATAGCCCCACAACCAACGGCCTTATTTTTAATGAGTACCAATACAACATGCTTTAGATGTATGATTTCATTAAATTGAGATAAGGGGTGGTCTTTGCCATCTCTATTGGCAAGGTCTGTATTTAATTGTGCTACAAGCTCTTGAAAAGCAGGGTTTAGATAATCTGTTCTAATGATCTTCATAGATTTTTTAAATATACACCAAAAAAAAGCCTTCTAAAAGAAGGCTCTTGTGTATTTGTAAACAGTAAGATTACTCTTCTGTAGCTGCTTCGGTATCAGGAGCCAAAGAATTCATCATTCCTCCATAATCAAACCAATCTCCACCGCCAGATATTTTGCCATCTGTAAATGCAAAAGCATGATATGCTGTTAGTGTAACAGACTTCCCAGAAGCTACATGATCTGCCGTCCAAGTACCATATACTCGTGTGCTACCATCTAATAATCCAGTAGCTTCATCTACGCCAGGTAACCAGTAATCTGCCGTAAAATTCATGTTGTCAAACGCTGTTTGATAATTTACAAGAGCGTCTTTTAAGCCTTGTGCATCGGCCATTTCAGAACCATACACTGGCATATGCCATGATAGATCATCATGTATCATTTCAAACATTTCTGCAGATTTTTCTGCTTGATGTAGTTCAAAATATTTTTTTGCAGCTGCTGTATTTTTTTCAAAATCAGCATGATTTCCTGTAGAGCAAGCAGTTACTAAAACTGCCATCATCAATAATTTAAATAGTTTTTTCATTTTTAAAAAATTTAATTAATACTTGTTTTTATGTTTTTAGAGGATTTTTTTTAATTAGTAAATCCAACCACCAACAGCAGTTCTGTATTCAATTGGATAGGCTTTTAAGAGCTCTTTTAATTCATTAGTCGCATTACCGGCAATAATAAATTTATCTATTTCAAACATCTTCATAAAAGGAGCAAAGTTTGGCCCACCTTCAAAGTTATTTGCATGCAATACCATGTCTGCAGAGCTTAGATATTTTTCTACTAAAAATACACGTTTTCCATTTTCAGAAATAAAGTAGGTATAGTCATAGGTATTGGGTTCATTAGCTCTTACAAAATCATTTAACTTTTTAACCAATGTTTGTACATCTTCTTTAGAGTTTCCTTTGGTTACTTTAAGTTCTAATAAGATTACTAATTTCTCAGAAACATTCTTGGCAGCTTGCATGGCATTCAATTCTTTATCAAAAACAGCATTGTCAAAGAATTGAACTTCTCTACTTATTTTAAGCCCATCCCATTGATACGATATGTGAAACGGGAAACTTATTTTTTGCCCAGTGTATTTACCTGTGGCACTAAAGGTATTCCAGATATTGGTCCAAATAATTCCATTATTGTAAGTAGTTGTTTCTATTTCAGAACCGGTAGCATCTCCGTCTACATCTTCAAAGCTAATATCATCAAACATCTCAAACATTCCTTCAACACCAGCAATAAAACCTGCTTTGTCTTTTGAGTTGTTTCTAGCATCTACAAACGTCATGTCATCAGAGAATACCTCTTTTAAGTAGTCTATGTTTTCTTCACTTACGTTTTTAAAAAGGGTTTTAATAATTTCAGAGCGTTCATCATTGGTAGTTACCGTACCGTTTGGGCTTTGGCAAGAATATACCACCACCAGTAATAATAAGAGTATTTTTTTCATATTTAGTTGTTTAGGACCACTAATATAAAAAAAAACGATGAGTTAAAAAGAAGTTGGCTAGAGATGCTTCTAAACCCATAGCAAGAGGAGGTATCTGGCTTATCTCTTCCAGGTACCACCGTATTTGTAGGTTGGGTTGTCTTTTTTAAGAGATACTAAGCACTCTTTACACACAAATACCCATTCTTTTGGGTGTTTGTATTGCACTCTATATAGGGTAGAAAAATCTATTTTGCAGACGTTACAGTGCTTAATACGTTGTGTCATTTTTTAAATTTGTTGGTACTCAATCACAAAAGTAGGGGTATTTTCCTCAGAAAAATCGAGATACAGTTGCGCATCAATTTTTGCTTGTAGATCTCTTACCAAACAGGCAGGGTTGGAGTATTTTTTTTCATACCTAGCTACATCATTGGTAAAGGTGTAGTGTATGACTTCATGAGAGGTATTTACCTCATACAAGAAAAATTCTTTTTTGGTAGTATATATTTTCTTGGCTAATAGAATGGGAAAGGTTACTTGCATGGGTATTGTTTTTTGAAGTAAAAATAACAAACCTATTTATGCTTTGCTTACAAAAAAAGGCCGGTTTTTGTTATTTTTAAAAAAAAGATTGTTGTATGAAATTTCAAAAAATAGACAACAATACATTAAGAACTTATGTATTCTTAGAAGATGTTTTCCTCTTTTTTAAATAAAAAAGTAGTGAGAAAACACATATAAAAACAATGCAAAGGCTGTTTGTTTTTGTATTTTCAAATTGTATGAATTCAAAATAATAATTAAGACCAAAAAACAATAATCCTAGAATTTGAAGAAGTAAGAATGTATTGGTTTTCATGTTTTTTTAGTTTTTTAGGAGGTGGCATTTAAGCTCTTTTAAATTTGAGAGGTACGAACAAACTTTAAATGTGCTTGCACTTGCGTTGGCTTTATTCGGCAATTTCATTCAGTTTTGTTTCAAATATTTCCTCTCTATTCACTTTGTTATAAAATGGCATTCCAATTAATCTATATTCTTGATTTTGGTATAATTCAATTATATTTTCCGTTTCAATTTCCATTAAAAACTGTTCTTTCCATTCGTCTTGCATTAATAAATGGTCTCCTTTTGGTTCTATGAACAATTGATATACAATTTCTTTGTCTGAGAATTTATCGCTCATATATAAAACAAAGTCAGGTTCTGTGGCTTTTCCATCACTAAAACGGAATAGTTTAAAGAATCTTTCGTTTCTAAGTAGGTAAATATCTTTGAATTTTTCTTTTAAATTTTCAAGATTGTTATGAAAATATTTTACTAAAAATTTCTCCTCAGACGAACCATAATTTTCATTGTAAGCATACCAATCCGCTTTATTTAAGTCTACAAAATATTCTTGTGGTATATCATTACGCATTGTTGGTTTTCCTGTTTCGGCTGTTGAATTTTGATTAACAGAAAAAGAAAGTTTCTTGTTTTTAAAGTACTTTCTAAGAGGTTCTCTATAAAATGATTTTGTTCCTCTATAATCGCCAAACATTGTAGAAATTTCATTGGCTATTTTTGTTGCAATAGCAATTACAATATCTAATTTTTGATTTGCAGATAATACTTTTGTGTCTTTTTGTAAACCTGTTACTTCAACTATTATTCCACCCAAATAATTATCATTTGTAATAAAATATTCCATTGATTTTACACTTGGAAAATATTTACGAATATTACTAAATTGATAAAAAGGTAATTTGTTTAAACCTTTATGAATTAAATTTTTATCCCAATTTCTAAATGAATGACTATTCATAAAATTGGCTTGTACTTTATTTCTTTTAACCGAAGTATTATCTAAAATGGTTGTGCTTGCAGAACGGTTTGTTCTTAAAGCGTATGTATGTTTTTTTACAATAGTTGGTTCTTGATATTCTAAAAGCGTTTTAGGATTGTTTCTAACCTTTTTGTTTAAGAAAATAAATCCATTTTTATATAATGAAGTTTCTTTAAATTCATCTTTTAAAATTAAATCTACTTCTACTTTTTCTTCTGGAAATAAACCAATTTCACGTAAAGCAGAATTTAATTCTTGTATATATCTTGGATTGTGTGAACAATGATAATGCAAGGTTTCGCAATTACGTAAAATGTTATCTAAATCATTATCGTATTTGCGTTTGTCTATTTCTTGATGCTCCTCTAATTTAAAAGGATAATATCTTGCACCACGACCAATTAATTGAGCTTCTGCAACTGTCGTTTTTCCTGGTTTGTTTCCACTTGCATCACGAGTATCGTATAGACGAACAATATCGTATAAGTTTAAAACATCCCAACCTTCATTCAATTTATCTACTGCAAAAACAGCTCTATATTCGTTTACTTTATCTTCTAAGCTATTTATTACAATTTGCTTGTCGTTACTATCATTTTTAGAGTTTACCGATATGATTTTATCTTCTGAAAAATCTTCTCGTATTTCATCTATTAAACCTTGAGAAGTAATTCCCAAACTTTTAAAATAAGCAATTGCTTTGTCTAAAATTTCATTATCTAACTGAATTAACTTTTCTAGTTTAGAAACTGTAATATTTCTTATTTCGTCTAAAAAAGCCTTTTCCATTATGGCACTATCTTTTGTAGTTTTAGACTTAAATAAAATAACAGGTTTTGCTATAATTCCGTTACTAGCAAATATTTTCTTTTTGTACTGACTTATTAAAACAGCAACAACTGCACGTTGTATAGGTTCGTAATCTACTTGATTGGTTTGAACCTCTTTACTGTAACCATCTTCTCTAAATTTTGCTAAAGGATAGTTGTATAATAGTTTATTAGCGTATTTACTGGCTACTTTTGGATGACTTAACTCTAAAGTAGCTGTAAATTCCATCATTACATTGTTTGGATTGGCTTGCAGAATACGTTCAACTGTATATTCCCAACTTGTCAAATTTTCTTTTTCGCTTGCAGAATGTTTCTTTTTAGTTAAGGCATTAATATGATGCGCTTCATCACTTATTAAAACAGTTTCTTTATTTGTGAAATCATCAAACGTTATGCTGTTTTCTCTTGGAGTATTTAGTTTGGTGTGCAAACCTTGAATAGTAGAAAATAGAATGTTTATATCTTCTGTATTGGTGCTTTCAAAATTATCTACACTTGTAATGCTTACGTTTGCACCATCAATATTTATTTGGTCTTTAAATAAGTATTTAGAGCTATTTGCATTTAAAAAGTTCTCTTTGGTTTTACGGATAATTGTATCTGTGTTTACAAAGAAAATAAAGTTACGATAGCCTTGTTTGTACAATTCTAAAATAGCACCTGCCATTACTAAGGTTTTACCACTACCTGTTGCCATATGAAACAACACTTGTGTAGGCTTTGCCCTTAGTTTTGGGTTGTTCATATAATAATTAAAAGCAGTAAACGCTTCTTCTTGATATGGACTGTCTCTTATACACATCTGACGCTGCCGACGAGCGATCTAGTGTAG
>OLHY01000629.1_pt1 | contig 10555 bp, 9 predicted proteins | sample 1609411 | NCBI WGS metagenome assembly OLHY01 (sample SAMN05416817, study PRJEB24817) | seawater metagenome | isolation source: Sea water | place: Canada:Atlantic | collected 2013-07
GAGATTGCCTCTTGTCTCGTGGGCTCGGAGATGTGTATAAGAGACAGCCCTTAAATCCGTTAAGTGTATAGCCGTCACCCTTTTGAATTGCGGTGGTCACGGTATCTGCAAGATTAAAGCGTGCTTGAGGCTCAACGAAGGCAAAAGCGCCTAATTTGGTGCCTGCAATCACTTCAGCCAAGGTGTTTTCGATCTGATCCGCATTGCCACCATACTCAATACACTTGCCGGCCAATAAAACCGAACTCAGGTAAGGCTCTACGACTAGGCCTTTGCCGAATTCTTCCATAATAATCATCGTTTCGATGGCACCGCCACCGTAACCGCCAGCTTCCTCACTAAATGGCAGACCAAGCCAGCCTAGCTCAGCAAATGTTGACCAGTTACCCCGATCAAACCCATCGTCGGTCTTAATGAGCTTCTGCCGTTGGTCAAAAGCGTAGTCTTTCTCAATAAAACGCTGGACGCTTTCTTGTAGCAGTGTTTGTTCCTCTGAGAATGAGAAATCCATAGATTATCCTTGGGTCTGTATCGGGTTAAAAATAACGGTTGATGATATGTACTCGCGCGCCGTATTTCAACACTCCTATTGACCATGAAATAGCCTCTACCTATGCCCGCATCAATGAAGTAGACTCCTTTTTTTGCTCAAATCGTTGAATTTCCTCGATATTAAGTGTTTTATTTCGAGATCTGGATTCCAAATCAGGCCCCTGCGATTGCATGAGTAGCTTGATCAAACAAATTGCACGAACTATCGATCATATAAACAAGCGGAGAGAAACATGGCTGATCCTCAAATTCCTCAGAAATCGCCCTATGGCGTAGACGTCGAAGCAGGCAAGAGTTATTTCTGGTGCTCTTGTGGAAAGAGCGCGAAACAACCTTTTTGTGATGGTTCTCACGCAGACACGGAATTCACACCTGTGAAATACGAAGCACAGGAAAGTAAGAAATTGTTTTTCTGTGGCTGTAAATTTACGAAGGGACAACCACTCTGCGACGGTTCTCACAACGCGCTTTAAGTGATCCCCGAATCAAACCCGGCGCGCAATGGCTGAATGACGCATAACGGCGCATCTAGCATTCGCTCCCCTAGACAGTAGTTAGTGGCCCTATGAAAATCGCCCGATTTTTAGAATCAACACCAAAATGGCAACATAAAGATCCCAAGGTAAGAGCGAAAGCGATTGCTGGCGGATTAGAACTTGAACAGCTTCTTTTAATCGTCAGCGACGACGAAGATGATAGCGTCAAGCTTTTGGCGATCAGTAATATTGAAGACAGGATTGCCCTCGAGAAATTAATTAGCGCAACCGCGACTGACAAGCCGTCTCAACAGGCGGCTGTGATCACTCGCTGGGTACAACTCGTTGAACAGTCGCCTGCCGAGACAATCAAAGGCCTTATCAACAAAGATACCGATAAGCTTTTTCTTAGCGGCGTTATCCGACAAGCAGAATCGATCGAGCTACGAGAAAGTTCTGTGTTATGTCTATCGACAGAGAACCAGTTGCTCGACATTTTGAAAGCACCAAATCATTCAAAAATACACCAAGTCGTTGCCCAAAGACTGTGTGATGATTTCTCTGAATCGACACAGCTCGACGCAATACAGCAGCAATTTTTGGATAAAGACAAAAATGTCGTTCGAATCATCAAATCAACTCGCGAGGCTCTCAAGCTGAAGCAACAACAGCAAGATCAGGTTAAATCAGCTTTGGAAAAATCCCTCCAAGCCATTAAAAAGCTCGCAACCAGTGAGTATTCAAACGAGCTACCAAGAAGATTTGAAGTCATTCGGCAAGGGTTCATCGAGCTAACGATCTCAAACCCGGATTTGGTTAGCGCGACAGACAAGCTTGAATTTGAACAGCATGCAGCAATCGTTAGTGCCGCAATCCAATCGAGAGAGGAAAAACAGGCCGCTGATGCAGCACAAAAGAAGCAAGTGCTATCGGACCTTGCTGCAATCAAGACTCAACTTGCTATTGAGCCGACTTTATTGCCAACCTTAGCGCAAGTATTGATCGATACGAGAAGCGCCTGGCCCGACAAAGACGACTTAGGAACTTACTACCAAACGACAAGCTCATTGGAAAAACTCAGTGGTGAATATCAGGCATGGCAACAGCTACTTAAAAACCTTCAGAATCTTCCGTCTGCGAAAGCCCTAGAGGCTCTAGAGAAAATTAACTGGTCCGATGGATTTGTTAAACCCGCTGAGGTGGAGGATATGATTGGTAAGCTGAAAGTCCAAATTATTCAGCTTGACAAAGAGTCTGCTCGACACAAGCAAGAAATGAATTCCTTAACGGAATCGTTAACATTGTTTGAGTCAGTCCTAGAAGAAGGGAACTTACAAAGAGCTAGGAAGCTCAACGCCACTTTGGAAAAGAAAGTAGCAAAGGTCGACGCTTCAAAAGAGATTATCACTCGCTTTCATGATGCGACGGCCAAATTTCAGGCCCTAAAAGATTGGCAAGTTTTCGCCACCATACCAAAACGCGAAGAGCTTTGTGAAAGCATGCTGGCGTTATCTTTGAATCTCGACATAACACCCATCGAGAAAGCCAAATTGATTAAGGACCTGCAAGAAGAATGGAAAAAACTAGGTCCCACTGATTCAAGGAAAGCACAAAAGCTGTGGTCAACATTTAAGACCCACGGTGATACCGCTTATGCCCCCTGCGCTCAGTTCTACGAAGATCAAAAACAGCAACGTCAGGAAAATCTGACAAAGTTAAGGTTGCTATGCGATGAGCTAAAGCAATATCACGAAGACACAGATTGGATGTCTGTCGATTGGAAACAAGCTAAGCAAAAAATACTCAGCGCACGTCAGGGCTGGCGGGATCTGAACAATCTGCCACGGGCGCAGTGGAAAAAATCACAAAATCAGTTTAACGAGGCGCTCGCCCTGCTGGAGACAAAGGTTCAGGCAGAAGAACAAGCCAATAAAGAAGGCAAAATCGCCTTGATCGATTTAATCGAACAGGCACTGGCATCAGAGGAAGCGCTAAACCAGGTTATTGAGGCGACTAAAAAAGCCCAGTCTGAATGGAAAACCATCGGCATCACTGATCGTAAAGCTGATCAAAAGCTCTGGAAAAAATTCCGCAAAGCCTGCGACTCTGTCTTCTCAAAGCGCGATGAAGCGAGTGTGGTACAAAAACAAGAAGCGAACCAAGTCGTACAGGTAGGCCGTAAACTCTGCGATGACTTTAACCTACTGCTCGAAAGTGACACTGTTATAGAAAAATCTCATATCAATAACTTCAAGAAAGAATTTGAAGCACTACAGACAGCCGCACAGGGCAACACACTGCGGCAGCAGTTTCAAAAACTTCAAAAGCGCGGCTACCAGATCATCAAAGAACAGGTATCTATGTCGCACCGTCAGATGCTGAACGAAATGCGTCGTCTATCTGACCTGTGTCAGGCACTGGAGTTAGGAAAACTTTCGATCGAAGAACTCGGCACACAATGGTCAACAAATGAGTCTACAACCCTTGATGCGCCTTTAATGCTTGCAATGGAGCATAGACGCGATGGAAACGCATCAATCTCTGCGCAAGACGCAGAAACGCTCTGTATCCAGCTCGAGATACTGGCTGGATTAGATTCGCCGCCAGAGAGCGCACAAGCGCGAATGGCCTATCAAGTTCTAAGACTCAAACGTGAGCTCGCTGAAGGCAACAAAGAAACCCGATCGACGCAGGAGCAATTGGACGCTTTGATGGTTGCTTGGTTTAGCGTACCTGTCAGCAATCCCGACTTATTGTCACGGTTTAGCAGAGCAGAACTCAAGGTCGGATATAGTTGAGGCACCTACTTGCCTTCACCCTCGTTCTGTTCATCTCGTTACCGGCATACGGTCTGAGATGCGGAACCAATCTGGTGGAGGAAGGAGACTTAAAAATACATATTCGCGATATTTGTGGCGAACCATTATCAGTAGAAGTTATTGGTTACACATTGCGTACCGAGAGACACACAAATGGTTACTTGCAGGAACGCGAGCACATTTTGGAAGAGTGGATCTATAAGCGACAAAGTAAGTATTACGATGTGTTGACCTTTGAAGCAGGTCGACTGGTACGCATTGAGAAAATCAGGCGTTAATCGCTCGGCGGGCAATCCATGAAATTATCCATGAAACTATCCCTGCAGCATTACCGTTACCAATGTTCCGTTGCCGTTTAGCCCCGCTGACAAAGAGACTGTACCGCCATAACGTGCGGCTATCTCAACGACAATCGCTAGTCCAATACCCTGACCAGGCGCTACTGAATCCAACCTCTGACCTCGGTTTAACACTGCTTGCCTTTGATTTTCCGGAATGCCCGGCCCATCATCGTTAACTTCTATAACGAGCTGATTCGCTTCAATCTTGTACAACTTGATACTGACTCGGTACGCGCCGTACTTACAGGCATTATCCACCAAATTGCCAAGAACCTCGGTAAGGTCTCTTTCGTCCCCAAGAAAATCTTCGTCGGCTACTAGTCGATCGAACTTTATGGAATTAGCCGCATAAACTTTCTCCATGGCCGAGACGAGATTAACGACGATAGGCTTAACCCTAAAAGCGCGTTTGATTATTTGCGACGAACCCGCCACAGCCCTTTGTAGCTGGTAGTCAATAATCTCGCTCATACGGCTCACTTGATCATTAACGGTATTGTGAATCGATGCACTTGCAGAAGACTTAGCAGTAGTACCGATTACGTCATCCTCCGAATGGCGATTATGTCTGAGTTGAAGCTCAACAACGTCTTGATTTTCTAACTCGTTGATCGACCCTCTTATTATCGCCAGAGGCGTTTTTAGACTGTGTGCTAAATCAGCCATCGTTAAACGATACTTTTCTCTCTGCTCGCGCTCTCTCGACAATAAGATATTCAAGTTTCGGGTAACACCATCAATTTCTCTCGGATAAGCACCTTGCAACATCTCCTGCTTACCATCTTCGATTTGCTTCAAATCCCGTGCGAGATAGCGAAGCGGCACCAACCCCCATCGAATGACCGTTGCTTGAACCAATAAAAGTACAATACTGACACCCAACAGAAGCAGCCAAAGTGTATTTCGATAGCTTGCTACTTCCGCTTGAAAACTTTCCTTGGATTGCACTACGACAAAGGTCAATGGCATCTGAACTTCCGCGCCGCTTTGCCAGAGAATTTGATAACTTTGGAAGAAGTAAGGCACGGCATCGTTTTGAGTCACACCAAATCGTTGCTCGCCAATTGAGAGGTTCGCTTGGAATTTAATCCCCATATCATCAACGATGCGTAAATCAATGCCGCTTGGACTTCGCCAAAGTTCTTCAGCATTCGAGCCTAGAACTAAAGCTGCCAGACCCGAACCTGGCAGGTTAAAACCAGGCTCTTGCAGTAGCTCAGGCATGATCAATTGTTGTTGTTCTACTTCAGCGACGGACAGTAGGCCATAGATTTGAATCACAAGTTTTTCGGACACACTTTGCTCGACGCTACGCCGAAAGGACTGATCCAGAACAATTCCCATGAGACCAAAAAACACAAAAAGGACAGCAGACGCTGAAATTAGCAGTCTGGCCCGAAGAGAGTTGGGTATCTGCACGGCCGAGGTCAGGAAATCGGCAGTTCAAATCGGTAACCCAAACCCCTCACCGTCTCGATCGGATTTAACGCATTATTAGGGTCCAGTTTTTTGCGTAAGCGCCCTATAAACACTTCGATAACGTTACTGTCTTTATCGTAATCCTGCTCATACAGATGGTCAGTCAATTCAGATTTTGAAATAACTTCGCCGGGACGATGCATGAGGTACTGTAGCAAGTTAAATTCGTAGGCGGTTAAATCCACACCCTGACCCGACACACAGACGCGTTTTCTTCTCGTATCGAGATGAATTGGGCCAGCTTCTAAGCTCGGCTTGAACTGACCCGTCGCTCGACGTATCAACGCTTCAAGTCTGGCCAGAAATTCCTGTATGTGAAATGGTTTAACTAAGTAATCGTCCGCACCAGCTTCTAGCCCGTGTACCTTGTCTTGCCAATCTGACCGGGCTGTTAGTATCAAAATTGGATATTCAGCACCGGAGCGTCTAACTTCCTTAATCACATCAATTCCAGAGACTTTAGGCAAACCCAAATCAATCACTGCAATATCATAATGATTTCCGCTAATCACGCTAACGGCTTGAGCACCATCAGAACAAACATCGACATCAAAATCATGACGCTCCAAAAGCTCTAACAATTGATCGCGCAATTTCGCTTCGTCTTCTACCAACAATAGCCGTTTCTTCATTCGAATACCTCGCCGCTGGTACCATCGACATAGACAAATTTGACCACGCCATTGCCTGACAGGGTTTTTATTTTGTAAACCGGTGGGCCGTTGCTACCGATCATTTTGACGGATAATATTTTGCTGCCCGGAAACTCCTGCCGAACATTTCCCGCTGCGTGCTGATTAGAGATTGTCACGCCCTGCTGACCTTGTACCAAACTGTTCCGCATCGTTGGCTTCTGACCGGACTTACGAGGCTCAGCAATCAACCCCTGCGTTGTAAACAGCATTAGAAGGAAGATCAGCCAAATTCGAATACGCATTATCATTACCGTATTTAGGTCACAGGCGTGACGGATAAACGAAGCTTAATGGTATCACCGGGATCTCGTTTTGTGCGAGTAGTATAGGTTTCGTCGTTATATCGATATCGGACTAGGAACCCGGCTAGTCGTTCTTCCTCGTAATAATCATTGTAGGTTCGACAGACTTGCTCAGTACTTGGCCGGCTTTGCTGCGATTTGCGACGAATGGAGACAGAACGCCCGATCGTTCCGCCTAGGACAGCACCAACAATTGCACCGACCTGTTTATTCTTCTTACTATGACCCACCGCATTTCCTAAAGCGCCACCAACAACAGCACCAACCACAGTGCCGACACTATTATCTGCGCTGGGCTGCCGGTACACATTTTCAGTCCAGCATTCCTCACGGGGTTGCTCTACCCTGTGGGTCTCATAAATTGGCTTGGTGTCAACGACCGTACCGTAGTCATAACTTACTTGCCGATCACGTGCTAGCCCAGGCAGAGCCACAATACACATGACGGCCATACTTAATAACCTAGACCTAGTGAATCCAGACCTCGTAGCCCCAGATCCTGTGATGCCCAATCGTGTTGTTTTAGATCTCGCGGACTGGTTGCGATCAAGCTTCATCTCATTTATCTCTTTCATTGGTAACACCCATTAACGTGAAGGTGAGTTAACCTTAAATGAGTCGAGCTGAATTTGGCCTGAATAGGATGTCGGTCACACTTGCCTAAGACGCAGGTCTAAGAGGCCTGCCTAACAAGGTTGAGATGCTTAAAAGGATGGAAAAACACTGTTGGCCTGCCAAATAGACCACAAATGACGCTAAATCACGACTCAAGCAGAACAATCAAGCTTTGAGTGTAGCGCAGGAAAATGCATGCTGATGGTCGAGCTCAATGACAATATTTGATTGTTGAGGGCTATCTTTTAGCATTCTCACGGTGATTCGTTCGTAGTACGCAATGAATCGCTCAATAGCCGACTTCGGCATTTTCCGAGTGCCGTCAGGTAAGCCTTGTTCCTGCAGCCATCGCCATTTTAGAACGGCATCAATGTCCGGCACCTGCAAAAAAATAGATAGCTGCGTGTCGAATAACGGCTGATAGGCCTCTAGCTGATCGTTAACGTAGTTTCGCCAGATACCCGCTGGGTCTTCTTGTGCCTCGAGACTGTTAACCGGTTCGATCAGTTCATCTTTTGTCGTTGCTTTCGCGCCCCAGCACCAACCTTCGAAAACCACAAAATCGATCTCGCCACCCTGCACCTGCCTGAATCCACTTCGATCATCTTCCGCCTTATTGAATTCAGGCACTTGCACTGGCTGACCATCACGTATTTGCTCTGCGACCAAAGACATCATTTCGATATCGTGAGTACCGGGCACACCACGAGTCGCCAGCAATGGGTGTATTGACTTAGACAGGCTATATCTTTCTGCATGGGTAAGATAAAAATCATCAAGCGACAGAACCACGCCTCGCTTATCGGAAATGTATTCAACCGCCGTCAACAACAAGCGAGCGAAGGTTGATTTGCCACTGCCCTGCCCTCCCGCAACACTTAATGTTGTTAAGACTTGAGCATCACATAAACTGACCAACCACTGCGCAGTACCAAGTAAAACCTCGTAATAGTTTTTGTGTAAATCGAGTGAATTTCGAGCGCATTGATCACGAAACCAGAGTTGATCCTGGCGACGAAACCCCTCTCTCGCATCACTATAGAAAGTTTCAATCTTCACGCATTCATCGCTCAATAACCCTACGAAAGGGCGGCAAAGCATCTAAGATCAAATTGCCGTAGCGTTGCGTTACAAGCCTGCGATCAAGAATCGTCACCGTGCCTGTATCAGTCTCAGTTCTCAGTAGTCGCCCACAGGACTGTACCATTCGAAGCGCAGCATCGGGAATCATGATCTCTTGAAAAGAATTACCGCCATTGCCCTCAATCCATTCACTCAGTGTTGCGCCGACCGGATCATCCGGCACCGCAAAGGGGATTTTAATGATGACAACATGGGTGCAATAGTCTCCTGGCAAATCAATACCTTCCGAAAAACTTGCCAAACCGAAGATTACACTTGGCTCTCCTGCGTCAACCTTACGCTTGTGTTGCGCCACAATTTCGGCCTTTGACTGACTGCCTTGGCTCATTACCCGCGTCAGCAATTCATCTGGCAGGGCTTCGGTTATCCGGTACAACTGTCGCCAGGATGAAAAGAGAACAAGACTACCCAATCCGTTTTCCAGCAATTCTGGAAGCATCAACGCTACAGCATCGTTGTGATCATCCGCCGTTCTAGGGTCTACAGACATGTGTGGTACCCGCAGAACAGCATTATCTTGATAACGAAACGGGCTTTGCAGAGCACGAAAGTGATTGCCAGCATCAATGCCTGTACGACGCTGAAATCTTGAAAAATCTTGTCCAACAGCGAGCGTTGCACTCGTCACTATTGCGCCGAAGCATCGTGACCACAGCAATTCTTGCAACGAATCATGGACAGCAATAGGACTTGCATGAAGCGCCAGCTCGTCACCTTCACGAAAATTTACCCACCTGGCTCGCGGCGGCTCGGATACGTTATCCTCCAACATCATTTCTCGCCACAGGTTCATGCAAGCCTCTGCGCGAGCATTCATACCAGCAACGACGGGCAACCATTGTTCCAGACTATCTTTTTGACTTTCATCTTCGAGTTCTTCTTCTAAACGATCTTCAAGTATTGCTAGTTGACCCTGTAATCGGCCTGTTTCCTGAAACAGCACACGAGCGAGGTCACGATGTCCAAGTTCTAACTGACCACCGGGGAACCGATATCGCATATCCGTATCGTTTCCTTCCGCAAATTCTCGCAAAGGTTCAAAGAGAATGATGACTTCCTCCAAACGCTGCATCAGGTTAACCACCGAGTCGTCGAATGACGCGATGTTCAATGAACCCATATTTCCAAACTCTTCGTTCAATTGATGCAGAATACCGGGTATTTGCTCTAACCAACCCTGAGTACTCCTGATCTGCAGAAAACTGGCAAAATGATTGATGGCCTTGTCAGGTAGATGATGGCCCTCATCAAATATATAAATTGTATCTTCAGGCTCTGGTAATACCGCGCCACCGCCCATCATCAGATCAGACATGACTAAATCATGATTGGTGACAATACAATCGACTCGATGTATCTGTTCTCTGGCTTTATAAAAGTAACAATTCTCATAGTGAGAGCACTGTCGACCGGTACATTGAACATGATCGGTACTCACCGGAAACCACGCGTCATTGGCTATTTCATCTGACCAATTATCCCTGTCACCATCCCAGTCGCCTCGACCAAGCTTCGTGAGCATCAATTCATACAAGGCTTGATAAGATTCATCGGATTGATACATTTCATCATCGTAAAAAGCGAGGCTCTGATTTGGCGACTGAACGTCTTGAAGCAGCGAGTCGAGCCTGGATAGACACAGATATCGCCGTCGCCCTTTCGCCAACGTGTAGGAGAAATCGACACCGGAATGCTCCCGTATATCAGGCAGGTCTACAAACACAATCTGCTCTTGAAGGGCAATGGTCGCCGTCGAGATCACGACAGATTTACCCATTGCTCTGGCGATAGGTAATACCGCCATTGCATAAGCGACAGTCTTACCGGTACCTGTGCCTGCTTCTATGACACACACAGGATGGCTGGAAGTTCTTGTCCCGTCTTCATCCACTTCGATGCGACCCAGCGTATTGGCAACATCTGCAATCATTTGCTTCTGACAATGACGGGCAACATAGCCCTTTGCCTCAAGCAATTGGGAGTAAGCGACTTGAATCTCCGATTTTAGTTCATCGGTTAACATTAATTACTCGAATCAAATGATTAGTTTAACACTCTTCCTAAAACCACATAGGGCTATCCTATACCTGTCTCTTATACACATCTGACGCTGCCGACGAGCGATCTAGTGTA
>OLHY01000636.1_pt1 | contig 10477 bp, 9 predicted proteins | sample 1609411 | NCBI WGS metagenome assembly OLHY01 (sample SAMN05416817, study PRJEB24817) | seawater metagenome | isolation source: Sea water | place: Canada:Atlantic | collected 2013-07
CGGAGATGTGTATAAGAGACAGGTATACAGACACAACACATTATAATGGCTTTAACATTTATAGTAAAGGAAAACTAAAATACAATCCAAAAGCCATAACAGATCCAATTTTTATTACACCTAACAGCATATTTAAAGACAAAGACAGACCTCTTACTTCTAGAAAAATAAGTAACTTAAACACTTTTAGATATCCTAGAATAGAATATATAGAAAACAGAGACACAACATTAACAACCAACATTTATTTAAATCCATATAAAAAATGGGAATTAGGATTTAGTACCGAAGTTACCCAAAGTAACATTCAAACTATTGGGATTTCCTTAATACCAAGTATTAAAATCCGAAATGTATTTAGAGGCGCGGAAACATTAGAGCTTTCTGGTTTTAGTTCTATTGGAGCATCTAAAGATGCCGCTAACAAAAGTGATGCTTTTTTTGACATTAATGAAATTGGAGTTAATTTAAAACTTAGTATTCCAAGGTTATTTTTTCCATTTAATACAGAAAAAATAATACCTAAAAGTTTCACAATTAAGGGGATTTCCCAGTTATACAACCATACCTGTTGCCATAAATATAGGGAATAACTTATTAAACCTATGAAGGAAAGAACTTTGCTATTTAAGACTTTATAAAGAAATGTATTTCTTTGGGCCGAAACACTTAAGACTAATAAAATTCCAATAACTATGTAAATAACAGGTAACCCAATTGTATTATAAATAAACCGAACTTTTAAACCAAATATTTCTCTAATAAATGGACTATTTAAAAATTGTATAAAGAAAATTAAAATGATAAGTAAAAAAATCTTATTTCTAAAATATGAAATCACAATATGATTTTTTAATTTTTCAATAGTGAACAATGCAATTAACCCTCCAATCGCGAAAGAGTCCATCACAGTTTCAAATGATCTGTATACAGAACCTCTAAAATAAACTGGAATATTATCAAAAATCATATAACCACCCCTAAAAAGGGAAGCCAGAATAAACATACTTAAAAAACTAATCAACAAACCCTTTCTAGGTGTATTTTTATTTTTAAAAATTAAAAATAGTATCGAAATTATTATATAAAATTGCTCTTCAGCTGCAAGGGACCATGTATGACCAATTAACCAATTATTTTTCCATAAACTTGCTGGATGATAATTCTCTAGAAAGACTAGTGGTCTCCAAAAGTGTTCAAAATTAAAGAAGTCAAGGTAAAAAATTAGACCAAAAGTTATAGCCAAAAAAAAGTAGTAAGCTGGAAAAATCCTTAATATTCTTTTGAAATAAAACTTTCGTATAGAAAAAGACCTACTGTCTAAATCTTTTAGTAAGAAGCTTATAATCAAATAAGAAGAGATTACGAAAAAAATTCCTACCCCCAATTTTCCAATTTTAAGATTCTTAAAGTTGGATGTAAAAGCATGATCTATAATTACTAGTAAAATTGAAATTCCTCTTAATCCATCTAAGGATGAAATTCTATAAATTGCTTTCGAACTCATATTAATTTTAAATAAACTTTTTCTGTTTTATTTACCTCATGCTCAATTTTATAAGCGTCATTGATGTGTATATTAAATTTGTTGCCAATCTTTTTATTCTCGGAAGAATCTAGAGACATATATTTTTCTAGTTTATTTGATAATTCTTCAATACTTCCAGCTTCAAACATATGATTTGGATAGTTTTCTAGTTGATCTTTGATTCCGGGTATTTCTGAAGCTATGACGTTTGTTGCACAAGCCATCGCTTCTAACAAAGCAACAGGTGATCCTTCTTTTCTCCCTTTGTTTAGTGTAGGTAATACAAATAATTCTGAAGTATTGAGGTAATCTTTTACGTTCAATACTTTACCTGTAAAAAATAACTTATTGTTAGAAATCATAGATTTGCCTGATTCGAGCAACATTTTACCATAGTCATTGTTAATATCGCCAACTACAAACAATTTCCAATCAGAATGTGAATTTTTAAACCTTTCAAATGCTTTTAGAAGTATTTCTATACCTTTTACAGGTACGAGATTAGCAACGCATATGACTATTCGATCGGTCTTTTTCAAATCATATTGTTTAAAAATGTTAACTTCAGGTTCAGACGGAAAAAATTCCGAAGTGTCAACTCCTCGAGTAACCAAACTCACTTTTTTTGAATTCGGAAAGAATTCCGTAATCATGTCTTTATTTTGAGCTAATATATGGTTGGCCAAGAAAGATCTTAATTTCCAACCATTGGCAGAGCTACCACCCCAATTCATGTTTTTCTTCGTGTAAATCCATGGAATTGCTGCCATTTTTGAAGCTAAGGGTTCTGAATAATCGGGTGCATAGTGAAAACTATGAATGATGTCTGGTTGTATTTTTTTTAAAAAACGAGATGTTTTAAAAGTGTTTATAAGCCCCTTTGCATATGGTTTCATCTGTGTTATGTATTGAAATACATGCACTTTAACACCACTTTTCTCAACTACTTTAAAAAATGCTCCCCTATTATGCAAACAAAGAATTTCAGGAACAAAGATCTCTTTGTTCAAAGAAAGAGCTACCTTTAACAAAGCCTTGCCACTACCTGCTGTGTCAAAATTGGGTATAGTAAAAAGTATTTTTATTTTTTTAGATTTTCGTGCCATTGTTGTAGTGAATAAATAGTGAATAAAAACCATTTATGGTCTTTTTTTCCTTCTTGATGCTCTTTCCAAACAGATAGTAAAGTCTTTTCATCAATATCAAATGTTTTTATGAAAAAAGGATTAAAAATTCCCTTACTAATTTCGTCTTTCAAATCTTCACGCAACCATTTTGACAAGGGTACTGAGAAACCGCGCTTTTTATTGTCTATAGGAGAATTTGGAACTAATTTCCGCAATAAATCTTTTAGTATTTGTTTTTTTTGAGATTTTTGTAATGATAATTTAGGGTGTATTTTCAATGCTGCTTCTATGAATTTTTTCTGAAGAAAAGGTACACGAACTTCCATAGAATTAGCCATACTCATACGATCTACTTTGGTCAATGTTTTTTGCATCATCCCGTAAAACTCAGCTTTACGCATTTCATGTAAAAACTGATTTTTGTTTAATTTTTCTGAATATTTGTAAAACGGTAAAGTCTTTTCATCAATACCTAACATTGAAGGAAATACTTTTTCAAGTATACTTGTATTAGTTCTTGAATGCAATCCTTTGTGCGCATCCGATAAAGTTTCAGAAAGAATACATGAATTCATATGTTTATTTTTAAATAACAATTTATCCACACCGTAAGCTAAATACCTTAATTTATGTGGTATCCAAGTGAATTTAAAATTTTTAGCTACAGAATTAAATCGTTCATAACCAAAGAACAATTCATCTCCTCCATCACCTGACAACATTACTGTAAAAGATTTGGAGGCATTTTTAGTCAATTCATAAGTAGGTATAATTGAATAATCTGCAAAAGGTTCCTGTAAATTAAGCATACAATCTTTAAGGATTTTTTTTGCACTTGAAGCAACCATCTTTTCAAGCAACATATCAACTCCAATAAGAGAAGCGTATGTTTTTGCATCTTCTGATTCATCATGTACTTTACTGTCACTTCCAATAGTGAATGCTTTTAAATCGTCTTTGCTTGCTTTGGCATAAGATGTTACCAGTGGAGAATCAATCCCTCCAGATAGAAATGTACCCAACGGAACATCCGCATCCAATTGGTCTTTGATACTTTCCTTAAGTTTGTTGTCTAAAAACCGTAAAGCTTCTTCCTTATCAGATATTAAATCTTCTTCAGAAAGCGCAGGAAATTCCCAATAGATATATTTTGAAAGCTTTCCTTTGAAGTCAATGTTAACACATTCCCCTGGATATACCTGAAACGTATCTTCCAAGATACCATAAGGTGCTGGTATATAGTGCATTTTTAAATAGGTTTTTAAGACCTCTTTATCTATCGCGTTGTCTATAGAGTTATTATGTTTAGCAACCAGATCGTAGCGACTTCCAAAAACGACATTTCCTTTATTATATGAGTAAAACAAAGGTTTAATGCCTGCAAAATCACGAATCAGAGAAATGGATTGATCTGCAATATCAAACAATGCTATCGCAAACATTCCCTCTATTGCTTCCAAGGTTTTTTGAATACCAAAACATTCAAAATAATTCACCAAAACCTCCGAATCACTTTCACTTTTAAATGTATATCCTCTAGAGAGTAATTCCTGCTTTAAAACATTAAAATTATAAATCTCACCGTTAAAAACCATGGCATATTTTTGATGCTTTGAAACCATCGGTTGGTTTCCGTTGTCTGAAACATCCATAATAGACAATCGTCTAAATCCTAATTGAACACTATTAGAATCTGTCCAATAACCTGACATGTCAGGACCTCGGCTTGTGTTTAAATCGTTGGCCTTAAGAAATTGTTCTTTCTTTGACAGTAGAGTGTTTGGAAAATATTCTCCGTAAATACCACACATAATTATACGTTTTTAAAAAATAAGGACAATGTCAATAATGTACTCACTGAGTGAGAATAATGAACTTGATCTTCTTTATAAAACAAGTTTAGATAATCTTTGATCAAATCAATATCAATCTGATGTATTAGCTCTTTTGATTGTAAGTAATCAGTTAATTTTTCTTGATCATCAGTTGTTAAAAATTGGAGTTCCCAATTACGTTGCACAAATTTTTTACCTTTTAAATTTTCAAATTCACGCTTCAATTTATTAATAATTCTGTATGGTAAACGTAGATGAGTTTTTGCCAAATGATGATTGTACAAATGAAAAGGTTTTGCGTCTTGCCAAACTATTTTTGCCACAGCTATATTAGTTTTCTTTATATATTCTATTTGAATCTGCCTGTTATTTAATAATGACTCAGGAACTTCACAAATAAATTGACACATACGATCATCGTAATAGGGTAAATATATTTCTTTGTTCCTTGCAAAGACTGACAAGTTAATGGATGTCCATCTTGGCGCCCAATACATAGATTTAAAGGCACGTATTTTTGCATTGGAGTTCACTATATTAATTCTAGACAATAAAACTAAAATTCGACTGTTAAGATAGTCTTCAAATTCTCCTTCTAATTTCCAATTTTGCCACAAAGACTTTGCCAATTCTAATCCTCCTTTTTTAATTATTTTTTTCTTTAATAATGGAATTAAGTCTTGGTCTGAATAGTTTTGTTGTAGATTTTCGGAATCAAACAATACATCACCCCAATGCCCTAGTGAAAAAACATCCCCTAATTTTTCAACATCATCAATCACTGCCATTTGTCTGGGATGCGTAAATTCTGAATAACAAGAGTTGATTGCCGATAATTCATCTATTTTATCCCACAAATAATTTTTAGGGATTGTAAATTCTTGGAATAAAAAATTGCATTTTTTAGCAATTTTTTTTGATATTCCTGCTTCATTATATCCGTTTTCAAAGGAATAACTATAGGTATTTACTTCAATCCCTAATTTATGCAATGCAACAGCTTGACTTCGACTGTCTAAACCACCTGAAATGGGTAAAATAACTTTTTTATCAATACATTGCTCACTAACTATTTTCTCAAATAGGTCACTAAACTCATTGGTGACATTTTCTAAAGATCTATTTTTAGGTTTATAATGCCACTCAAACCATGGTTCTGAAGAAACTAAAAACCCATCATCATCTATTTTATTGATACTAGCAGCAGGTAACACTTTTTTATCTTTCCAATACGTATCCGTGTCCAAGAAAAAACCCAAAGCACTAAACACACAAATAGCTTTATAATCTAACTCATGCGGTTGGTCTTTCAGGTTTATGAAAGTTTGTTCTATAGGAATAATGGAGGTTTTAATTGTTTTCATAAACTATTTAAATAACTTTTTGAGAATACGTTTATTAAAGCTTATGTATAGTCTTTTGTCAAAAGGTGAGAAAATAAAATTTTTAACAAAAAGAAAACAATATTTTATATTACTTGCATTATTTAATTCTATTATATATTCTGTCATTAAAGAAAATTTATAATCATCCGAAGTGATTATTTCTGGGAACTCATATTTAAAAGAACGTATCACCTCTCTAGCAGCTAAAAATTGCTTGTTTTTATTTGACGTAACAGAATTCCTGTCATTTCTTCGATCTAGCCGAACAAGTGGCACATGTAAACCATAGATATCCGAAAGCAAAGAAAATCGCATGATATAGGTCCAATCAACGCTAATACTTGGGAAATGAACTGAAAAATATAAACCATTATTTACATGAACACTTTTACGAATCATTGTACAACTATTTGCTACCTTAACTTGCTTTTTATAATTTAACAAAAACATTTCTTTCCCTTTTGGATATTGTTTTCTAGCGACAAGGATCCCAGGAAATTGCATTACTATTTTTTCTCCATTCCAGAAGTCAGCAATCCCAGAAACCAAACCAATAGCATCATTATCATCCAATACCTTTACTTGTTTTTCCAAACGAGTAGTGTAATAATAATCATCTTGTTCTGCTATCGCAATATATTCGCCATTCGTATTACTCATCAACCTATTCATAGTAGCCCCAAGCCCTCTATTTAGTTGATTTTTAAGTATTGTTAATTTATTGAATTTATCTCTAAACAAGTTAATTATATTTTCAGATTCGTCATTAGTTCCATCAATACAACAAACTAATTCAAAATCTTTGAATGTTTGGTTAACTAAACTCTCAAGAGTTGTAGCTAAGGTTTTTTCTCCATTATAGACAGGTAATATTACAGATACTTTGTATTTTACCATCGTATTATTTATTGATTACTGAATAATATAATTCTTCAATTCCATTCACCATTTTGTCAATAGAATGTTGATTCTCAACTTTAACTCTAGCGTTTTGTACAATTGTCTCAATTCTTGATTTACTCAACCTATAAAACTCAATCAATTCATTAGCCATAGCATGCTCGTTTCTAATTGGTATTATAAAACCAGTTTCTTTATGTATAATTAGTTCTTCCATTCCACCACAGTTCGTTGAAATCACCGGTAGTTTACAAAACATTGCTTCAATACATACATTTGCGATTCCTTCCTCTATTGAGGGTAACAACAAAAGGTCTGATGCTATCATTTTATCATAGACTTTATCCTGTGATAGTGGAGAAATAAATGAAACATTTTCAACCAAACCTAAATCAGAAACCATAAAAAACAATTCCTCATCTTCTTCAATTCCGATAATAGTATAATGAAATTGTATATCTCTCTTTTTTAAAATAGCCATGGCATTAATGGCGGTTCTGTAATCTTTTATCCAATGATTCCTGCCAATTGATAAAATCTGTAACTTTTTATTTGTATTCCAAGTATTTTTGAAACGAAATAAATCTTCATCAAATCCTGAATAAACAACACGATCAATCTTTAATGGTGAAGTATAAATTTCATTAGATTTTTTTTGAATTGCGTTAGAAACAGAATGGAAACCATCTAATTTACTAAAAACCTCATTTAAAAACACTTTATTGTCTTGATTAATAAAAGGACGAACATTTATATGATACCCTCTTTGACTTAAGATGGTTTTTGTATGCTTAGGAAGTTTTAAATTTTTTAGGTAAGACAGAACACTAACCCATTGAAAATGTATGATTTCGGGTTGTATTGTATTTATTGCCATTTGAATATTCTCACTTCGTATTGCGTTCTTTTCTTTGTTAAAAAGCTGCAAAAAAAATTTACATTGCAGTACTATATTAAAACCTCGAAGCTGTAAACTACGTATTATAAATTTTATTATGGAGGTATTAGACCCCAATCCAATATAGTGAACACCTGCAATTTTAATTTTGGTGTTTTCATTGAAACCCAAAACAAAAACTTCGTGTTCATTTGCTAATCCCTCTATCAACCTATTGATAAAAGTGGTCGTTTTAAATGAACCGTCGAAAATGATTATTTTCATGTTATGAGATTAATTTATGTGTATAAGCCCATTTTTGCCATGCATAAATATGCCAAACACCCCATTCGTTGTCATGATTATCATCTAAAAAATCTTGTACATATTTCTTTACTATTTTAACGTCTAAAATATTATCTCCATAAAACTTTCTATCAAAAATGTATTCAATTAATTCTTCCTTAAGTTCATTTCTAAGCCAACTCTTCATAGGCACTGTAAATCCTTTTTTCTTTTTAAATATGATAGATTTAGGAAGAAATAATGCTAAAGTGTTCTTTAGGATATTTTTTAATTTATAATTGCTATCAATTGATTTTGGCCCTGACGAAAAACCATGTTTGATTATTTTTTTGGCTAAAAACGGAACTCTAACTTCAAGAGAATTTCCCATACTAGCTCTATCTACTTTTATCAATACTCTTTGCATATGAGTGTAGAAATCATTCTTTTTTAATGCAGAAAATAACTTTAAACTATCTTTTGAGCTATTATCCAAAATATCAAATTTTGTTTTTAATTCTATTGAAAATAGGGTGTCAGGAACAATAGAATCTAACAAGTTTTGAGGAAGATACAATTGCTTTCCTAAAGCCCATTCTGAAACTTTATCATAAATGACAGGCGCATAAGTCGATAGGATATTTAATTTTATAAAAGCTCTATTTATAAACTTACGTAGTTTGATAGGACCGTAAAAAAAGGATTTGTTTAAAACAATATGTAATAATTTAGGATACCCAAAAAACAATTCATCTGCTCCGTCTCCTGATAACATTACAGTATTATCTTTAACCGCTTCCTTTGTGATTAAAAAGGTAGGGATACTTGAGTAATCACCGAATGGTTCAGGGTAAGCCTCAAAATGTTCATCTATAAAGTTGATTAAATCCGTTTTAGTAATACTTTTTACTTTATGATTCACCTGTAAATAATCCGCATATTCTCTAGCTTTATCAGATTCATCAATAGTTTTTTCATCAACTCCAATTGTGTAAGCTTTTATGTCAGTTTTGTGCTTTTTTGCTAGTGCTGTTATCAAGGGACTATCGATTCCACCACTTAAAAAAGTAGCTATTGGCACGTCAGACACTAATTGTTCTTTTATTGTATTTGAAAGGTCATTTTCAAAATGTTCCAAAAAAGATTTTTCGCATTCGTCAATCAGTACCTTGTTTTCTGAATCAAAATCTTCAAACGAATCTTTTGTTATGTGACCATTAGAATCAACAGACACTATTTCTCCCGGATTAACTTGAAAGATATTATGAAAAATAGTGTTGGGTGCCATCATAAAACCAAGTCCAAAATATTCTTTAACAATATCTTTTCTTAACTTTAAATTATCTACAAACCAAGGATGCTTATGAACTTGATCAAATTGAGAGGCAGCGAAAATACCATAATCAGAAACACCATAAAATAGCGGTTTGACACCCGCAAAATCTCTAATTAAGAAGGTTTTATTTAACTCCATGTCAACCACCATTATGGCAAACATTCCATCCAATTGTTTAACAGCATCATGAACACCTATCTTTTCTATCAAACGAAGTATTACCTCTGTATCAGATGAGGAATGGATATTTGTAAGATTAAAATCAACTTTAAGTTGGTTAAAGTTGTAAACTTCTCCATTAAATACCATATGATAGCGTTCACAGCTACTTTGCATTGGTTGGTTTCCCAAATCAGATAAATCTTGAATGGACAGTCTGTTAAATCCTAATTGAAAATTAGTACCAGATAAAAACCCTATGTGATCAGGACCTCTTTTAGAAGAAAGTTTTAGTAATCTCTTAAAATCTTTTGGATTAGATTTATATATATTATTAATTGAGTATTCACCTAAAAATCCGCACATAATCTGTTAATCTTCTTGATATTTACAATTGACTGTAGAAAGTTTGTATTTGTTCTGAGACTATTCTCCAGTCATATTTTAATGCTTTAAATCTAGAAAGTCTTGAGACTTCAAAGTCTTTGTCAGCGTATAATAGTTGATAAATTGCTCTTGTGAAACAAATCAAATCCCTATCTCCTTTTTTTACTAAAATATTTTTAGTTCCTTCTAAATACTTTCTATTTCCACCTACATCTGTGCTTACTATTGGTAAACCACAGGATAAAGCTTCTAAAATTGAATTGCAAGCAGTAACATCTATTAAAGGAATAAATAATAAACTTGATTTTTGATAAAGTTCTCTTAATTTAATATCTGATATTCCTGAAAAAACTTTTATCCTTGAATGCTGAGTTATTTTATTTTTATATTCTTTTCTCAGAACGACATTAAATTTAAATGATTCGTCCTTTTTTAGTAATTCATTTACTACTCGATTAAACAATTTAAAATCTCTTAAATGTTGACCTACCAATAGTATTGTGTTTTTTTCTCGTAATAAATAATTCGGTTGAAAAAAATTTGTATCGACACCGTGAGGTATATACTTTACATTTTTTATTCCTAATTCTTTCTTTAGGAAGTCAATTTGATTGTAACCGACAGCTATTGCTCCTGTCTCTTATACACATCTCCGAGC
>OLHY01000637.1_pt1 | contig 10475 bp, 6 predicted proteins | sample 1609411 | NCBI WGS metagenome assembly OLHY01 (sample SAMN05416817, study PRJEB24817) | seawater metagenome | isolation source: Sea water | place: Canada:Atlantic | collected 2013-07
TCCGCGTTGCGGATGTGCTCACCCCGCAAAAAGGCCTCAACCGGTCCAACTGGCAACGCGCCTTCAACCCGATTTCCGCCAAGCACGTCGACTTTCTCCTCTGCGACCCACAAGACTGCGCCGTAAAACTGGCCATTGAGCTGGACGATGCCAGCCATGGTTCGGCCAAACGGCAGAAGCGCGATGCTTTTCTTGAACAAGCCTGTGAGTCGGTTGACTTGCCCCCTGTTAAGAATCGGTGTTGCGAAAAGTTGGGGCAGACGTTTTGGGGATGCAATGCGTTTCAGAAGTGTCGGGGAGTCAGGAAGTGTTGAGATAGAAACGATCTATTTGAGATATGAATAAAGAAGACCCGTTGCCGGAATGATGGATGAGAAATGTGACGAATGAGCCCCTCTCGTCTATATCGGCTCCCTGCCTGAGTTCAAGTGGCTTTTTTTTTCGGTTTTAAATAGAAGAGTGTAATTGTGAAGATAGAGGTTATAAATGGGTGATTATAGAATTCAAACTGGAGCTAATGTAGCGGGAGTCTTTGATCTTGCTGATATGACTCCAGATCTCCCGGCAAAACTCAAAGACGAAGTTGAGAGAGATGCTCAACTTGCGACTATCACTTCAAATCTAAACGAAGGCATAAAATTCATATTTGTTGATGGTGGAGAAGGTGTAGGAAAAACTATTCTTCTATCTCAATTTGTTAGACAAAACCCAAACTCTTGCATATGTTTGTTTCTTGGTAATGGAAGCTCTTACTCATTAGAAATTAACGCAATAAGGTGGTCGCTATACAACCAAGTAAAATGGTTGGTGAAAGGTGAGAAAGCTGATGTTGAATATGACCCTGGTGATGCGGAACTAAAGTATTTGGTAGGCCTCCTTCAGCGCCAAGCTCCAAGAAAAAGAAAAAAATACTATTTTGTTGTTGATGGACTATATGAGATTGAAGAAGAAAGACAGAAAACGGTTAGAGAGTATGTCTATGATATTCTTCCAATCGGGGCGGCTAATATAGGGTTTATTGTTACTGGCAGAAGTATGCCGGAAGTTGAATTTATAGATAAAAGAATAGATCTTCGTCTTGTTAACTGTCCTGTTTTTGGTAAAAGGGAGACGAGAGATTATTTTGGTTCTCTTGTTAAAGAAGAGAACTTGGATTCAATTAGAAAAATATGCGGTGGGAATGCTGGGTTTTTGTCAGCAGTAAAAAGGTTGATTGAAAGTGGTGTGGATTTTGGGGAGGATCTATCATTGCTTCCTGATCAGCTTCCACAGTTGTTTAATATGGAATGGGAGAGGATGAAGGAGTTTGGGGATGATGCAGAAAAGGTAATTTCAGTGGTTACTTTTAGCCTTAGTGCTCTTTCAGCTAAAGATGTTTCTAGTATCGCCGGGGTCCAGCAAGGATATGTTGAAAAAACGGTGGAGAGTATATCGTTTTTAGAGTTCGATAATGATGATGGCGAGATTAGATTTGTGACACCTGCCTACCAAAAATTCTCGGCAAGAAAAATGGCCAAGAATAAAGATTGGGTAGTCGAATTAATAATAGAGGATATGATGTCTCGGCCTGATGACGATGATTCTCTGCAATACCTTCCTAAATATTATTCAAAGTATGGAAAAAATGAAGATCTGTTGAGAGCCCTGGATGGTTCAAGATTGGTCAAGATACTCTTGAAAAACAAGAATGTATCCTCGGTTATGGAGTACGTAAATTACGGTATAATTGCTTCAGGATCTGGGAAGGCTGGGTACAGGCTTCAGTTAGCTAAATCATGTATTTCTAGTTTAACAGCATCAGTTTCTTCAAGGAGTGAGGTTGATGCTGCTCTTGCGCTTGGAGATAAAGAAAAAGCATTTTATATCGCTGACTCTGTGACATTAGATGAAGATAGGCTATATCTCCTTTCTGCTATTGCTGCTAAGGCTGGTGACTGGGATCCAGAGTCCAAGAAATTATTAGCGGATAGTATAGACGTTGTTGCTTTAAGGGTTAATGCAAATGTTATTGGCGAAGAGCGATGCTCAGAAATTGCTCAGGATATATTTAATGTTTCGCCGGAAACAGCAATTCGCCTGATAGAGAGCTCAATTTCGAGTGATGATGAAGGTGGTAAAGATTGGGCACTGGCTAGACTCTCCTTTGGGGCCATTACAAAGGGGGATGAAAGTGAATCCGGGAGTGAGTCACTTAATAAGATAAAATCAAAAATTTCTAATGGAAGATATAGGGAAATATTTAGCGCTGCAAAAAGTATTGCTTCAGCAAATTCAAATGAATCTATGGAAGAAATTATTGATAAGCTTGATCGGACCTCTGATAAGCTGATATTTATACGTCAATGGTGCAAATTTAATAAAAATACCAAAGATGCTGAGTCTGTTACTAGAAAGGCAATTGACTTGGCTATATCGGATGCAAGCTTTGTTCCAAGTGCATCATTTTATAAAGATATTTCCCTAACACTTCCGTATGCCAATGATGTTGGCTGCGTTTCTGAAATTATTCGCCTCATTGATGGTCAGGTTGGGCTGATAAAAGAAAAAGGGCCAACATTGGACTATGTTTCTCTTCAGCTCAATATTTCTGAGGCTGAGCTGTCTGGTCTTTACGGAGAATTTATTGACCGCATATCAGATCTTTATATCGACTATGTTTCCGAAATTGAAGATTCGGTAGTTAAGGCTGGAGCTCTTGCTAAGTTGATGGGTTTTTTGGCCAGGGTTGATTGTGATAAAGAGCTTGAGGAGAAAGAAGGTCTGCATTCCGCAATTGAGAATGACTTTGATGATTGTGTGGAAGTAGTCTTAAAGTGTACCGCTGATCAGGCAGAGGCTTTTTGTTCTATTGTGGAAAGTATTGCTAGCCAATTTCCTCAAAAGGCATTCTCGATTTCAGCAAAACTAAATTCTTCGGGTCGCCGTGATTTAGCATATTTTGCACTCATAGAGGCAATGATAGATAACGAATTCGACCAGATTCACTGGGGGTATGTTAGGGATTCTTTGTCTAAAATTAATGATATTAATAGAAAAGATGAAGCCATACATTCAGTATGTGAAAGGGTCGCTTTAATTCATGAATGCCACGACTGTAAATTTGTTGAGCAGTTTTTTGATGAAGCATTTTCGATTGTTAGACCAAGCTTAAGGGCGAGATCGCTCATTTGTTTGTTGATGTTCCTTAAGAGGAATGATGGTTTTAGTGATCCGCAGTTTTCCAGTGTTATATCAAAGGTCTTTAATGCTTGGGATGCTATTGATACTCCATGGGTGAAGATTGATACTGGATTCAAAATAAGTGCAGATTTAGCGGATATTGATTTTTCTAGGGCTCAAGAGTACTCAAGAAATAGTGAAAGTTTAAAGGAGGAAGTGGGGGCGGCGGAGTCAGAGGAATCATCTTATGCAGAGTACTACTCCACGAGATTGGCAATAAGAGCTTATTTCGCACTTTTGCTTACAGGAAAGGATGTAGAATCAGACTTTTGAAAAAATTGAGCAAGTTATAACCTGTACAGAGTGTCAGAGCATGCGGGCTTCGCACTGGTCCATGATTGCTATAGCGTATCATATGGCAAATCGAAATAAAGAGTGTGGGTCTCTATATTTTAAATATGTTCAGCCAGTAGTAAACAAGTTGAAAGAAACAAATATGGCAGCTTCGGCTCGGATTTCTTTGCTGGCTTCGCCAGCTGCCTGGGTTTCGCATAAAGGGTCAGCTATTGAGGCTATAGGTTCTTTAGATTGGCCTTACTCTGATCAGGCTTTTTTTAGGATTGCTGGTTTTTTGCTAGAAAAAGTATGGCCTGATGATCCTTATATTCTTTCCCCTAATGATAGTTATGATGTCGAGTATAATGAGGCTTTAGATATTATTGAGGTGGCTGGATACATAAAAGATGACTCTGCTTCTAGTCAGGTCATAAGAAAATTAATTGGGTCGCTAGCAACTCAGGATTCTAGATCTAAAATAACTGCTGAGCAGAGAAACGATTTGTGCTCAAGAATTGATATTCTTATAGACCAAAAATACCCATCTGAAGGTTATATTTTGCACGATGGATATAAAATTTATTTGAAATCATATTTATCGAAGTTGTTAAAATTGCAATGGCCTGAATGGGAGTCTTTGATTAAAAAGGCAAAATACATACCGAATATATCGGATCGTGTTTTTGTGCTTGGGTCCATAGTTGAGAATATTCCTTCTAAACATTCTTCTCATCGAGCCCAGCTTTTAAAAGATGTTAGGGAGATGATGCCTGAGATAAAATCAGCTGGAGATAAAATGTCTAGGTATCATTATTTGGCAGAAATTTTTTGGCCGATAGATCCAGGTGTTGCTAGAGGTTTTATTAAAGAGGGTTTGCTGAAGACTTCCGGGGAGGATTCTTTGTCTGCTAGGAGAAAGCAGCTTGACCTCGTTGATTTGGCCCATAAGGTTGACCCTGACTTGCCCGATAAAATTATTGATTCAACAGATCAGGATCCGGCTCGAGCAAAGCTACGAAAATCAATAAAGAAGCAAAATGAGAACATAAGTTTTAGAAAGTCTTTGGCGTCTCCTGGCTCCGATATAAAAGAAGTCATAAGGAATAATAGGGAGGAGTTGCCTAGAGCTGCTTGGAAAAATTTATCATTATTGCATGCAGACAAAACGTTGCCTCTATCAGAAATTCAGTGCAGGGAAATGAGCATAGAAGCGTCCGAATTTCCAATTGACCATGCATATCCAATTTATGCATGGATGATCGAAAGCCTAAGAAAGAAATATAGTTCAACGCAGCAAGGGGAGGAGTTCATTCGGCCGGTTTTCGATTCTTGTTGTGAGAATGTATTGTTTCTCGAAAGCATGGTAGGTGTTGCTTGTGGTCGGCGCCCTTTTGTTCCTGATGATTTTTCCCAAGAAGGGCTAGGTGACGGAGTGAAGATCATAAGTAAAGGTGAGAGGAACGTCGCGATGGATATGCTTTCGAATTGGCTGCGCGACACTTCTCCTGATGAGTTAATATTTTCTGACCCTTATTTTTGCCCGGAATCATTTGAGCTTCTGCGTTTGATTTCCGCTAATTGTGAGAATGCTCGGGTTTCTATTTTAACTAGCTTGAAGGCTCAGCAGGATAAGGGGTTATCGAAAAATATAGAAGATGGCTATCGAGCAGCTTGGTCAAAAGAGTATGGTGAAATTCCTCCTCCTCAAACGGATATCGCTGTGCTTGCTTTGGAGGGTAGTGGAGGCTCTCCTGTTCATGATCGCTGGCTTGTCTGTCGCCATGGTGGTGTGAGACTTGGTACATCCTTTAACTCTATTGGTAGACTTAAAGACTCCGAAATCTCTTTCTTTAATGAGGAAGAGTCGCTGAAAATTAAGGCATTGCTTGAAAGTTATTTACATAGAAAAACCAGAATTATGGAAGGAAAAAAAATTAATATTAGTATTTTTGAACTATAAAAGTATCGAAACAACAAAGGAACAGCAGGGCACCCATCAATTAGAAGATCTCTCACAGTTCGGGTGGTTGTTGTTCGATAGAGCGTCGCTCGGAAGCATCTATTGGCACAAGGTTGGGGACCGCCATCAACTAGCAGATCCGTTGGCGTTTTTTCCTGATCTGGATCAACGTACGTGACCTGAAACAAGGACAGACTCTGAAATAAGCATTCAAAAAGGAGGCTGCCATGAAAACCAATGTGGGTAATACAGACCGTCTTTTCCGGTTAGTGTTGGGTGTGGTTATCATTGCTCTGGGCGTTGTATTCCAGAGCTGGTGGGGGGCTATCGGCATTATCCCGCTGTTCACCGGCACCATGCGTTGGTGCCCGGCTTATTTACCGTTTGGCATTTCCACCTGCAAGACACCCAAAGTCTAGGCGTGAGGAACGGATAAACAGGAATAGGGCACCTATCCGTTCAGCCATTGTAGCCCTTGGTTCTCACTGACTGGGCGTACAGCGGTTCGCCGTAGGCCGGTGTGCTATCACGTGGCGAAATCCACCAGCGATGTTTAGCCTGGGCAACCGTTTCTCCCTGTTCATCAACGATATGGGTTTCTCCCTGAACCTTGTGGCTGCTTGAGCAATCTTGCTGATGCAGGATCCTTTCTGTACCCAACAGGCTGCGCCCTTCTTCTGGTATTCGATATCCATGCCGGTAACGCTCTAGCACCCATTATCCGATGTGCCCATCTTCGCATACAGGTACGGACAGCGGCCTTGAGGGATAGCCTTACCGCCAGCGCCCCAATCGCAGGGTTGTGGGGCTTGGCAACCGGTCCCGAATCGTAGATCGGGTAATTTCGCCACTATCAACTTAGGAGCCGAGCGATGAAGAGAGAAGTAATAATCGCGTTAGCGATAGCGACCACATTACCAATGCTTGCTAGCGCAAAGGAGGTTAGCGCTGGCGCACACGGCGCTGTAGCGGATAGCGTTATATCTAGACAAAGAGAAATGCTTGCAGAAAACACAAAGGGCAAAGGGTTTGGGCCACAATCTCCACGTGATATTGATGCGACAGCTGGGAACAATTCACGGGTATTTACTGCTGCTCCTGCACCTACAGAAATGAATCTCTGTAATATCCATTTCCATAAAAATGCTGAGCATAAAGGGGGTGAGTTTACTCAATATGCCGGTAATGGAGATGGCCACGGTTTCCACAGCGGTTACAAATATTCAGGTAAGTTGAGTGCTTCTGAGCTTAAACCCGTCGGTCATGATATCTGCCCTAGCATGCATGGGGGGTTAGCCGCTGGTGATACTATTGAAGTGCACTATGTGCTTTCAACGGCTCAAGCCGAACCAGGCCCAACGTTAGCTTCATGCCTAACGGATGCGATCAATAACCCTCAGCTGCGCGTGGAAGCACAGGTTTATGTTTTGGTTAATGATAAACAGGCTCTTGATTTCGCGAGACTAGCGCAATATAGAAGAAACAATGGTTTGTATCAGGCAACGAATATTCCAAGCAATACGGGCACATCTGTTCAGTATGCTGGTTCAACTACAGGCCCTGGTTACAATGAAAAAGGATCACCGTTTCAGGTTTCATGGAGTGTGCATCCACATGTTGCCAAAGTGAATATCGAGAGCGTTGGCAAATGGTGTAAAGGGAATGTTTTTAATGAAGATCATGCTCATGGAGTAAGAAACCTCATTACCAACCTGGATCTTCTTTCAAACATAACAACAGGCACTCTTTAATTGGTCGATGCTCTATGGTGCGGGTGGGCAGGAATGAATATGCCCCCCCTCGATTAGCCGTTACCGTATGAATTTGAGGGTTGTAAGGCTACAAAGGGTCGGTGGTTCCTGTGTTGTAATGCCTAGGCAAGCTTTGCTTATTCACCTGCAATAGCAATCGGCAATACCCTCAAGGCGGGGTGCTAGAGGTAAAGCCTGCTCACAGCGTATGGGGCTGAAGTGCCGTTTAACTTATGAGCCTTTCTCTTCCACGCGACGAAAAGACGATGAGGAAGAGAAGTTGGTGGCGTTGAGGTTTTCCACAATTTTATGGAGTTTGTGGCGCTGGCGTAACGATACCAGTTGCTTGGTGTCCCACGAGGTTGGGCTTAGAGCAAATTGGTTGGCGTTGTAGGCTAGGTCGAAGCCACGCTCCGCACCAATCGGTTTGTTCTCTGGCCCATAGATGCCGATAAGGCGCAATTTGATATGGTTAAACTCCAGGTCTCCCTTAGGCATGTGCCCGTCCATTTCGATGCCTTCATCTCTGGCCAAACGCTGGACCAGTTCACTGAACGTGCCTATATGCGAAAAACCGCCGGGTTTGACGGGGCCTTGCCGGGTGTTTTCTGTCACCTCCATTACACCGGATGATGACCCTGAGCGGTGAGTGCGCTTTTCTGGATCTTCGTCGCCTTGGTTATATTCCTGCTCGAAGTCTGTTACATCCATGGTGATGACGCCTTGTGAGGTGTGCAGTTCGGCGATGATGTATTGAATGAAAACGGATTCGGCGCTCATGTTGCTAATTAGGCAGAGCGCATTGATATCTTTGTTGCGCCCGCGATTAATAATTAAACGTGGGCTACGTTGCCGCCGGAATCCTAGATAAAGCAGCTGTGCATACACCAACCAAATAAGCACCGAGCTGAAGCTGGCGATAACCGATAGGCTTTTTTGATGTTCTGCAATCCAGCTAAGCATGCATTTATCCTCCAGGGGGCAGGTTAATAACGCTTTACCGTTTTGCGCTTTACGGTGATCAGAATTTCATACTGTACCGGAGGCAATGGTGGGAGTGCGAGAGGCAGGGTTTGCGGTGGGTCTAAGAATAACAAAGAGTTTGTTAAATAAAGAAAAACCCCGGCGGGTAAGCCAGGGTTTTTTGTTTCCAGCCCTGCCCTTGTGAGGCGGGGCCGGAAATAGGGTGCCGGGCCTGAGCACCGGAGCGTCTCCGGCGTCAGGTTTTGGGCATCAGGCGTTGATCAAACCCGTTCAATAACGGTAGCGATACCCTGACCAGTCGGACACACGGTTGTGGGTAGACGGAGCAAGACCGATTTGTCCGTCTTTCCATTCCATGATGCTCCGCTGATCGGCTTACTATATGCTGGTCGTATAGACAGCCTTTATAAGGGTCAGGAGCTCCCGGGTGTATGGCGGATCAGTTTTCCCAGCAAGAGCTTGAGCTTCAGGAAGAGGCGATAGCCTTTGCCAGAAAGAACAAGAAGAAAATCGGCAAGCGGTTAACTGACACTTCCCGGTTTGTACCGGAGAAGGAACCGGTAACGGTGTTTATGGCTGGTTGCCCAGGCGCGGGCAAGACTGAAGCGTCGATAGAGCTAATTGATAGCGTCAAGGATGGGGGTGGTGAAATTCTTAGGGTTGACCCGGATGAGCTTAGGTCGGAGCTGCCGGGCTATACCGGGGATAATTCCTGGTTATTTCAGGGTGGAGTCTCAATTTTGGTAGAAAAGGTCCTCGATTTGGCGTTAAAGCAGCGTCAGACCTTTCTGCTGGACGGTACGTTGGCCAGGTATGAGGTGGCGTGCCGTAATATTGAGCGGTGCTTAGCTAAAGGGAGGCTGGTGCAAGTCCTTTATGTTTATCAGGAGCCTTTACAGGCTTGGGAGTTTGTACAAGCTCGTGAAGCCAGAGAAGGGCGACGGATACTGGCTGAAGACTTTATAAATCAATACTTTACTGTCAGAGAGGTAGTGAATCGGTTGAAAGTAGAGTATCCCGCTATCAAGGTAGATTTGCTACTGAAGAACCGGGACGGTTCCGATCGGTTTTACAAAGCGAATGTGGAGCGAATTGACAACTATATCCCTGAGAAATATAGTCGCGCGGACCTTGAGCGCATGCTCGGACTGGACTAGGGTGGAACTATGTGGAAAAAATCTCCCCCGGTCGTTGAATCGACCCCTTTTGCGGACTTCATTCGAAACGCTTCTTCTGCAGAGCGAAAGCGGGTGTATGGTCGTGTGCTGAAAAAGGCTTCAGAGCGCCAGAATCGGGTTGTTGAGGAAGCCGAAAAGGCTGAATAGTTCACACCTCCACCGAAAGCTCCACAAAGAAAAACCCCGGCGGGTAAGCCAGGGTTTTTTGTTTCCAGCCCTGCCCTTGTGAGGCGGGGCCGGAAATAGGGTGCCGGGCCTGAGCGCCGGAGTGTCTCCGGCGTCAGGTTTTGGGCATCAGGTGTTGGTTAAACCCGTTCAATAATGGTAGCGATACCCTGACCCAGGCCGATACACATGGTGGCAAGACCGATTTGGCCGTCTTTCCATTCCATGACGTTCAGCAGGGTGCCGGTGATACGCGCACCGGAGCAACCCAGCGGGTGGCCCAGGGCGATAGCGCCGCCGTTCAGGTTCACTTTCTCTTCCATTTTGTCCAGCAGCTTCAGGTCCTTGGCCACCGGCAGGGACTGTGCAGCGAACGCTTCGTTCAGCTCTACATAGTCGATGTCGTCGATGGTTAGGCCAGCACGTGCCAGCGCTTTCTGGGTGGCCGGTACAGGGCCGTAACCCATGATGGCGGCGTCGCAACCGGCTACGGCCATGGAGCGGATTTTGGCACGGGGCTTCAGGCCCAGGGCTTGGGCACGCTCGGCGCTCATGACCAGCATGGCGGAGGCACCGTCAGACAGGGCAGATGACGTACCGGCAGTCACGGTACCGTTGGCCGGATCGAATACCGGACGCAGTTTCTGCATGTCTTCGATGCTGGCACCCGGGCGAATCACTTCGTCGATTTCGCACAGCACTTTGTGGCCGTTCTGATCGTGACCTTCGATGGGTACGATTTCGTTGTCCCAACGGCCTTGCTGGGTGGCTTCCCACGCCAGCTTGTGTGAACGAACGCCGAAGGCGTCTTGTTGTTCACGGGTGATGCCGTGCATCTTGCCCAGCATTTCCGCGGTCAGGCCCATCATGTTGGACGCCTTGGCGGTCACTTTGGACATTTCCGGGTTCAGGTCGATGCCGTGATCCATGGCCACGTGGCCC
>OLHY01000646.1_pt1 | contig 10343 bp, 9 predicted proteins | sample 1609411 | NCBI WGS metagenome assembly OLHY01 (sample SAMN05416817, study PRJEB24817) | seawater metagenome | isolation source: Sea water | place: Canada:Atlantic | collected 2013-07
TTCATGAAAATTCATCTACTTATGGGGGCTTCGGCCCTCGGGCTTGGCGCATGCGCCTATGAGCCTACCCCTTTGCCCTCCGTTGCGACACAACAGGCTGTCGTCAACGCGACCGTTTCGTCTCCGATCAGCTATCAAGATCCATTGGCTGGCTACACCTATCGTGGTCCGACCGGCCCCCGTGATTGGCGTTCCGTCAATCAAGAGCAGACGGAGGGCAACTGATGCGGGTATCTAAGATTCCGCTGGTTCTTGGCTTTCCCCTAATTTTGGGTGCCTGCGCTACCTCTGTACCGGGTATCTACACGGAACCGAAAGCCGGCTTCGCCAACATTTCCAGTCAGGTCACACCGGCCATCGGCAAACGGACGGCCTTCGCCGAAACCCAGGCCGAAAACGAAGCTCTCAAGAAACAGGTGCACAGCATGGTGCATCGGAAGACGATCTCGGCCGATACGGCGGTTCAGGTTGCGCTGCTGAACAATAAGGGTCTGCAAGCGTCTTACGCCAATGTTGGCCTCTCGGCCGCTGAGGCTTGGCAGCAATCGACGCCGGAAAACCCGATCGTCTCAATTGGTGTCTTGGGAATCGGTGCGCCTGAACTCGGTGCCTACAGGGCGATCGAAGGGCTGATCCGGTCGAACGTCCTCGATGCCACCACGCGCAAACAGCGCATGGCCATTGCTGATGCAAGCTTCCGGCAGGCTCAGCTCAATGCCGTGAATGACACACTTGCACTGGCCAATCAGACGCGAAAGGCATGGGTCGATGCAGTCGCCGCCTTCGAGGCAGTGAGCTATCTGCGGCGCGCGAAAGCGACCTCTGACGCCGGCTCGGAACTGGCTATGCGGTTGGGCGAGACCGGCGCACTCAACAAAGCTGGGCAGGCCCGCGAACAGGCATTCAATGCCGAACTGGCGGGGCAACTTGCACAGGCACGATTGAACGCCACTCGGTCCAAGGAGGCTTTGACCAGGTTGATGGGTCTCTGGGGCACCGAAGTCGATTACTATGTGCCAGATGCCCTTCCTGCACTGCCGCGTTCTGTCGGCCGTGTGACCGACATCGAGGCAAAGGCGCTCCGAAACCGGGTGGATCTCCGTGTTGCCAAACTTGGCCTGGAAGCGCAGGCCAAGGCGTTTGGGCTGACCGATCAGACCCGCATTGTCAGCGATCTTGAGTTCATTGCCGGGTTCGAGGCGGAGCGGGAAATTGAGGACGGAGAAACGGAAACCGTGACCACCCCTCAGGTGGAAGTGGAGTTCGCGATCCCGATCTATGACACCGGCAAGGCCCGGATGCGCAAGGCGGAATTGTCTTATCTACAAGCGGCCAACGTGCTCGCAGAGAAGGCCGTGAACGTCCGGTCCGAAGCGCGCGGTGCTGAGACTTCCTATCATGCCGCCTATAAAATCGCGCGCCACTACCGCGACGTTCTGGTGCCGCTACGCACGACCGTCGAAGAAGAGGGTTTGCTGTCTTACAACGGCATGATCACCAACACTTTCGAGCTGCTGACTGATGTGCGCGAGAAACTTGGCGCATCCCTGGAAGCGGCAAACGCAAAACGCGAGTTCTACATGGCACAGGCCGATCTGACCGCTGCGATCTATGGCGGCGGCGAAGGCGGCGGTGGTGCTGGTGGAGAAGGCGCAACGCTTGCCGCCGGTGGCGGCGCAGGACACTGAAAGGAACTGACATGTTGAACAGACGTCAATTACTCGGAGCCGGCGCCGCAGGTGCAACGCTGGTCTCTTCAAAAGCCTGGGGTCAAACCCTGAACATGGGCCTACCCGAAGCCGCGCAGATGGACAGTGCGGCAACGGCGATTACGGCGCGTCCGTCGTCAGGGCCGGACTACACACCTGTGGTCACGCTGAACGGGTGGACCCTGCCGCACCGGATGAACAACGGGGTCAAGGAATTTCACCTCGTCGCCGAACCGGTAGAGCGCGAACTTGCAGACGGCATGATCGCGCATCTATGGGGTTACAACGGCCAGTCCACCGGTCCAACGATCGAAGCAGTCGAAGGCGACCGGGTCCGCATCTACGTCACCAACAAGCTGCCGGAAGGCACCACGGTGCATTGGCACGGGCTCATCCTGCCCTCGGGCATGGATGGGGTCTCCGGGTTGAGTCATCCCAGCATCCCGCCAGGAAAAACGTTTGTCTACGAATTCGACTTGGTGAAGTCCGGCACGTTCATGTACCACCCCCATGGCGACGAAATGACCCAGATGGCGATGGGGATGATGGGCATGTTCGTGGTCCATCCCAAGGATCCCACCTTCATGCCGGTGGATCGCGATTTTCTGATCATGCTGAATGCCTTTGACATCGATCCCGGCACATACGTGCCCCGCATCATGACGATGACGGACTTCAACCTGTGGACGTGGAACAGTCGGATCTTCCCCGACATCGATCCGCTGGTCGTGAACAAGGGCGACAAGGTGCGAGTACGCGTCGGCAACCTCACGATGACAAACCACCCGATCCACATGCATGGCTATGACTTCAAGGTCACCTGCACGGATGGTGGCTGGGTGCCGCCAGAAGCGCAATGGCCGGAGGTCAGCATCGACATCCCCGTGGGCGCGATGCGCGCCTATGAGTTCGTCGCAGACCATCTGGGTGACTGGGCGATTCACTGCCACAAGTCGCACCACACGATGAATGCCATGGGTCACGATGTGCCGACGTTCATCGGGGTCAACAAGAAGCCGCTGACCCAGAAGATCCGTCAGTTCCAGCCGGAATACATGCCCATGGGCATGTCCGGCATGGGGGACATGGCGAAAATGGAAATGCCGCTGCCTGACAACACGATCCCGATGATGACGGGTTGGGGGCCCTACGGCCCCATCGAGATGGGCGGCATGTTTTCGGTCGTAAAGGTGCGGGACGGCATCGACGCGGACGATTACTCCGATCCCGGCTGGTACGAAAATCCTCCGGGCGAGATGGCCTACGAATGGACTGGCGAATTGCCCGAGTTCGCCTCGAACAACAGTCCCAAGACCATTCTCACACCAAAACCAAACTCGAAGGGCTGAACGGCCCTTCGTCGACTCCAACCAAACCAAACCTACAGGAAAACCAAATGAAAAAACTTCTTCTGAGCACCTCTCTCGTCCTTTTCGCTTCAACGGGGGCTTTCGCTGACGTTGGTCATGCCAAAATGGCCGTCGGTATGCCCGGCCATACGGCAAAAGTCGACCGGTCGATTGATGTAACCCTGCTTGAAAACGACGAAGGCGAAATGCTGATCGAGAGTGAGGAGATGACCATCAAGCAGGGTGAAACCATCCGCTTCAACATCACGAACAAGGGTGAGCTGGAACACGAGTTTGTTCTCGACACGCTGGAAAATAACGCCGAGCACAAGATCGAAATGGCCAAGATGGACATGGAACACGACGACCCGAACCGTATCCGTCTTGATCCGGGTGCCACGGGCGAGGTCGTCTGGACGTTCGCGAATGCTGGTACGTTCGAAGCCGCGTGCCTGATCCCGGGTCACTACGAATCCGGCATGCACCGTGCGGTCTCGGTGGGGGACCAGATGGCTCAGGCTGACGTGGAATACACGAGCGGGACCATAAAGAAGATCGACGCCAAGGCCGGCAAGGTCACAATCATCCACGGCCCTCTGGTCAACCTCGATATGCCCGCGATGACGATGGTATTCCGCGCGGACGAAGCGATAATGGCCAAGATGGCAGAAGGTCAGGACATCGAGTTTGTTGCCGACCGGGTCAAGGGCAAGCTTACTGTCACGCAGATGAAGTGAAGACTGACCTTGGGGCCGAGGCGTACATGCCCGGCCCCAACGCTTTGAGGCAATTAAATCAAGCGCTACGGAGGTAGCCGAGCATTATGAATTTCCTGATAACCTGCACATGCGCCCTTGCGCTCGTCGTTCCGGCTTTCTCAGTGAACGCTTCCAGTGGCAAAGGTCAGCAACCTCATGCAGCAATACACGTTTTGCTGAAATAGAAGTATCGTCCAGCTTCACGTTCAATACGCGGATCGTCTAAAGCCTCAATCGCCGTAGTCTGAGCGCGTTCGCGATGACCGAGACCGACGAGAGGCTCATTGCGGCGGCGGCGAACATGGGCGACATCAACAGCCCGAATACCGGGTAGAGCACGCCCGCAGCTAAGGGCACACCGAGCGTGTTGTAGGCAAAGGCCCAGAACAGGTTCTGGCGTATGTTACCGATCGTCGCCACGGCCAGCGTCCGTGCCTTGACGATACCGTTCAGATCGCCGCTCAAGAGAGTGATGCCCGCGCTTTCAACCGCCACGTCCGCACCCGTGCCCATGGCCAGGCCGACGTCCGCTGCGGCCAGAGCCGGTGCATCGTTGACACCATCGCCGGCCATGGCGACCTTTTTGCCATTCGCGTGCAGCTCGTCCACCAGCGCCTTCTTGTCTTCCGGCAGAACTCCAGCCCGGACCTCGTCGATGCCGAGGAGCTGCGCCACGGCCCTTGCAGTGCGTTCGTTATCCCCCGTAGCCATGATTATCCGCAGGCCCGCCTCGTGCAGTTCCTTGATGACCTCGGCCGTCGTTTCCTTGATCGGGTCGGCGACGGCGACGATGCCGGACAGTTTTCCTTCTATGGCCACGAACATGGCCGTCTTGCCTTCGCTGCGCAGAACGTCTGCCGCCTCCTCTGCTGCGGAGGTGTCGAGGGACATGTCGCGCATCATCGCGGTGTTACCAAGCGCGACGGCGTGGCCCGAGACGGTTCCGCTCACACCCTTGCCGGTCACGGCTTCGAAGTTCTCGGCATTGCCGACTTTGATACCTCTCTCTTTCGCGCCTTCGACGATGGCCTCTGCCAGCGGGTGCTCAGAGCCTTTTTCCAAGGCAGCCGCGAGGCTCAGAATGGTTTCTTCGGTCTCGTCGCCCAGAGCGTTCACATCGGTCAGCTTCGGCTTGCCTTCGGTCAGGGTGCCGGTCTTATCGACGATCAGCGTATCGACCTTGGCCATGCGTTCCAGCGCTTCGGCATCCTTGATCAGGACACCCGCCTGTGCACCGCGCCCTGCAGCCGTCGTGATCGAGATCGGCGTCGCAAGGCCCAATGCACAGGGGCAGGCGATGATCAGCACTGACACCGCCGAGGCGATGGCAAAGACGAGCGCAGGTTCGGGCCCGAAGCCGAGCCAAGCGGCGAAGGAAAGGATGGCGACCACGACAACGGTCGGCACGAAATAGGAAGAAACCTTGTCCGCAAGCCCCTGGATCGGTGCGCGGGATCGCCGCGCGTTCGCGACCATCTCGACGATCTGGCTCAGCATCGTGTCGGCACCTACACGAGCGGCTTCTATGACAAGGGAGCCGTTCTTATTGATTGTGCCGCCGGTGACCGTATCGCCCGGACCTTTTTCGACCGGCAACGGCTCGCCAGTGATCATGCTCTCGTCGATGGATGACGTGCCGTCGACGACCTTGGCATCGACGGGGACCGCGTCGCCGGGGCGCACCCGCAACCGGTCGCCCTCCACAATGTTTTCCAGCGGCGCGTCATATTCCGTGCCGTCGGGCAGGATGCGCCGCGCCGTTTTCGGGGCCAGATCGAGCAGTGCCCGGATGGCATCGCCGGTCCGTTCCCGCGCCCGCAATTCCAAAACCTGTCCGACGAAAATCAGAGTGATGATAACGACGGCGGCTTCAAAATAGGTGCCGACTCCCGCGCCCATCCGGTAAGCCTCCGGAAACACGCCCGGAAGGAATGTGGCGACCAGCGAATAGATGTAGGCCGCGCCGACACCAAGCGCGATCAGCGTCCACATGTTGGGCGAGCGGTTCACGATCGACGCCCATCCCCGCACGAAAAACGGCTTCGCTGCCCACAACACGATAGGCGTCGCCAGCAGGAACTCGATGTATGTCGCCAGCCGATGTCCGATCAAGTCCCGGACCGGCAAACCGACCAGCTCTCCCATAGTCAGGATAACCAGAGGAACGGCTGCGGCGGCACTGATCCACATCCGGCGGGTAAAGTCGGTCAGTTCTTCGCTGGGTTCATCCGACGGCACCATCGGTTCAAGCGCCATGCCGCAGATCGGACAGGCGCCGGGCTCGTCACGAACTATCTCGGGGTGCATTGGGCAGGTGTACTGAGTTCCGGCTTTCGGGGTCATGCTGTGATCCGATGCCGTACCTGAGGCATAGTAGATCGGATCGGCCTCGAACCTGGTCTGGCACTTATCGGAGCAGAAGTAGAAGGTTTCACCGTCATAATCCGCCTGACGGGCCTGCGGAGACATAGTGACGGACATGCCGCAAACTGGATCCTTGGCCTGATCGGATGACCGCTCTCGCGGGTGCGGTTCTGTTACCTGTATCATGCTCTAGCCCTCCAAAATGATGCCAATTCCTAAGATGGGGCTTCCAGCAACTGGAAGGTCAAGCTTGGATTGCTGATTAGCGAAGGAAAGCTGATTGATACTGCCAATATATTACATAATAAACAATACGCGTGTATGCACTGTACGCGCAAAGTTAAAATGTCCCACATCTGCAAAGTAGAAATGTCACACTTCCCTGTTGATCAAGCAGGATTGGAGTGTGTCCGTGGGAATGTTGATCATGAGCGAGCGCGAGCTGAACCGCATAGAAGTACTGAGCCAGGTGACCCAAGGCCGGATGACGGCTGTGACGGCCGCCAACCTGCTCGGATTGAGCCGCAGGCAGGTCCACAGGTTGCTGAGGGCGTTTCAGTCCGAGGGTCCGGCAGCGATCCGGCACAAGGCGCGCGGCCGGGCCTCGAACAACCGGACCGATCCGGCGGTTCGGGATTTTGCGGTGACACTGGTGCGAGAGACCTACATCGACTTTGGCCCGACCTTTGCGTCGGAGAAGCTTGCGGAAGATCACGGGCTGAAAGTGTCACGCGAGACGCTGCGCAAATGGATGCAGGACGCTGGACTGTGGCTCTCACGCAAGCAACGCCGGACGTTCCACCAGCCACGTCTGCGCCGGGAATGCTACGGCGAGCTGATCCAGATCGACGGGTCGGATCATCATTGGTTCGAGGATCGCGGCCCGGCCTGCACCCTGCTGGTCTTCATCGACGATGCCACCAGCACACTCATGCATCTGCAGTTCGTGAAGTCTGAGAGCACGTTCAGCTACTTCGGCGCGCTGGAGCGATACCTGGAAGCGCATGGCCGCCCCGTCGCTTTCTACTCCGACAAGCACACGGTGTTCCGTGTGGCCCAGCAAGGTGCGCAGTCCGGGCACGGTATGACCCAGTTTGGCCGGGCGTTGAACGAGCTGAGCATCGAGATCCTCTGCGCGAACAGCAGCCAAGCCAAGGGCCGTGTCGAACGCGCGAACCGGACGCTGCAGGACCGGTTGGTCAAGGAACTACGACTGGCGGGCATTTCCGATATGGAGGATGCCAACGCGTTCCTTCCGGATTTTATGGAACGCTACAACGCCAGGTTCGCCAAGGCCCCGCGCCGCCCGGACGATCTGCATCGCGCGCTGAATGTGGAGCCGGATCGCTTGGCGGAGATTCTGTGCTTCCGCGACGAGCGGTATGTTGGCAACCAGTTGGCCTTTTCCTACGCGCGGCTGCGGATCATCCTGCAAGAGAATGAGATCACGCGCGGGCTGCCCGGAAAGTATGTCGACAGCTTCGAGTTCCCGGACGGTCGGCTGGAGTTCCGCTGGAAAGGTGTCTCGCTCCCCTACTCCGTCTTCGACAAGGACCAGCGCGTCACGCATGCGGCGATCACCGAGAACAAGAACCTGAGCGCCGTGCTAGAATACATCAAGGCCGAACAGGACAAGGCCCCACCCAAGAAACGCCGGGCGGGAAAGCAGCGTACCCGCTACGAGCCAACCGGCCGGAAGCCCACGGGACGGCCCTCGTTGATGGAACCCTACTACGAAAGAAAACGCGCCGAGCGGGAGGCCCGCAAAGCCGGCCAGGGCTGCGATATCTGAGGTCTCCGCCCTGTCAGGCTTTGCTCCCCTCTGTGCCCAGGTGGGACATTTCTACTTTGCAGACCGGGTGACATTTCTACTTGGTTGCAACATGCACTAATTGTTGCGATAGTATATTATCGTAGATATGCTGAGCCTAGTCACAGAGGGTCCTCAGCATGCGTCATCCATTTAAGAAGCTCCTCCCGTCGGTCGCAGTCGCTTTGACTGTGACAAGTTCTTTGCTGCCGTTACCCGCCCGCGCGCAGACATACCCGATCGATTGCGCAATCCTCTTGTGCCTGTCTGGCGGCTGGCCTGCTTCCGTCCCTTGCGCCCGAGCCCGCGCCGAATTCATCCGGCGAATTACGCCTTGGCCGGTGGAACCGCCGCTACAAATCTGGCGCTGTCCCATGGGCGCGTCCTATGAGACCTCTCCAGCATCAAACAATACAGACCGCATCTTTGAAGCATTCTTCCAAACCAATAGCGCAAGACCGCGCCAATCATTCGCTGCGCATGACTTAGCCGGCCTTTATGAGCCAATAGAGGCCGCTTGGCGCACTCCAGACGCCCCAGATTACCTTGTTCCCACCGACCGGACCCTCCGGCTCATTCAAGATCGCGCGGACATCGATATCAGCGGACCTGAGTTCAACTTCGTGCGATCCATCCGGGTCTTTGATGTCCGGTATGCACGACAGCACGAATCCGGACGTGACGGCGACTGCAACCGTAGCGCCACCGTGGTCCTCGGCACATATGGAACGCAGGGTGACTTCGCTTGGCAGAGGTCCTCCATAACCGCCCTACCAGCCGCCCATGCCGGTCTCGAACGATGGGGCCAGAATTGCCCCAGTATCTATCATCGATCCGTCTTCGTCGACTGGCGTGACTACGAGGGCAACTACGGTTTTGAACAGGTGAACTACTGATCTCACGCAAAATGGCTCGGACTTTAAGACTGGTTTCGCGGACATGTGCAATGCCACCTCGCGCGCCTCGTCGTCGAAGTGCAGTTTGGCATTTCGGCAAACGCCGCAGGGTTGCCCTTCTCACCCGCCCTCGTCTCTTCCGATCCGCATGAGCGCATCGAAGTCGATTTCTTGCTTCTGTTCTTCACTTATATCCGGCCGGATTTTCGATACCTGCTGGGGCCCATGGACGTCCCACATCACCGCATGCGCGCCCGTACCCCAGCGATAAACCCAACCAACAACGCTGCACTCATCGGTCCCGAACAGATTGGCGATCGCGACGCCCTCACCTTTATCATCGTTCACTGATTACTAACTTCCTGCACATTGGCGCTGCAGTTACGGCATCGTGTCATTGAGTGCGCGCTCGGATCGCATGCCGTACTTAGTGGATGTTGGATGACTACTCTTCCTGGAGGAGCTCAATTCACATGGGGACGTCCAATTCGGTACGTTTGAAAATTTCTTTGCTTTCAAATTCTGTGGTCGGGCTCCGTGGCGGCGTCGACGATCGCCAGAACCTTGAAGGGGTCAAAGCCGATGGCGCGGGCGAGAACGACCAGTTCGACGACGTCGACCCGGCGCTGGCCGCTTTCAATTCGCGCCACGAGGGATTGATGGCACTTGAGCTTGATCGCCAAGTCCTCCTGACCGAGGCCCGCCTTGATGCGGGCGTCGACCAATGCTTGGCAGAGTGCCATCTGTCCCGTGCTTCTGATTGTTTTTGCCACGCGTCACATACCTTTTGTGACGTCGCTAGCGGATGAAATCTGTTATCTAAAAAGTAGATATTTGAGGGTGTTATCGGCGTCTGGTTTCCATGGGCTGCAAGTCTGATGCTCCCGAGGCTGCCCATCAATCCCCTACCAATTGCAGAAATCGGCCATAGTCCTCGCTGACTTCGCGCGCTTCCTCGAAAGCGCGGGCGCGTTCGCTGTCGAGGCAACGGAAGTAGCTCTGGATATCCTGGATGTAGTCTTCGAAATCGCCACGGATGATGTCCGCATAGTCCCGCGCCGCCTGCGAATCGCTTGGCAGGAAAGGACGGGCCGGGGCGAAGCAGGATTCCGCCAAAACCGGCCCGGGAACGCAGATTAGAAGGACTATAGCTTGCAATTGGAGTAGGCATGTCAACCTTGGGTTTCTCAAACCTGTTATCTCCTTGATCGCAGACACTGGCCGTGACTAGTGTTTGCGCAACCAAACTACAGCTAAAGCACGATATTACATCTTGCGGTTGATAGTATACTATCGTAACTCTGGGCTTCAAGTGGGAATGCCTAGGGTCGCGCCATTGGAGAAAGCGTGAGCCGGGCCATGAACTGGGACATCGAAGCACCAAATGTGGTTACGGAAGCCAGGTTCCGCGAGCTCGTGGAAAGCGGCTATAGCGCAGAAATCCTGTGCCAGGAGTC
>OLHY01000651.1_pt1 | contig 10243 bp, 12 predicted proteins | sample 1609411 | NCBI WGS metagenome assembly OLHY01 (sample SAMN05416817, study PRJEB24817) | seawater metagenome | isolation source: Sea water | place: Canada:Atlantic | collected 2013-07
AGATTGCCTCTTGTCTCGTGGGCTCGGAGATGTGTATAAGAGACAGGAACAAGGACGCGGTCCTCGACACTACGCGCGGGAATGCTCTGCATGGCTTGCTTAACCGCATGGCCGGTACCGAGCTGTTCGTCTTGAATAACGAAATTGAGATCGCCGCCTTGTATACCCTCGTGACTCGTGTATCCAGCGGCCGAATCATCACCGATAAAATGCGTTTTGATGAGGTCTGCACCGTGCCCTACGACTAGGTGGATGTGTTCTGTTCCGAGTGAAGACGCACAGTCGACGACGTGCTCGATCATCGGCTTACCGGCAAGGGCGTGCATCACCTTGGGGAGATTAGAATTCATTCGCGTGCCTTTACCGGCGGCGAGAATTACCACGTCGAGTCTCATAGGTTTCTCACTGTTGTTTGGTAGATTATCGTAGGTTATCGGCTGCTTTGCTTGGTTCAAGCGCGGTAATTTTCCGACCGCACAACGAAAAAGGGTAGCTTTCGCTACCCTTTTTTATACGCTAGTCGTTCGGGTGAACCTAACGCTTATGCTGGCGTAGCGCTCGTAGTTGCGCAGCCGCCTCGGCGATGCGCGCTGCGGCACTACCGTAGTCGAAATCAGCGTGGCGATCAGCGATGTCTTGCTCCGCGTCGGCGATTGCCTTGGCTGCTGCTGCCTCGTCGAGATCTTCGGCGCGTTCGGCAGTGTCTGCCAAAAGCGTTGCCGTACCGGGCTGTACTTCGAGGAAGCCACCTGACACGTAAAAGATTTCTTCTGTGCCGCCTTCCATAGTGAGCTTAACAGGACCTGGGATGAGCTGCGTGAGTAACGCTGCGTGTCCGGGAACGATACCGAGGTCGCCGAGCACGCCTGTTGCTACGATCATCTCGACAGAGCCTGAGAAGATGCTCTTCTCGGCGCTTACGATATCGCAGTGTAGGGTTGTGGCCATAGTGGTCTGCTCTCTTGTCTTTTAACTAGTCGTTTGGCTGATAATTTAACCGACACAGCGCCCGAAGGCGCTGCATCTTTGCAGCGTTTTACTTAAGCGTTGCAGCCTTTTCAATAGCTTCTTCGATCGTACCGACCATGCTGAACGCCTGCTCAGGTAGGTGATCGTATTCGCCGGAAAGGATACCCGTAAAGCCTTCGATCGTGTCTTTGAGAGACACATACTTGCCTGGGACGTTAGTGAAGATCTCGGCAACCGTGAACGGCTGTGATAGGAACTGGCTGATTCGACGCGCACGGCCCACTGTCTGACGATCTTCGTCTGAGAGTTCGTCCATACCGAGAATCGCAATAATATCTTTGAGTTCTTTATAACGCTGAAGCACTGTTTGAACGCCACGAGCCACGTCGTAATGCTCTGTACCGATAACGAGCGGATCGAGCTGACGCGAATTAGAATCAAGTGGGTCTACCGCAGGGTAGATACCAAGTGAGGCGATGTCACGCGAGAGTACAACCGTTGCATCGAGGTGAGCGAACGTGGTTGCCGGTGAAGGGTCAGTCAAGTCATCGGCAGGTACGTATACCGCTTGGATCGACGTGATAGAGCCGTCTTTGGTTGAGGTAATGCGTTCTTGCAGCGCACCCATCTCTTCTGCAAGAGTAGGCTGGTAGCCCACCGCCGATGGCATACGACCGAGGAGAGCCGATACTTCGGTTCCTGCGAGCGTGTAACGGTAGATGTTGTCGACGAAGAGGAGTACGTCACGACCTTCGTCACGGAACTGCTCGGCCATTGTCAGGCCGGTTAGTGCAACACGCAGACGGTTGCCGGGGGGCTCGTTCATCTGGCCGTATACCATCGATACCTTTGATTCGCCTTCGAGGTCGATTACGCCTGATTCCTGCATTTCGTGATAGAAGTCGTTACCTTCACGAGTACGCTCACCCACACCAGCGAACACAGACAGACCGCCACGGGCGGTTGCGATGTTGTTGATGAGTTCCATCATGTTAACTGTTTTACCTACGCCGGCGCCGCCGAGTAGACCAACCTTACCGCCCTTAGCAAACGGACAGATGAGGTCGATAACTTTAATGCCTGTTTCGAGGATTTCGTTGTTCGCCGAAAGCTCTTCGTAAGTAGGTGCCTTACGGTGAATAGGCATGTGAACCTTTGCGCCGATGTCGCCACGCTCGTCGATAGGACGACCGAGTACGTCTACAATGCGGCCAAGTGTTTCTTGACCAACAGGTACAGTAACCGGAGCGCCTGTATCTTCAACATTGAGTCCGCGACGCAGACCTTCTGTGCTGCCGAGAGCAATGGTGCGGACGATGCCGTCGCCAAGTTGCTGCTGCACTTCGAGTGTAATTTCGGTATCAATAACCTTGAGGGCATCATAGACCGCAGGCACGCTGTCGCGCGCAAACTCGACGTCAATAACAGCTCCAATAATCTGTACGATTCGACCGCTACTCATGTTCGGTTCCTCTATATCCTAAGCACTAAATTCTATTTAAATTAATATCAGTTCGCACGGCCGTTAAACGGCCGATGCACCACCGACGATCTCTGATAGTTCTTGTGTAATCGCCGCTTGGCGCGCTTTGTTATAAACGAGCTGCAAGTTGTCGATGAGATCGCCCGCGTTGTCAGTAGCGTTCTTCATTGCGATCATTCGAGCGGCTTGTTCGCAGGCGTTGTTTTCAACAACGGCCTGATAAACCTGCGACTCGATATAACGATCCAGTAGTCCGTCTAGAAGCTCCTGAGCGTCTGGCTCGTAGAGGTAGTCCCAATGGCCTTTTAGTTCGTCTTCGTCTGACGGCTCGAGTGGCAGAAGCTGCTGTACGTTTGCTTGCTGAGTCATTGTATTAACGAACTCATTGCTCACAACGAACACCTGATCTAGCTCACCGTTTTCAAACTTATCTAGCATGACCTTCACGACGCCAACGATGTCGGCCGCTTCGGGCTTTTCACCCATGTCACGAACTGAGGCGAGCACACTGCCGCCATAGTTCTTAAAGAAGTTCATTGATTTGGCGCCGATGGCACAAACGTCTACTTCGACATTCGCGTCGTGGTTCGCCTTCATCGCTGCGACAGTCGCTTTAAACAAGTTGGTGTTTAAGCCGCCACACAGGCCACGGTCCGTAGACACAACGATGTATCCGACTCGCTTAACTTCGCGCGTATCGAAAAACACGTGATGATATTCGGGCGTCGCGTGCGCAATGTGGCCAATAACCGCACGAATGCGCTGAGCGTAAGGTTTGCCCAGTTGCATGCGATCTTGTGCCTTGCGCATTTTACTAGCTGCGACCATTTCCATCGCGCTAGTGATTTTCTGAGTGTTTTTAATACTCGAAATCTGCGTTCGTATTTCTTTTCCGACAGCCATTGCTCAGTTGCTTCTCTTAGTTGTAAGTGAGTGCATCGCTCGAGCTAGTCTTACGCTCGAGCACCGCAGGGCTTACCAAGTTTGAGTCGACTTAAACTTATCCAAGGCGGCTTTAAACTTAGACTCTAAGTCGTCGTTCCAATCGCCTTTCTCATTGATAGTCGCCATCAAAGCCGCTTCTTCGCTGTTCATGTATGACAGCAATGACGCTTCGAAATCGAGTACCTTGTTAAGCGCGACGTCTTTTAGGTAGCCATTGTTAGCTGCATAAATCACGACGCCCATTTCGGCAACTGACAGAGGCGAGTACTGCTTCTGCTTCATAAGCTCGGTTACGCGCTGTCCGTGCTCGAGCTGTGCGCGAGTTGCTTCATCGAGGTCTGATGCAAACTGGGCAAAAGCCGCTAGTTCGCGGTATTGCGCAAGCGCGATACGAATACCGCCGCCGAGCTTCTTAATAATCTTCGTCTGCGCCGCACCACCTACGCGCGATACCGAAATACCCGGATTCATCGCAGGGCGGATGCCTGAGTTGAAGAGGTCGGTTTCGAGGAAGATCTGTCCGTCTGTAATCGAGATCACGTTAGTTGGAACGAATGCCGACACGTCGCCAGCCTGCGTTTCAATAATAGGCAGAGCGGTGAGTGAACCCGTCTTACCTTTCACTTCGCCATTAGTAAACGCTTCGACATACGCAGCGCTTACTCGTGACGCACGCTCGAGGAGACGTGAGTGTAAGTAGAATACGTCGCCAGGGTAGGCTTCACGACCTGGTGGACGACGCAGGAGCAGTGAAATTTGGCGATAAGCTACCGCTTGCTTTGACAGGTCATCGTAAACGATCAGTGAGTCTTCACCACGGTCGCGGTAGTATTCGCCCATTGTGCAACCCGCGTATGGTGCGATGAACTGCATTGACGCAGGATCGGACGCAGTAGCTGCAACAATGATGGTGTATTCGAGTGCGCCATGCTCCTCTAATTTCTTCACCACGTTGGCAACAGAAGAGGCTTTTTGGCCGATGGCGACATAGACACACTTAATGCCTTTGCCTTTCTGATTGATGATCGTATCGATCGCAACCGCTGTTTTGCCAACCTGACGGTCGCCAATGATTAGCTCTCGCTGACCGCGGCCAACAGGCGTCATCGCATCGATTGACTTAAGGCCAGTTTGGATTGGCTGATCTACCGACTTACGTGCAATAACACCCGGCGCAATCTTTTCAACCGCTGCGGTAAGCTTCGCGTCGATTGGTCCTTTGCCGTCGATTGGCTTGCCTAGCGCATCGACTACACGACCTTCGAGTTCAGGGCCAATTGGCACTTCGAGAATGCGCTGAGTACAGCGACAGGTTTGGCCTTCGGCGAGTGATAAATAGTCGCCTAATACGACGGCGCCAACTGAGTCGCGCTCGAGGTTAAGTGCCATCCCGTAGATGCCACCTTCGAACTCGATCATCTCACCGTACATCACGTCGGCAAGGCCGTGGATGCGGATAATACCGTCGGATACGCTAACGATCGTGCCTTCGTTCTTGGATTGGACCGAGACGTCGAGGTTATCGATGCGTTGCTTAATAATTTCGCTGATTTCTGAGGGATTCAGTTCTTGCATGCTTATATCCTAGATCCTGACGTGTTCAGGAATTTATTGATTCGGCTAATTTCTTGAGTTTGCCTCGAACCGAGCTGTCGATCACGGTATCACCGGCGCGGATAATCGCGCCACCGATCAAGCTTGGGTCAACGGTGGCAACCAGCTTCACTTCACGATTGAGGCTCTTCGTCAGCGCGGCTGCGAGCGCGTCCACTGTCGCGTCGTTAACCTCGAAGGCGGTAGTGACCATCGCGTCTACCGACTTCTCTTGCTGTGCGCGAAGCGCCTCAAATAACTCAACTATCTCGGCAATTAGCGTCAAGCGTCCGTGATAGGCGAGCACTTTAACTACGTTTTGGGCCGCTGGCGTTAAAGCATCACCGAAAATATCGATTAGCTTTGCTGCCTGTTCTTCGGCGGTGATGACCGGCGAAGAAAGGAGGGTGGCGACTCGCTCGTCTTTGCAGACCAGGGCAATTTGGCGCAGCATCTGCGACCAGCCCGCGAGATCGTTGCTCTCTGCAGCGACTTGAAACACAGCCTTCGCGTAAGGCCGTGCGAGAGTTATTGGTTCTGCCATGTGTGAAACCTGGTTTTTAACCTAGTTGCCCCTGGGGGTTTCCCCTCAAGGCGTTGGCCGCTTGCGTTCTATCTTGCCTTCTCGTAGAGAAGGTAGTTTCACGCGAGCCTTTTTCGGTCTTGGAGCGGATCGGCGACATTTGCCGTTGACCCGCCCTACAGCACTAATTTAGAGCTCGGCTGCGAGGCCTTTTAAGAGCTCTTCATTAGCAGCTTGATCTATTGATCGTTGCAAAATCTTCTCAGCGCCGGCGATAGCGATAGTAGCAACCTGCTCACGCAGCGCCTCTTTCGCTCGGTTTGCTTGCTGTTCGATCTCTGCATTCGCTGCAGTGATTAACCGCTCACCTTCGGCTCGCGCTTGGTCTTTCGCTTCTTCTACAATTTGATTGGCGCGCCGCTTTGCCTGATCAACTATTTCAGCTGCTTCACGCTTTGCGATTTCTTTGTCTTCACCAGCCTTTTCTTGCGCGGCTGCGAGGTCAATTTGTGCGCGTTCTGCCGCTTCTAGACCGTCAATAATTTTCTTACGACGCTCTTCGAGCACAGCAACCAAAGGTGGCCAAACCACCTTCATGCAGAAGTAGGCAAACAGCGCAAACGCGATGCTCTGACCAATTACTGTTGCGTTTAAATTCATGCTTTCTCTCCTGTCTGGTTGGGCTTAGCCCTTCCGAGATGCAGTTAATTAACCGAGGAAAGGATTAGCGAAGATGAACAGGAACGCGATACCAACACCGATGATGGAGATAACGTCCACGAACGCCGCAACGAGAAAGAATTGTGTTTGTAGCTTAGGTGCGAGCTCTGGTTGACGAGCTGAACCTTCGATCAACTTGCCGCCTAGGCTGCCGAACGCTACCGCGGTGCCAGCACCACAGATACCGAAGATAATTGCTGCCGCGAGTAGAGTCATTGCTTCAATGGTCATGTTTGTCTCCAAGTTTTACTTTCTTGTGGAGCCATTCGGCTCCGGGTTTCAGTGGTTTGGGTCTTACTTTTTTAGTGATCGACTTGATGCGCTTGGTTCAGATACACAATCGTGAGCATCATAAACAGGTAGGCCTGCAATGTGATGACCAAGATGTGGAATACGGCCCAAGCAAAATGCAAGGGAAGCTGATACCAACCGAGTAGTGCGATTACTAAGAAAATTACCTCGCCGGCAAACATGTTGCCGTAGAGTCGCAGCGCGAGGGATACCGGCTTTGCGAAAAAGCCTGGCAATTCGAGCAGCAAATTAAGCGGCGCTAAATACCACTTAGGGAATGGGTGCATAAGGAAATCGTTAGCAAAGCCGAGCGGGCCTTTAACCTTCAGGCTGTAGTAGATAACCATTAAGAACACGGCAGTAGCAAAGCCTAACGTGATATTGATATCGGTAGTCGGCACTGCTTTAAAGTAGAGGTGCGAGTCGCCTGCGACTGTTTGAGCGAACAAAGGAATCCAGTCGACTGGGACTAAATCCATCGCGTTCATCAGAAATATCCAGCTAAATGTAGTGAGCGCGAGTGGTGCTACAAACTTGTTTTTCGCATGGAACGCGCCATCGACGCTTTCGATAACAAATTCGACAATCATCTCGACAAAATTCTGCACGCCGCCAGGGACGCCAGAGGTAACCTTGCGAGAGACGAGGTAATAGAAGCCCATAAACAGCACACCTAGGATCATAGAGATCAGCATGGTGTCGACGTTTATCGCCCAGAAACCCATCTGCGTTGCTTCTTCAGGTGTATGCGCAAAGCCCCAATGGCCGTCGATCTTGCCATAGGTAAGAAAGCCAAGGTGGTGAGATACATACTCGGTGCCGCTCGCGTAGAGGACGTCGCCGTTTGCTTCAGCCATAAGTCAGTCTTCTGTCAGTGTTCGTCGGTTATTTGTTGTCAATCTGATGCTTGGTCAGTCTTTTGTTCGGTCAGTCTGTTTGGTCGGTCTATCGTTTAGTCAGTCTAACGTTTAGTCAGTCTGTCGTTTAGTGAGTCTATAGGCGCCATAGATGCCCGCTATGTGAACGACCAAAAATCCCACAAAAACCCAAACGGGGGCTAGTGGTTTAACGCTAGCGAAGGTCAGCGCGAATCCAGCTGCCATCAGTCCTAGCTTAATCGCCTCTCCTTTAAACACCGAGGCAATCATTTTCTCTGTTTCACTCGCACCGCGATGCTGAAACGTCTTAAACGCGAAATAGGCGCCTGGGATTGCGCTTATTAACCCACCTAAAAAGGTGGAGTAGGCAATTACCCCTTTGTCTTCGCCCGCTATTACCCCTACCAGTGCAGCAATAACGACTGCGGCGGTAAACTGAAGCACAATCACTCGGGTAAAAGGTGGCGGCTTAATAGTCGACACGGCCATTCTCTCTTTGTTTTGCCTCTCGTAATCTTCCGTAACTCTTACTTAAGATTTACGTAAGCGTAAGAGAGATGCTTGAGGCGAGATTCGGCCGAGTTAAAGCTAAACCAAGGCGCATATTATAGGGAGATTGGGTGCTTCTCGCAACTAACCTCGTCGCCCTGTGGGTAAGAATCAATAGCAATAGGTTGTCACTTAATATGGGCGATGATCCCATCAAGCTCATCTAAGTTGTTGTATTTTAATACTAATTTACCTGATCCTTTAGCGCTATGCTGTAATACAACTTTCGCGCCGATTTTCTCCGCTAAGGTTTGTTCGAGTAGTCGTATGTCTGGGCTAACCGGCGCAGAGAGCTTTTTAGCGGGCCCTGCAAGCAGCCGCCTGACAAGCGCCTCGGTCTGCCTCACCGACAGCCCACCGCCAACGACGCTCCGCGCAGCGGACGTTTGCTGGTCTTGGGAGAGAGCAAGAATCGCGCGCGCGTGCCCCATCTCTATGTCGCCGCGCTCGAGCATTACTCGTGCATCAAGGCTTAAGTTAATCAGACGCATGAGATTGGTGACCGTCGCGCGGGATTTTCCAACCGCGTCAGCAACCTGTTGCTGAGTGAGTTCAAACTCATCTTGCAGGCGCTTGAGCGCCACGGCCTCCTCTATCGGGTTTAAATTCTCGCGCTGAATATTCTCGATAAGAGACATAGCGATCGCCGCGTCGTCTGCAACAGGCTTAATAATCGCAGGGATCGAATCCAAACCAGCAAGTTGAGTCGCCCGCCAGCGGCGCTCGCCGGCGATAATTTCATAGCGATCAGCAGAGATTGGCCTAATGACAATGGGTTGCATAACGCCTTGTTGCTTTATGGACGCCGCAAGTTCGCCTAGAGCTTCTTCGTGCATGTCTGTGCGCGGCTGGTATTTTCCGCGCTGAATAAGATCTACAGGGATGTGTCGAAGCTCACCGTCTCGAACGGCGCTCTCTGGTGACGGTGGCACGCCGCCCTCGGCTGCAGATTTGTTTTTTTTGCCTGCGGAAAGGAGGAAATCTAGCCCTTTTCCCATTCTTTTTCCTTCTGCCATCGTCTTCTCTTTTTTCACTATAACCACTGGGGCTAATTAATTTTATCTCGCTGCGGACGTCTCAGCTGCCGTCTTCTCGGCCATTGCTTGATCGCTACGCCTCAGTATTTCACCAGCGAGCGCAAGGTAGGAGACAGAGCCCTTCGATGTCCTATCGTATTTTAAAACAGGAAGTCCAAAACTAGGTGCTTCAGCAAGACGCACATTTCTCGGTACAACGGTGCGATAAACAGCATCGCCAAAATGTTTAAAGAGCTGTCGATTAACCTCGATCGTAAGCCTGTTTCGAGGATCATACATCGTGCGAATAATGCCCTCTATATGCAGTGTCGGATTAAGGTGATCGCGGATGGTCTCAATAGTATCAATCAGCGCTGCTAACCCTTCGAGCGCATAGTATTCACATTGCATCGGTATGATCACGCCTTCGGCAGCAACCAAAGCATTGATCGTTAGCATATTGAGCGAAGGAGGGCAGTCAATAATAATGTAGTCGTAATTATGACGAAGAGAGTCGAGGATTTCTTTTAGTTTAAATTCTCTTTCTTCCATGCCAAAAAGTTGCGCTTCGGCGGCAACCAAATCACCATTAGAGGGCAGTAGATCATACCCAGCCTCATCGGCCCGAGTTAATACCGCACTCACCTCGGCTTCGCCAATAATGGCGTCGTAAAGCGAAATAGCCAAGGTCGATTTATCGACGCCGCTGCCCATGGTCGCGTTGCCCTGTGGGTCAAGATCGACCAGCAATACATTATTTCGAGTCGCAGAGAGCGAGGCTGCTAGATTTACAGAGGTAGTTGTTTTTCCTACTCCCCCTTTTTGATTCGCTATAGCGAAGATCTTGCTCACTCTCATCGCTCCTTAGCTTGGTTAAGTTCTTTTTACAGCAGCCTCTTGGCCGATTAGGACAAGGTGACGCTGTGATTCAACGCCCGGCACAGTAAGTTCTATGACGCTTTCGACTTTATAGCAATTATTAAGGTCGTTTGAACTCGCCTTGTTTGATGTGCTGTTTATCGTTTTGTCTTGCTGTAATTCTGCAATCTCATCGTGCGGGTAGACGCCTTTCATCGCGAGTAGTTTCGTCCCGCTGGCAAGTGGTTTCTCGATCATCTTAACTATAGAGGATAAGCTCGAGAATGCGCGACAAGTAATTAGTGAAAATTCGCCTGTGTCGGCTGTGCTGAGATATTCATCAACTCTCGCATCAACGATCTCAACATTACCTGTCTCTTATACACATCTCCGAGCCCACGAGACAAGAGGCAATCTC
>OLHY01000654.1_pt1 | contig 10214 bp, 4 predicted proteins | sample 1609411 | NCBI WGS metagenome assembly OLHY01 (sample SAMN05416817, study PRJEB24817) | seawater metagenome | isolation source: Sea water | place: Canada:Atlantic | collected 2013-07
GATCTACACTAGATCGCTCGTCGGCAGCGTCAGATGTGTATAAGAGACAGTCACTCAACTGAGTAATACGCTTATCTTCAATAAAGGAAGAGTCAGTTGGAACAGCATCTTCGAACCTAAGGCCAGCAACCACTGACCCGTCGACTGAATCGCCGTCGTCGAACTCACCATCATTGTCTAGATCAAATATACCTCGATCACCAAGACAATTTGTACCACCAGTACCAGGACAGAATGACAATGCAAAACCACCTGCTACATCGACACAACTTGTATCGCTCCTGGGGATAATACTATTTACAAAACCGAGGCCACCACGTAATTGAATGTTTCTGATGGCTCTCTCTCCAGGAAACTCAACATCTGCGAGTCCTTGAGTTTCGCCTACCGCGACGACATCTAGGTGGTTAAACCAACCCTTCTTGCCTCCGACTGTCGAATAGTCAACTTCATTGTTAGATAACACTCGCACACTTCCAAAGTTCGAATCGAATTTGTTGGTAAAACGCTGCTGCACAAGATCATCTTCATCAAGCAACTCAGGTGACAATCTGTCCCATAAACCATAGATAGATTGAATTTCGTTATCCGCGCCATCCGGAACCGTAATGTAGCTGCCGGTTGCGAAAATCACTATGTAACCGTCCTGTTCTGTCCGGTGCTGTGTAACTATCGGCTGAGTCGTAATCGGTTGCAATGTTTCGACTCCATCGCCATCAACATACTTGGCCTCATAGATTTTTGTGTAGTTCCACAAATTAAAATTACTCGAACTCAAATCGAACCGGAAGAAGTTACCGAAAGTATCACCTGCATAGGCATAGTCAATCGTACCATTACCATCAATATCGATACCTCGAGGCGTACCCAGACCGTTAGGGTAACCATCATCATTCACACCAAAAGTGGTGTCAATTTTCACAAAATCTTGTTTGCCAACACAGTCAGCAGGCAAGTTGCCATTAGGAATAATATTATGCTTCATATCAGGGTGACACCACTGACCATCTACACCACCGTCTAGGAATAAAGCATATAGTTTCGCGATACCCGACGTGCTGTTAAAGCCATTTCCAAATAACGCTATCCATTCAAGCTCACCATCTGAGCCTTCAACATTACTCATTGCCAATGTTGGAATACTAAAAGAGTAACCCAGATCTTTGACCGGCTGAGGTGTATCTTGCAGATCCCGGCGTTGCGAGCCATCGGCCGTCAACAGCGGGTCACCGTCGGCATCTGTTGGATAGGTATCATCTGCATCGGTAAATTCCCAGAGAACAACATCTTCAGCTGTCGATTCGTCAAACTTAGTCGGGTCGGTAATATTCAGAGCAAAGTACGCTTTCGCACCAGCACCTTGGCCACCCACCAACATGGTGGTCCATTCTTTGTCACCGCTGTTGTCGGCATCAATATAGACGTCATTAACGGCGGGCGTCAGGTCAACGAAGAACTTGTGACTATAATTAAAGTTCAGCAACTCTGTAATATTTCTACTAAAAGCGCCAACCATTAAATTATGGGGTATATACCCGAACGCTTCACTTCCATCCGATGCGTTAAAGCCATGCAACATGCCATCATTCGATTCGACATAAATCGTTTCGGTTCTGTCGGTATATTCGGTTCTAAAATCAGTGTAGAGGTCTTCCTGTGGGAAGGGTACTGCATTTCTGCCCGCACGATTCGGCGCGCCTACAAAAACCGGCGTTGAGTGAACAATATCCCCTAGACGTCCACCTACTAATGGTCTTTCTCTAAAATTACCCACGGGCCTTTCATTTTCCGAGTCGCCTCGCAGATAGTTTACGCGTCGCGCAACCTCAGTATTTTGCTCTGCGTCTGCAGCGCTCTGATCAGGAATAAATACCGCTCTTTGATTATCAGTCAAGTCACCAGGCCTAAACGCGATACCCTTCGCAGTCAGGTTTTGACCCGCCACACATATTGCTGGCGCATAGCACCCGGGGTCATAGGTCATAATTTCTCGATCTTCCGCCAAAACCAAATCCATCGCCTCAGCAGAACTCCAGACGGGCTCATCACCAAGTCCGTCATCAGTAAATGTCTGCGCGATCAAATCACCGGTATTAATTTTGGTGTTATAAAATGCCCGAAAAATTAGCGTATCTTGCTGAATCTCTTGGGAGTTAAAGCTCACGGCAGATGCTGCACCACTACCCTGTGAGAATTCATCGAACGCTTCAGTGAGACGGTCTGCCAATTCACCCGCGTTGCTCGCGTCGAGGTAAACACCTCGCCCGTTGTATGCAGCATGGCGTACGTCATCGATTTTCTCTTCGGTGCTGTTATCAGGATCGCCCCAGTTAAAACCGTTCCTATAGTCTTCGGGCTCACCAAGAATGTTACCCGTCACGCCAAACCCAACAGTGTAGGTTGTCATATGCTGATGCATAATGTCATCGGCACTATCTTCGAAGGCAGTATCAGACGCCAGGTCCCTATCACGCCCAGTGGTTGGCACTTCATTAGGAAGGCCTGCATGTAAGTCACGCTCATAATAATGCATCGCAACATCACCGAGGTTCTCATCATCATCTGAAGCGAAAGCACCGCCGTCAAACTTACCCGTTCCCGTATCGGTTTCATTTACAACGGGGTCGTTACCGTTCCACGAACCATCTGTGAGCAACAGGGTGAAATGTTGCTGACAGTTACCGTCAGGTGCTGCAAGCACCGGACAGTTCGCATCACCAGGGCTTGAATCAGGGCCATTTCTGAATATGTCGTTACCTTTACACTCATAGTGACGTCCGGCACGCTCCAAGGCTAGACGTAGCGGTGTTCCACCTTTAGAGACGGTATTGTAGATTGCATCCAATACGCCTTTCTTCGCCCCGGTCCGTTCCGATGGATTCATTGATTGGATTGGTGCAGGCACAATCGTTTTTCCACTCGAAACATACTTCTGCCGATTAATGGTCGCGTAGCCTAAGCGAAGGTTCTCAGCACTAGTAACAACCGAACCAAGGGCAGCCTTTGCCAGCAGTTCTCTCGAACGATAGTAGGTAAACCAGTTCGCAAAGTTGTCCATTTCTTCTGTATAACTGCAACTGTCCTCAGCGGTGTCACAATCAGACCTGTTTTCAGTTTTCGGATATGTCCTGCCCGGTTTAATCTCAACCAAGGTACCTTCTGAAGCTGCATTGGCATTGTCTTTATTATTGCCAATAAACGGAGCGGGTTTTGAATCTAGCTCGCCGTTTCCATTAAGGTCCTCCCAAATGTAGTAACGAGGGATATAGTAGCCATTGACATCAATATCTCGGAATGTCGTTTGCGTAGTACAAACTTCAGGTAGTCCACGCTTTTTACATTTCCCTTTCTTATATTTTATACACGAAAGTTTACAGGTTTCCGATGTCACTACCCCTTGAGCTTCGTAGTTATAGACCCCCGACAAATCTCTCGATTCTGTACCCATCGGATCTAGCAACGCATCATCGAATTGACTATCGTTAAAAGGCTCGTCTATCGTTTTGAAACCTTTCCAGGGTTCATATTGAGCATCAGGGTTGTAGTAACCCGTATTGAAACCTGCGTTTCTCAGTCGCCAGAGACCGACGCCCGGAGACGCTTCTTCACTCGGGGCGGTATGATGGTCATACCAACCGAATTCATTAAACTCATACATAAAATAAAGTACATCGCCCGTGTCGTACTCATAACCATTATTTGATGCGCCCGTGCTAGTGGTGATTTCAAACAACATTGAGCCGGAGTCGTCATTGACAATCAAAACATTAGGCTCTGGTCCAATAGGCAGTTCTAGGGGGCCTTCCGCGAGCTGATAATCGAATTGAACAGCGCCATCCGTCGACCCCTCTGGGGCGCCGGCCAAGGCATTAATGGTAATCGTCACAATACCGTCGTCACAATGATCTGCATCGCCTGGCGTTGGTCTATCACACACTTGGAACTCAAAACTATCGTTACCATCATACGTCGCATCAGGACGATAATTAAACGCGCCATCGTTAGTGAACGGCGAGAACAGCTGCCCATGCTCCGTCACAGCACCAGTGAAATAGAAGTACAGTTGATCTGCTTGAGGCTCTCCTATGCCAGGTGAACAATCGGGATCCAATGGATTACAACCTAGACCGTCGATATGCGTATTATCGATATCAGAAACCTTAAGCCTCAAGCCGAGCTCTGCGGACACAATCAGGTCGTCAGCTTGATCCATCGCATAGGTAATCGTGGTATCGGCGATCGGCGCATCATTAACCGGCAATACATTTACGGTAACAGTCGCACAACGTTGATCGATTGGCGGCGTGAAAGCGGCTTCATCTGCGGGCGCTGCGTCGCGAATACAATAAACGAACGAGTCTTCCCCATTGAAATTCGGCTCTGGCTTATAGGTGACTTCAAAACGATCTAATGCCGCACCGGTAACGTCACCGCCGGTTTCACCATCGATACAGCCTACTTGATCGCCACAACTCACTTGACCATTTGCTGCTTCGGTTAAATCACCTAGGCCATCATCAACAAAACGTGATCCACTGCGCCAGCGCTGGCTTGCGACTTCTTGACCTGCACTAATGACAATCGCTGGCACATCGCCTGGGTAATCATTGATAAGCGCATTGAAAGTGATCGCATCAGAGTCTTCATCAATGACAAGCGCCGCAATATTATCGAAATGATCATCTACGGCAATCGGTGAATCATCGCCAATCGCATTAATCGTGACGACAAAACTACCTTGATCAGACAACGGCACAGCTTCGCCTGGCAGTCCCGGCGGACGTCCGAGGTCAGTCGCCCGAACCGTAATATCGACAGTACCATGAGCGTCTTTGAAAATAGGTAGCGTTTCATTGGCCTCTTGGCTCCGAAGAGTCAACGTTCTCTGGCTACCATCAATGGGATCATCGTCACTGACAACGCAGGTACTGGACGATGGACAGGCAGGAAAACCCGTCGCATCAACCATTCGCGTCAAGACCGCATCGTTTTCACCGTCAATCACCGTAATTGTGTAGGTAAGCTCATCATCACCACTATTAGCATCAAACAAGTCTTCATCTCTGAAAGCGTCCTCAAGCCCAAAAGTAATGTTGCCGGCGTCTTCGTCTTGACTGTAACTTTCATAATAATTACTTGGGCTTCGCTGATAAATGGGCGGATCATTGACCGAAAAGACCGTGACGAAAAGAGACAATGTGACTGAACTAACCGACGCTAGAGGTGCGGCTGTATCTGTTGCCGTAATATCCAACGTTGACGTGCCGTGTCTGTTCGCGCCCGCGTACAAGCGCAAGTTAGTACCTTGAACCTGATACGAAACGTTCTCTGAATTACTATTGATCACACTAAACACGAGCGAGTCGTTATCACCGCTGGTGCTGGAGTCCAACAAACCATCGACGTCAATATCAATGTCTGAAAACAGCTTGGCGAGTGAAATAGTTGCGGCATCAGAGACCGACAAATACTCATCCTCATCGAAACAGTAAGTCGTACCCGACGCGATTCCACAGGTATTGCCGCTGATATCGACCCCTGTCAACTGAGGTCGGTTATCGTTAGTTGGATTGATCGTGACCGTCACAGTGCCTGCATCACTAAAATTCGCACCATCCGTTACTTTGTAGACCTGGGTTGCCGTGAAGACTTCGACCGTGTTAACCGCTGTCGTTTCGAACGTCGCGCTGCCATCGGTGTTGATGGTCAAGGTGCCATACAACTCACCGTCATTGAAATATTCAATTGGCACGCCAATCAGGCCTACATCACCGGCAACCTCAGAAACGGTTAATGTGCCCGCAGGAAGATCCGGGTCCGTATCGTTTGCAATGACATTAAAATTAATGGTTTCAAGTTCATCAACGGATACCGCATCAGTAATCGCTGTCGGCGAATTGTCATTCAGCGCGTTTAAATCAATTGTTATGGTTGCAGTATCAGACTCGCTTGGCGAGCCATTGTCAGCCACGGTCACGATCACGCTAAAACTTGTTGTTGCTTCGTAGTCAAGCAAGTCGCCATCGACGACCGTGATGATGCCACCCGCATCGATACTAAAGACAGCATCATCAGTAGAGCTAAAACTTAAGCTCTGGGCAGGCTCAGCACTTACAGGTTCAATATCGGTCGCAATTACTGAACCCACTAACGTGCCATTAGGTGAATTTTCATCTACAGAATAGGCCTGAACCGCAATAGTAGGCGCATCGTTAACCGCATTGACTGCAATCGTAAACACTTGGTCCGCCGTGGTATCAGAACCATAACCGTCGTCTGAATCTGTCAGGCTTACTGTCACTGTGGCGACACCATTTGCATTATCAGCTGACGTATACGTTAACTGGCCAGCGGCACTTATCGCAGGTTGGACACTGAACAAGGTTGGAACGTTATTACTGACATTGTAAATCAGGGTTTGTGTTTCATTAGCCGCACCTGTACTACCATTGCTAATAAACGCAACAGCTTGTGCACCTGCATCTTCATTAACCGTCTCATCTGAACCCACCGTAAACGTTGGCACATCGTTGGCGGGGTTAACCAAGATCGTTATGCCTTGGGTCTCGTTGTTACCATCATCGTCTGTGACGGTAACAGTAAAGGTGTCGCCACCGTTGGAGTCTGCCGCGCCATCGTAAGTCCACGTACCCGTGGTCGGATTGATCACAGCGGCGCCATTACTTGCCGCAGTCGTAACAGTGAAGCTCGGCGCTGGCATCCCATCATTCACATCCGTGACTGTCAGTGTGCCACTAATCTGCGTATCTTCATTGCCCGTGCCAGAATTATCACCACCAAATACAGCAGCATCATTCACCTGGTTAACCGTCACAAAAACCGTAGCAATAACAACCTCATCATTACTGCTTAACACTGCTTGATAAGTAAAATCATCAGTGCCGTTAAAGTTCGCGTTAGGCTCATAATTGAAGGAACCATTGTTGCTCATCGAAACAGCACCATTCGTGGGACCAACCAGTACTGCGAACTTCAAAGTGCCAGAAGCCCCGTTTTTGCTATCGTTAGTAGAAACGTCACTTGCCCTGAGTCCACTGTCTTCCAAAACATTCAGTATGTCATCACCAGCGGTCACTACTGCGAGCGCAGAGTTCGCCAGCAGCAAAATAGTCAGAAAGCATAAACTTTTAAAAGCTCTCATATCCATATTAGAACCTCTTCCCGTAGGTGCTTTGAATCATCACATGGGCTGTCTCAGTACCACCGGTACCGTATACAGTAATTCTAAAAATTTGCGCACGACCTGAACCGGTGTCTTGCCCAACGTTATCAAGATTTAATCTGTCTTCATCGGACACAACTGTTTTAACGTGCTCAACGATATATTTTGGCTGGGCGGCTACGTTCGATATTGAAGTATCGGCGGTTAAGTAATCACCATCGGGTGATTCCCAATCAACCAGACCACCGTCTTCGATAGAGCGCCAATTATTTACTCCATCAAAGGCTGCCTCATAGTAAAGGCCATTTTGATTGGCATCCGCATCATCGAACGCTGCCAGAGAAGCAAAATCTTCAACAATTGTTTCGGCATCTTTGATGGCGGATTCTGCTGCTTGGAAGGCCAGGTTGGCATCACGAGAATTTCTTGCCATTCGCTCTTGCATTGAGGTTGTCTGCACGGAAGACAGGCCTAAAACCGTAATAATTAGCAGCATGATAAGGCTCATGAAGAGCACAACGCCGCCTTGACGGTCGCGAGTGATGATACCTGCCGTAAACCTTTGATCCTTTAAATTAGCCATGATTCCTCAACTGGATGGTTTGTGAAAAGGCTCGCCTGATCAAACCATCATAAGTTTCTTCACCAATGCAATTTTGTAAATCGCAACCGTGCGTTGGCGTAGACGTTGAGCCAACATTGTCGATGCTGTTGACAACAACCGTCACTCTGACTGTCACAATATCGGGCCAACTCGGCACAAATTGCGCCGTAAAGTATTGGTTCGGTACGCGATCACTATCTGTATCTACCCCGTATAACACTTGCAAGTTCTCTACCCCTTCAACCAACTCAATGGGCGCTTGGAGCCCAGATTTTCGCCACAAACTTAAAGGCGCTTGGCCATTGTTATTGAGTCCTTCACCTGGTGCGATAAAAAAAGTGTGGGATTCAATCGCAGAAACTGCTGCGTCGACCTCAAATGTATTTATCAGAGCAAGACGTAAAAAAGTATTTCGAGTAGCATCAGTGTCATTAATATCGTGACCAATGGTCAAATTCCCGACGTCACCTAGCTCGACCGCCTTGGGACTGCCATCTGCATTTCTGCCCCAAGGGTTCGAAGTCGTCACCCGAAAGGTTGTTGCTTTTTCGCAATCATGGATCATGACTAAATGGTCCAGGTCGAATTCAGCCCATTGCTCATCGACATGCACAACCATGCCTTCTGTTGAGGTGGGCATTGTCCCTGCTATAAAATTATTTCCCGCATCGATATAACCGCCTAGTCTTGTGTCAACCTGAGAAATGTGTCGGAAGGTCACAACATCCGTGCCCGAAGCAACTTGTGTGATATCAATACCTGAACCGACGCCATAGCCATAAGAGGTTGAATAGACACTCGAACTTGTTGTTGTGTTCGGCAATAGGGTCAAGGCAGGGTTCCAAGAACTCGTACCCACTGCTTCAAAGCCTCTAACGCCCTGCCGCAAATCAAATTCATAAGGCAGGTTATCGATGGGGTCGATCGTCGTATGCAGGTCATCATTGCCGGAAAAACATCCGCGATAGCCGGCTTGACGGACCTCTCGGCCAATAAACTCAAGTGCAAAGCGCGCAGACTCTTGCATTCGAGACTGCCCATTGACCAATGTATGGGTTTCTGAGTTGGCAACAAATAGTTGAACAACACCCGCTGTAACCACAGAGCCAAGCGCTAGTGAAATCATAAGCTCGACCAGCGAAAAACCGTGTGATAGTTTCGATTGCATACTAGATCGCTCCCGTTCGTGTTCGCAGGGCGATCGAACTGGTATTACCATTTCGATCCGTTACCCATTCAACCGTCACAATTATAATATTGTCATCCACCGCATCTACTTCGATAGAACCTCGGCCGCCAGGCAAAGACGCTGTCGCAATGCCAAGCGTGGCACAGGTGTCATGCACGACACCGGCATCGGTCAGCGGATTAATGCGGCACTTCCACTGCGCGATATCAAAATCTTTCATAACCAAACGGTTACACAGCACATTATTGCAATCAGACGCGCTTGACGGTTCATCGTCAAAAGCCACCGTTGCATAGGGCGTTAGCGCGTTAGCGCGCATTCTGTCCAAAATATCATTGCCCGCCTGAAGGGCCTGATCCCTCAATAACGCATTTCTATTTTGCTGCATACTGACCACCTGCATGCCCGCAACGCCTAGAATGCCAACCGCAATAATCAGCACAGCAACAAGCACTTCAATGAGGGTAAAACCTTTTGATTGTCTAATCATGAACAGCCCTCCGGTTGCGGGTCGGTACAGGAACAAGGCCGTTTGTTTTGATCTAGATCTGTCGGGGAATGAGATTTTGAACGACCGATTGGGCTGATGAAAATCCTGCGCCCCTGCTGGCCTGCATAACAAAGGTCAATGCTAATACTCGAATCATCGCTCATGCCACCTGTTGAGCTAAACTCAATAAAATCAGCCCCGCCGTCATCAACTAAATTCAGTGTCGCCTCACCAATTAGGGCAGGAAAAACGCGAATGACATTGCTATCACAGTCACCTGGGTTACCCGTCACAATGCACCAACCCGCACCGAACTCATCGGCTGAGTCAGCAGCTTGAGCTTGAATGGTCACACGAGCACCGGTTCTGCTGGCCTCACTGCGAGCGAGATTGATTGACAGCAGCATTTCGTTAACCTGCGTTGCAACCCTATTGCGCGCAACCATGCCATTAAAACTGGGAATTGCGATGGTCATGCCGATTGAAATAATAATCAGCCCAACCAGCAGTTCTACCAGTGTTACACCACGTGCTTTGCGCGCAGAAATTTGTGAATCCCTCAATATCATGGGAATCCCATCTATAATCGAACCGCAAATAATACGATATGCGCTGAAAAGAGGGCTACGGGCTAGATAAGACCGCTCATTTTAAAGATGAACGGTACTTTTTTTTTGGAATTAAGTAACCTTTACAGGCTATAGGGCTGTCTCTTATACACATCTCCGAGCCCACGAGACAAGAGGCA
>OLHY01000661.1_pt1 | contig 10160 bp, 10 predicted proteins | sample 1609411 | NCBI WGS metagenome assembly OLHY01 (sample SAMN05416817, study PRJEB24817) | seawater metagenome | isolation source: Sea water | place: Canada:Atlantic | collected 2013-07
TTGCCTCTTGTCTCGTGGGCTCGGAGATGTGTATAAGAGACAGCATTAAGAAAGTCCAGTTGAACATCAAATATGAATTTTGAGAGTCACGACCAAGCCCCGGCACCACGACAGCCTCGCGCGCACCGATAGCAGGCTATCGCTAATGTCATAGAGCGCATTGGTGAGCGCCGCCACTTGATCATGGCCTGCAGGACTGGTAGATGACTCACTGGCAAGCGTATCGCAGAAGGACTAAAGGCAGAAACTACGCTGATACTCCTACCTTCTTTACTACCGCTTTCCAAAACAAGCAACAATGGGACATCTAACGACGAAGTGCCTTTCGCGTTTCTGCCTGTTTATTCCAACGCGACAGTAATTAACAGCAAATTAGACATGGCAGAGTTATAAACTATCCCATTGTGTTTCCAACCCACATCGGATGCGGATGAGATCGCTCCTTTGCGTCTTGGAATAATGCAACAACAGTTTAGATTGGGATTATGTCGGTTTTTGAGTTCTTGTTAAGTTAATTTGGCAATACCTCTTTATAAGGTGTGTGCCTGAGAAATATTATAAAAGCGATGACGAAGGTCACTCCTTCTGCCAAAGAGAGTGCTGCAACGAAACGATAGTCACTCGATACAATGTATAGCAAGAACAAAAAGCCAGCCGGCAGGATCAAACTGCGGCACAGTGCTACTATACCCGACTGAAACGGCAGATGTATGGCGGTGAGATAACCCGATATCAGCATGTTGGCGCCACTAAAAAGAAACACCGGCCAAACGTACGCCATTAACTCCGTTGCCATTGCCAACATTTTTTCACCGCTTTGATCATCCACGAATAGCAAAATGAGCGGCTCGCTCAACGTGAGCAATGCAGTAATAAAAATCCCACTCACCAATAAAATGAGCCAGGACGCGGTTTTCAAGAAGTCTTCTATACGTTTTGTTTGTCTGGCTCCAAAATTTTGTGACAGCATGACTTGAATGGTATCTGAGATAGAGAAGAAGACCATAAAGCCAAGCATTAGGAGATAGTTTACCACGGTAATGGCAGCAACCCCGTCGATGCCGCCACGCTGAATCATCATCCAGTTGAAGATGAAGGCGATAATTCCGCCAGAGATTTCGTTAATGAATTCTGAGACACCGTTATAGGCGGCCTGAAAAATTTCTTTCCAGTTTTTTTGCCCGAAACTGAATTTCAATCTTCGTTTTGGCCAAAAAAAGTAATACAGCATCACCAGTAAAGGTATGGTTTGTGAGATGCCAGTTGCGAATGCGGCGCCAGTCAAACCCCAGTCATAGACTGCGACAAACAGATAATCCAGCGCGACGTTGATTACTGCGCCGACGGCTAAGGACGCAGCAGCTAAGTTAGGAAGGCCGTCCAAACGAATAAAAAAGTACAAGGCTATCATCGCAAACTGAGCAAGAAAGAACGGCATGATGATTCGATAGTACTCGCCCATGATGGGAAAAAGCTCTTGCGTCGCCCCTAGTCCTGTGAATATTTCTTCTTCAAAAACCAGGCCTAGGGAAATAACTATAAACCCATAAATGGCAAGCGAAATGAGCGTCTTGCTGAAAATTGCTGACGCAGCCTCTACATTGCCCTCGCCTAAATATTTACCGCCCCGCACAGAGCCACCGATAGACAACATCATGCCAACACCAAATAGGATCGTCATAATGGGAATGATGAGATTGACTGCCGCGAGCGCAGCGATGCCAACGTAATTACCAATGAAAAAACCATCGACCAGAGAAGCAGAGGTCATGGCGATTAATCCCACCAAAGACGGGACTAGGTACTTAAAAAACGTAGGAACAATAGCGCCTTCGATTGCATCAATGGAGGCTTCTTGATCCTGGACACTTTGCGTACTCATGAGATGTTACTTTCTTTGGGAGGCAGATAATGACAGCGCCACTGGTGGAGGTTAAGACACTTTGCCCTCCAACCCATGTTCCTTGCCATTTTCATATGGTCTTACGGAACGAATGCGTCATGGATACCCACAGTTGGAGCACTTGGTCTTGTTAACCAAGGTATTAGCCAAAACCACCCAACGACTGGTACAAACCAAAGCCAACACCACCACCCACTCTTACCGACATCATGTAGTCGTCTGACAGTAACTGAAAGAGTCGGTATCGCCATAACCGGGCGATAAGCCAGAACTGCCAAGCCTACTTTATCGTCCCAATAACCACCTGGGAGGAAATTTCCAAAAGGCAGGTCTTTTAAAGTGACTAGAGGTGGTAGGAATAAATCGTCGATAAGCCAAACCACAGCGTAAGCTAGAAAGGAAAAAGACATGAAATACCAAAACTCTGAGATGTTTGTTCTTCCACCAAAGTTAAAGTAATTCCTGAACCCGCTCCGGATGGAAAACCGGAAGTTACTAAAAATTTCACCCATGAGAGCCCCTTATGAATTTGTTAGAGAGGAAACCGCGGTAAAGATAAAATTGCGAGCAGCCGTATAGTAATAGATGCTCGCTTTAACGATCAGTGTTCTGCCACCTAAAAATTGCATATGATATTTAATATACAGTGTATTTACCCAAGTTGGAAAAATCATCTTCGTTAGGATTCAGATGACTCTATCTTATTTATCCTGTCCAGCGGACCTTAGCTTTAGAAGCGGCCTAGTGATTCACTATTTTCCCAACACTTATGAACATATTCTTAGTGTCAACAAAACAATTTTTGGGAATCCAAGCTGCAGACTGATCATCAAAAGCACAGATGACAGAAAACAATCTCTTATAAATGTTTGAGAGATTGCCGTTTATAGGGTGTAGGAGAGCCTGAAATTACAGGATCTCGCGTGGCGGGATTGCAAGCTAGCTGTCAGCGGGACTTCTATTTTCTGCCACCTGAATTAACCACTTGGAACATTTTGAGATGGCAGTCTTTGAGGTCGCAGGGCTAAGAAAAGGAGAAAACCTCATGAATAGTGACGTACTCTGCCGATAAGTCGTCGGGGTTATCAGCTGAGAATGCTGAAAGGTTAGGTTGATGGTGATCGTAGTTAAGACCGCTATAGTACAGATCAGATTGAAATACATAATTGGCCAGCCCAACCCCGATTTGTGCACGTTCACACCCGCGCGTTAAAAATCCGGGATCGCTACCTTGGCGATGAGTGCACCACTGATTTCTTAACGCTTGGGCTTCGGTTTCGTCGTTGCTGGTTAACCAAACTTCCATTGGTTGTATGTCGCTGAGGTATTCGCAGCCCGTTTCGTAAGCTGCTTTTACGCGGTTTACATAAACTTCGGAAAGTGAAGGTATAGAAAACAATACCGCGCTGCAGGGGACAGCGGTCGCGCCAGTGGTGTTTGTAGCATCGGTTATTGGTGTCGTCGTAGCCGCTATTGTGAAACTCGTCGTACGGGGGGTGGATGCTGTTTTTTAGCTGCTGCCATCGCCGCCACAAGCGGTAAGATAGAAAGCACAAACGAATGTCAGCGCGGCCGTTGATTACATCATTTTACTTACGTAGCTTGGCGGTGCCTTCACGCAGTGCAGTGCGCTCGTAGCTGTCAACGAAAGATATTCTGACATTAGGCCTTAGTAGAAATGGGATCGGGCTCGTAAAACGGCTTATCACCACTCACCGTTACCCTACGCAATAGTCGTTGATGGGGAAAATAGTCACTTGCGGCGTAATGTTGAACCGCGCGGTTATCCCAAAAGGCAATTGAACCCGCCTGCCATTCAAACCTGCATGTATATTCCGGCCGCCCATGTTGTTTTAAAAGCACGGCGACTAATTGCTTGGACTCTTCGGCAGATAATGCCTCGCCGCTACTGATATCGAAGAGCGAGTCATGTCTTAAAAATCCGCCGTGAATGTATAGCCCTGTGACCCCCGTCTCAGGATGCGTCCGCAATAAGGGATGACTGACGCCGAAGGGAATCTCTTGTTTTAGCCCCTCAACAATATCATCCGGAAGCTGGCCCGCGCCTCTCCCCATGAGGAATATCTGGTAGTCATTGATGCCATGTAAATGCTGCAGTCGTTCCGCAAGGCCATCTGGCAAACCGCGATATGCTGCGTAGCTGTCGGCAAAAAGCGTGTCGCCGCCATAAGGTGGCACCGAAACACATTGTGCAATTGAACCTAAAGAAGGTTTTTCCATCCAGGTAACGTCTGAGTGCCAGCCGTTTTCTGTGCCGGGACTTTGCGGACCATGAGCAATTTCCAAAATATAGGGGTTAGCACCTGGCTTGCCGAAAGGGAAAGCATCAAGGTCGCCAAATGCCCTACCAAAGGCCACCTGTTCATCTTCAGACAAGTTTTGATCTCGAAAGAAAATCACCTTTCGCTCCAACAAGGTGTCTCGAACAAATTTCGTCAGCGCATTTGACAATGATTTACTCAAATCAATGCCATGCAGCACCGTCCCAAGGGTTAGTCCAATATGTTCAAAGCTCACTCCGAAAGCATCGGCACGTGATTGCAAGTCATCAGAAACCGGTTGATTACCCATTCGTTCGTACTCGCGTGCGACACCTAAACCGGTTCTATCGAAGGCTGGAAAGAGTGCCTCGGCGGGCTTTTCGCCTCCACCAGCGGCCTGCTGCGCGGCCACTCGGAACTCAACCAGACGCTCGGCATATTTTTTGGCAACCAAATTGTATTCTTCCTGCTGACTCGACATGTCGGCGCTTGTCATGCTCACCTTCTCCCAATTTATTTGTTGCGTTTATGCCTACGAATTCCGGGTTCCATGCTACCCGTTAGCCGTCATAGCGCTTAGCAGAATACTCCCTTAAGGGCAGACGCGCCATTGTGAAATTAAGCCGATTGGACCCTCAAGATCAAATCTAACGATAAAACCGCAGCACTTTACTAATGCGCTAAATCTAACGACAATTATCTCGAATGCAAAAATTATCATGGAGGGTAGGATGACATTGAAAATGGAAATCGTGATTGGTGTACTGATCTCACTGCTATCAATCGGTTCTTATGCGGCGAACCCGTTCGCCGTAACAAACACAAACACTGATTTTGTCCAACTTGCGGCAAGCGATGACCGTCAGGATCGTCGACAAGAAAGGGGCCGCTCCGATGAACGTCATGACAAGCGAGATTGCCGTCAAGAAGAAGGCCGCACCGGACAAGACAAGCGCGAATGCAAGCAGGAAGAAGTGAGAGACGGCGTTCGTGGCAATAAAGATCACAACGATAACGAAGGCTAGTTTATTCCCACGTCGATCCTCGGCGCGGTTTGCCTTGAGTGCCTGCGGCTGGCGCGTTATGGTCAAGAGACCTGTTTTTACGGAATCGTGCCATGACTGACTATCTATCAAGCGTTCAACATACCGAGCGCTTCCTCTGTGACAATCAGGTTAAAACCAGTCACGGCATCACTTGGAACCGTGTGCCCGACGGTAAGCCAACCCATTCCTTCTACCATGGCAGCGCCGGCGTGTTGACGTTCTACCTGGAACTTTACAGTTTCAGCGCCGACGATCAACACTTGGAAATAGCCTCGCAGGCGGGTGAAGAATTGCTGCACTACATTAACGAAAAAGCGACTGCTGAGGAATTTATAACCATTGGTATTTACAGTGGTTGGCCTAGCTATGTCTATGTGCTCAACGAATTGTACAAAGCGACGAAGCAGGAAAAATTCAAACGCGGCGCACTAACAGCGCTGTCGAGAATGACAGCACAGGCGACGAATATCGGTAAGGGCATTGGCTGGATTGAACCCGTACCCTTCTCTGATATCACCGGCATCACGGGCGAGCGCGAAGTCATCGACCTCTCCGTCGGCGCGGCCGGCGCAGGTATTATCTATCTTTATGCACATCGGCAAGGGCTCAGCGATGATGCACTGCCGCTAGCCATAAAAACTGCCGACCGGTTGCTCGAGGTTGCACAGCAAACACCCGATGGCCTTCGTTGGTTGATGATGACAGATATGCCCTTTCCATTTACCGCGCCCAACTTTGCTCACGGCGGCGCAGGTGTCGGCTATTTTCTCGCTGATCTCTACCGGGAAACGAACAATGAAGCATATCTTCAGGCAGCTGTGTCTGCCGCAGAGTACGTAAAGACACGCGTTCATGAACAATCGAAGGGCTTTTTAGTTTGTCACACCGAAGAACAACAGCCCGCATCCACCTTCTATCTAGGTGTTTGCCACGGACCCGCAGGCACAGGACGGTTCATGCATCTGCTGCACAAGATCACGGAAGATGATCGTTGGCAGCGTTGGCTCATCGACAATTTTGAAGGCCTCGTAAGCACCGGCGCGCCTGAAGAGCGCAGCAAGGGGCTATGGAATAATTACGGACAATGCTGCGGTGATGCAGGTATTGGAGACTATGCCTTGTACCTCTATGATGAAACTAAAGACGAACGCTATTTGGCATTTGCTAATCGTATTGCCAAACATTTGGTATCGGCTGAACACTCTTCAGCTTCAGCTGATCAAAGTATCTCTTGGGCCCAGGCGGAGCATCGTTCAAGGCCTGATTTTACCGAGCGGCAGACCGGGTATATGCAAGGCGCTGCAGGTATTGGTAGCTTTCTGCTGCATTTGCACAGTGTAATACAAGGCGCGCCCTGTAAACTCGCGATGCCTGATTCACCCTTTAGTTACGGTTAAATAGACGTACAACTTTTGATCGTTAGATTTGGCAACAGATTCAACTTTCGTGTAAGTGTTAAACGTAATTCACATTTAGATTGAGACGCGACATGTTAAATAAGCTCGACGACTATCCGATTCACCAAACCCCCGAACCCATCGCGCACCCTGCCACAAGCGATCGCAACGTTTATGATCGAACATGGTTCAATGGCTACGCTGCTGATGGCTCCTATTACTTTGGTATCGGCATGGCGATTTATCCTCACCGAGGCATCATGGACTGCTCTTTTAGTGTCGTTCAGCCGGAGCAACGACAACATTGTTTTTATGGCTCGCGACGCGCGCCGGATGAACGCACCGACATGTCAGTGGGACCGTTTAAAATAGAAATCATCGAACCGATGCGACGCGCCAAGGTAACGCTACAGGACAATGAGAGCGGCATCACCTGCGAGCTTATTTTCTCCGCTCGAACAGCGGGCATTCAGGAAGCGCGTCAAACGCTACTATCCGGTAATCGCCGCACCATGGATGCAACACGCTTTGATCAATTTGGTCGCTGGAGCGGCATCATCACGCACCCAGACGGTGTCATTCATGTCGACGAAACGACTTGTCTTGGCACGAAAGATAGATCATGGGGCGTCAGGGGCGTCGGTGAAGCAGAAGCCGGCGGCGCACCCAACACGCCAAAAGGGATATGTTTTGTATGGGCACCCTTATTTTGGGATGACCATGTTTCCCACGCGATATTTTTTGATGGTCAGCGCGGTGAGCCACTGGTTCGGGAAGGGTTAGAAGCACCTTTGTATGAAACAGAAGCAGACATTCCGGGTGTGGAAGATGGCTTGGTTGATCGCAAGCTCACCGCACGACACCGCATTGCCTATCATCCGGGTACTCGCTTAGCCGCCAGTGCTGAAATAGACCTGATTGATCTGGATGATGGCATTCGAACGATCAAGCTAAAACCCATATTGAAATTTATGATGAAGGGGCTCGGCTACGGACACCCTGAATGGAAGCAAGGTATGTGGAAGGGCGAGTTGGCGACCGGTCATGAATCTTTTGATCCACGCCAGCTGGACAACCTTGCCCCAGAGCATCTTCACACCCAACAAGTTGTCATCGCAACTGATGGCGATAAAACCGGCATTGGGGTGCTCGAGCAAATTGTTGTTGGCCCCTATGAACCCGCCGGGTTTAAAAGTTTCTTCGATGGCTACGTTGATAAATCTTAAAATATTCTTTTGATATTTTTTATAGACTGCCACTAAAATTAGACGATCAACACGACGCTTCACTTACCTGCGTTTAAAGGAGATTGAGTATGTTCATTCAGAAAACGATCATCTTGGTGATCACCGTTTTCCTCTTGTTTACCAACCAGCAAGCAAGAGCTGACACACACAACGACCCTGAAATTGCGGCATCAGTCGCCTCTGCGATGGCAGCGCTGGATGAGTTCATGCGGCATTTCAATGCAAAGAATCCGACTGCGTGGTCAGCAACACTGAACTACCCCCATGTCAGGTTCGCGAGCGGTGGTGTCACCGTCTATGAAAACCAATCGATATTTGCAGAAACAAAAGCATTTGAGCAGCTTGCGAAAATCGGTTGGGATCATTCACACTGGTTAGAGAAAAACGTCACCTTGGCCTCGAAAAATAAAGTCCATATATCGACCGTATTTCAACGTTTTAACAGCAGTAATGAGCCGATCGGCACCTATCAATCGCTTTACATCGTGACAAACGTTGATGGCCATTGGGGCACCCAAGCCCGATCTAGCCTTGCACCTTAATCAAACGAGCAAGTGAAACTCATCCTGTCGCAGAAAAACCAACTACTCGATAATCTAAGGACCGGAAAGAGAAGACACTTAGGGTTTTCATCGGAATCCACCATGTTTCATAAACGTCAGAATGTAGATGCGGCGGTCGCGTTTTATGTCGAGCTGTTAGCGCTCGAAAAACTCGAAAAAAATCATATTAAGGTTTGGCAACAGGGTGGAATTTAATCAGCGGCTGTGCCACTCACGTCAAAATCCAGATGATGTTATCTTTTCATCGTGACGGTGATAGCATAGCTGAACTAATTTGCAATTTATCAGCAAGCATAAAAAGGAAAACCTACAATGTCAGAATACATACCACCTACGATCGGTTGGGTACGTAAGCAAGTTGAGCTCTATGAAAGTAGCGGCGGCACACAAGGCTCTACACTGCTCGAAACAGGCATGCCGTGTATTATTGTCACCCATACGGGTAACAAAACAGGTGGGATCCGAAAAATTCCACTGATGCGAGTAAAAGTCGGTGATAGTTATGTCTTGATTGGCTCAATGGGCGGACAACCTAAAAATCCTTCATGGGTCTACAACCTGCGCGAAAATACCCAAGTTGAGATTAGAGACAAGACCGAAGTCACTGCGATGACTGTCAGAGAAGTATCCGATGAAGCCGAACGGCAGACGCTTTGGAGCGCCAGTGCAGATGCATACCCTCCTTACAACGACTACCAAAGCAAGACGACACGAAAGATACCCGTCTTTATTGCAGAACCTTGCTAAACAGCCGTCCTAAAGCGGTTGGTGAAGGCTCGCCGAAACGTAAAGCCGTAAGCTTCAGTTTGTACAAGGTAATGAAAAAACCGAACCATCCCAATAGCCACTAATTTTTGTCTAGCGGCTTAACAAGCGGGTCATCTCTCATATACAGGGACGAGCCGCTTTTTTTTGCCCCCTATTTACTGCATCCCCTCGTGTCGCCGCGTATTTCCTACGTTCTATTGTGTCCCAAAACCGCTTATCTGCATGACATCTAAGGGGTGAATAATGCTAAAATTGCCGCCTCAAAAAAATAGTGGAAGTTGTCTGATATGAACGTAACGCATCGCAAACCCTTGCCGGGAACTGATCTTGATTACTTTGATACCCGTGCCGCGATCAACGAAATAAAAGCTGATGCTTACGATAAGCTCCCCTATACCTGCAGAGTGCTTGCGGAAAATCTGGTTCGCCGTTGTCCGCCGGAAGCACTTACAGCAGCCCTTACGCAGATTGTTGAACGAAAACAGGAATCAGACTTTCCTTGGTTTCCAGCTCGCGTTGTCTGTCATGACATTCTTGGTCAAACCGCATTAGTTGACCTTGCTGGCCTAAGAGACGCCATTGCAGCTAAAGGTGGCGACCCCTCGCAGGTGAACCCTGTTGTGCCAACCCAGCTAATCGTCGATCACTCTCTAGCCGTTGAACATGCCGGTTTTGAAGAAGATGCCTTTGAAAAAAACCGCGCCATCGAAGATCGCCGCAACGATGATCGGTTCCACTTTATCAACTGGACTGCCACCGCTTTTGAGAATATCGACGTCATTCAGCCCGGCAACGGCATCATGCATCAGATCAATCTGGAGAAAATGTCACCGGTTGTTCACGATAGAGACGGTGTCGCGTTTCCTGACACACTGGTTGGAACCGACAGCCACACACCACACGTCCTGTCTCTTATACACATCTCCGAGCCCACGAGACAAGAGGCAATCTCGT
>OLHY01000665.1_pt1 | contig 10150 bp, 8 predicted proteins | sample 1609411 | NCBI WGS metagenome assembly OLHY01 (sample SAMN05416817, study PRJEB24817) | seawater metagenome | isolation source: Sea water | place: Canada:Atlantic | collected 2013-07
AGATTGCCTCTTGTCTCGTGGGCTCGGAGATGTGTATAAGAGACAGATATTCAGTCAATGGATGATTTGATTGGCTTTACCGTTGCTGTCAATAAAGACTCTTACCTGCATACCTGGCTGACCATCAATTACCCGAATTTGGATCTGGTGCTGACAAATTCCAATGATGAATCACTGGAAGCCGTTTCATTCGGTAAGGCAGATGCCTACATCGGCAATATCGCAGTGGCTACCAATGTCATCAAACAGCGATACCTTTCCAATCTTCGAGTAGTCGCCAAAGTACCAAATTTTACAACGGACACCTCAGTCGCCATTGATAAACGTTATCCATTGCTACATAGCATTATTGAAAAATCGTTATCGGCAATTACCGCAGCTGAAAAACAGCAGATAATTGATAAATGGTACGCCGTTGTCAGTGATAGCAGAGCGTTTGAGATCTTACCTTATGAGCAGAGCCGACTGGATTTAACCGAAAAAGAACAACAGTGGATAGATCAACATCCCGTTGTCAGAATTGGGGTTGATCCGGATTGGCCACCATTTGATTTTATTGATAAAAACGGTGAGCACAGTGGCATTAGTGCTGACTATTTGCAGCTCATCAGCAAACAGACCGGTCTGCAATTTCAGCTCGAACCCTATACTGACTGGCAATCCGTTATTGAAGCCGCACAAACCAATCAGATAGAGCTAATCGCCGCCCTTTCACGAAATACGTTTCGTGAAACATTTCTCGACTTATCGATTCCCTATCTGGATTACCCACTGGCCATCGCTACAACCAAATTCGGTCATCTGACCAGCCTGGCTGAATTCAATAACAAACCTGTGGGGGTAGTAAAAGGTTATTTTGCCGAGTCAATTCTGCTGGCCTATTATCCGGAAATCGATATTGTTTATGTCCCTTCTGTACGCGATGGACTGGCAATGCTGGCTGCGGAAGAAATAGATGCCTATTTTGATATTATCGCCACCATCACCCACAACGCCAGTCAATCGGGATTAACCCATCTTAATACCAGTATTGTCAGGGAATACTCCTCTGCTTTGCATATGGGCATTGTTAAGGATCAACCCGAATTAGTATCAATTATCAATAAAGCCCTGGCAGCAATAACAACTGATGAGCGACGTACCATTGATCAACGTTGGATGTCTGTAAATACCATTGAACGTACCAATTACACACTGCTGATTCAGGTTGTAGCATTATTGCTGATTTTCCTGCTTGCCAGTTTTTACTGGAATCGCCGTTTGCGTACCGAAATTGATAAACGCCTTATTTCGGAACAGCAACTGCGGGACAGTGAAGCGCAGCTATTGCATTTGATTAATGTGATGCCGATGAGCCTGATGGTCACTTCTGCAGAGGATGGCAGCATATTGCTGGCCAATGAGCATTGTTATGAAGAATTAGGATTTTCGGCTGAGTTACAGAAAACCATTAACGCTCAGGAGTTTTATGCGGATATTACCCAACGAAAACAAGTACTTGAACAGCTTTCTACGGACGGTGAAATTAACGGGGTTATGCTCAAAATCCAAACTCGAAATGGACAGATCATCGAGGGATTGTTTTCAATAATATCTATTCAATATCAGGGAAAGCCCGCTTTTCTGGGTTTTTTCATGAATATGGATGACCGCATTGCACTTGAAGATTCATTAAAAGAATCCAAGACGCATGCTGAAGCAGCGAATCTGGCCAAATCGCAATTTCTCGCCAATATGAGCCATGAAATCCGTACGCCAATGAACGCTATTCTGGGTTTTACCGAACTGCTGGACGAGCAGGTTACCGAGCCCAGGCTTAAATCATTTATTAAAACTATCCGCAGTGCAGGTAATACCCTCTTACTGCTGATCAACGATATTCTTGATTTATCGAAGATTGAAGCCGGAAAGCTGCAACTCAATAAAACAGCCACCGATCCACATCAGCTGTTTGATGAAATAGCCAATATGTTTGTTCTGCAAATCCGCAATAAGGATTTGGCGTTACATTTAGATATTGATCCCGATTTACCTCATGGACTGTTACTCGATGCCACCCGCCTCAGACAGGTGTTATTCAATTTAATCAGTAATGCGGTCAAATTCACAGATACCGGTCATATACGTATTCACGTTCATGCTGATAATGTCGATGATCATCTCAGTAAACTGGATTTACATATCCTGGTTGAAGACACTGGCATTGGTATTCCCGAAGCTGAGGTTGAACATATATTTGAAATTTTTGCCCAGCAATCAGGCCAGGATGTTCGCAAATACGGTGGAACCGGTCTTGGCTTGTCAATCACCCGCCGCTTGATTGAGATGATGGGTGGTCATATCCGTCTGCAGAGTAAAAGTGGTGAAGGCTCGGTATTCAGTATTGATTTGCCAGGAATTGATATTGCCGCCATTGCCAGTGACAAAATTCGTCAACAGGCGTTAGCTTTTGATGCCAGCCATATACGTTTTGAGCCCGCCAATATGCTAATCGTAGATGATGTCGCGCATAACCGGGAATTGATACGTCAGCATTTTATCAACAGCCATATTCAAACCAGTGAAGCTGAAAATGGTCAGCTGGCTGTGGATTTTGTTAAACAGAATCCGGTAGACCTCGTGTTGATGGATATTCGCATGCCAGTGATGGACGGTTATGAAGCCGCAAAACAAATCAAAATGATTAAACCGGATTTACCTGTGGTTGCACTGACTGCTTCAGTAATGAAAGATGCCTATGAACAGGATAAATTGGATCATTTTGACGCCTATCTGCGAAAACCTGTTTTACGCAACGAACTGTTTCACGCTCTAAGTGTGTTTTTACGATATCAGGCGGTTGACGTTGAAACTATAAAAGCGCCACAACAGGATTGGTCAATGCTGGACAAAAAACAGCTTTTATCGATTTTTAATCATTTTCAAACCGATATCGATGAAATATGGCGTTTAGCCACCCAAAGTAACAGCATGACCGACATTAAAAACTTTGCCCACGAAATTGCCAGACTGGCTAGCAATCATAAAATTGACGCACTGGATCGGTATGCCAGCCAGTTGCTTGAACGGATTGATGCGTTTGATATTGAGGGCATGCAGATATTGTTGAAACAATTTCCTTCAATGCGTAGCGCGATCCAACAGGCGATCAGAAGCACATAGCTCTTATAGGCCCCTCAGACGTAGCTCTCAAACTAGCAAAACAGGTGTGCTTTGCTTTGCAGTTTTTTATACAATGCCCGACACGTTGTAATGAGATGAGCAAAATGAACTCCGATTTAAAAACGGATACACAGTGGCGTCAACAACTTAACGATGAACAATATCGCGTCACCCGACAAGCTGGCACAGAACCAGCATTTTCCGGGAAATATCTCGATCATGATGAGAATGGCTGTTATCACTGTGTTTGCTGTGGCCAGGCCTTATTTGCTTCTGATGACAAATTTGATGCCGGTTGCGGCTGGCCCAGTTTTTCTTCACAGCTGGAGCATGGCGTAGTGACTCATCATCCCGATTACAGCTACAACATGGATCGCACTGAAGTTCGCTGTCAGCAATGTGAAGCACACTTGGGGCATGTATTTGATGACGGCCCTGCCCCCACCGGCCTGCGCTATTGTATTAATTCGGTGGCGCTGGAATTTAATGATAAAGACTGAATGGACGCTGTATATCATTCAAGCCGCAAATGGCCATCTTTATACCGGTATTACCACTGATTTAGAGCGTCGCTTAAAACAACATCAAAACCATAGCGGTGGTGCGCGTTTTTTTCATACCAGTGATGCTCAGAAAGTGGTGTATCAGGAACAGCATCCTGATCGCAGCAGTGCCAGTCGTCGGGAAGCGGCAATTAAGAAACTCAGCAGACAACAAAAACTGAACCTTATCGGTAACCCATCAGACCATGTATAATGGCGGGTTTTTTCAGTACGTCTGAATTTCTCCTTTAGATACAGGATTTTAACTTTGTTAAGCACTGCTAACATTACCATGCAATTCGGGGCCAAGCCCCTGTTCGAAAATGTCTCGGTCAAATTCGGTGGGGGCAATCGCTACGGCTTGATTGGCGCCAATGGTTGCGGTAAATCGACGTTTATGAAAATTCTGGCTGGCGTCCAGGAACCCACCTCCGGTAATGTGAGTTACGACCCCAATGAATCTTATGCCGTATTAAAACAGGATCAGTTTGCTTACGAGGATCAACGCGTTATTGACGTGGTGATTATGGGACAACCTGATTTATGGGATGTGCATCGTGAGCGCGATCGCATTTATAACCTGCCGGAAATGAGTGAAGAAGATGGTCTGAAAGTTGCGGAACTGGAAGGTCAATATGCAGAAATGGACGGTTACACTGCTGAATCCCGCGCTGGTGAATTATTATTAGGTGTCGGTATTCCGGTTGAACAGCATTATGGTCTGATGAGCGAAATTGCTCCCGGTTGGAAACTGCGTATTCTGTTGGCGCAGGTACTGTTTGCTGATCCCGATATCATGTTGCTCGATGAGCCGACCAACCATCTGGATATCAATACTATTCGCTGGCTGGAAGAAGTATTAAGCCAACGTAGCAGCACCATGATTATCATTTCGCATGATCGCCATTTCCTCAATCGCATCTGTACCCATATGGCAGATATGGATTACGGTGAATTGCGGATTTATCCAGGTAATTATGATGAATACATGATTGCTTCCACTCAGGCGCGCGAACGTCTGCAATCAGATAATGCTAAGAAAAAAGCACAGATTAAAGAGCTGCAGGAGTTTGTATCACGATTCTCAGCCAATGCTTCCAAAGCAAAACAGGCAACTTCCCGTCAAAAACAAATGGAAAAAATTCAGCTGGATGACATTAAACCTTCCAGTCGGGTGAATCCGTTTATACGCTTTAATCAGGAAAAGAAACTGTTCCGCAATGCATTGGAAGTCAGCAAGCTGACTCAGGGTTACGATAACGAAAAACCGTTGTTTGAAAACTTCAGTTTTATGGCTGAGGTAGGCGAAAAAATTGCTGTCATCGGTCCTAACGGTATCGGTAAAACCACCTTTGTGAAAACGCTGGTCGGTGAACTGGCCCCAAAATCCGGCAATGTAAAATGGTCGGAAAATGCCAATATCGGTTATTACGCACAGGATCATGATCACCTGTTTAAAAACAATATGACTCTGTTTGAGTGGATGTCCCAATGGGGTAGCCCGGAAGATGACGAACAGGTTATTCGTGGCACTCTAGGTCGCCTGCTGTTCTCTGGGCATATGATCGATAAAAAGGTCAATGTGCTGTCTGGTGGTGAAAAAGGCCGCATGTTATTTGGCAAATTGATCCTGCAAAAACCCAATATTCTGGTGATGGATGAGCCGACCAACCACATGGATATGGAATCTATCGAATCACTTAATCTGGCATTAGAGAATTACGAAGGCACATTGATCTTTGTCTCCCATGACCGCGAATTTGTATCGTCACTGGCAACTCGCGTATTTGATATGGAAAATGAAGGTATCACTGACTTTACCGGTACTTATGATGAGTATCTTAAAAGTCTCGGTATTAACAACTAGGATCTATAATTCTAATCTGGGTCAATGCGCTTTATCGGCGCATTGACCGACCTACTTCCCTGTCCTCCCTTTGCGTGCTATTTTGAAATCCCAATAATGTTGTTGAGGATTTTCAGCATGTTATACCGACAAATGTTTTATCTCCCTGTTTTATTAGCGATATTTTTCGCTTTTGCTTTGCTTACTCTGTCTGCAACATCCCAGGCAGCATCTGCCACTGAAATTGATATCAAAGTCGATGAAGCTCTTAAACGTTTCAAGAGTGAGGTTTCTGGTGGAGATCGTTTCCTCGAACAAGCAAAAGGCGTATTAGTTTTTCCGGATGTCATTAAAGCTGGATTTGGTATTGGCGGTGAATATGGTGAAGGTGCGCTTCGCATTGGCGGCAACACTGTGGATTATTACAATACTGTGGGTGCCTCGATCGGCTTTCAATTGGGAGCCCAACAGAAAACAGTAATCCTGGTCTTTATGAATGAGCAGGCTTTAAAACAATTTCGTGAAAGTGAAGGTTGGAAAGCCGGTGTAGATGGTTAAGTAGCAGTAGTCGAATGGGGTGTTGGCGAAGATATCAATACAACTGATATCAAAGATCCGATTGTAGGATTTGTTTTCAGTAACAAAGGGTTAATGTATAACTTGACGCTCGAAGGCGCCAAGTTTACCAAGATCAGCAAATAAGCTAACGACTATTTAACCTTCAATACGAAAACCGATTTTAATAGTGACCTGCCAGTAGCGGACTCCGCCGTTTTCGATATAACCGCGAGTGTCCGTTACTTCAAACCAATGCAGGTTTTTAACGGTTTCAGCCGCTTTGGCAATCGCGTTCTCAATGGCTTTATCCGAACTTTCAGCAGAGCTGCCAGTAATTTCAATATGTTTATAAACATGTTCAGTCATAATATTTCCTTGTTATTTACGTAAATAGATAAACCAGTAGAACAGGCCCACAAAAACACTACCACCCAGCATATTGCCCAATGTCACCGGGATCAAGTTATGCCAGAAAAAACCACCAATTGTTAACTGCTCTGAGATGGCGAGCGAGGTTTCTGCTTGTGTTTGCGCCAGTAATCCAGCCGGAATAAAAAACATATTCGCAACAGAGTGTTCAAATCCCAGAGCGACAAAGGCAGTAACAGGAAAAATAACGGCCAATACTTTATCTGTGACACTACGCCCCGCCATACACAACCAGACGGCCAGACACACCAGGATATTGCACAAAACACCGCGAGCAAATGCCTCCATCCAGCCTAGGTTCACTTTAGTGTCAGCAATCGCCACCACTTTATTTCCAAGAGACCCATCGCCCTGCCACCATAAACCAGTTAAATACATCAACACTAAAATGCCCAATGCCCCCATGAAATTGCCAATATAAACAATTGCCCAGTTCTGAATCAGTTGCCTAAAGCTAATCAGGCCATCGATACAGGCCATCACTAATAGGTTGTTACCAGTAAATAATTCTGCCCCGGCAACTACCACCAGAATCAACCCCAGGCAAAATGCCAGACCACCAAGTAATCGCATCAAACCAGCTGGCATATTGCCAACGTCATAGGTTACGAGGGTAAAGAATGCTGCCCCCATCGCGATAAATGCTCCGGCTAGTAGTGAGAGAGCAAACACTCTTAATGGATCCAGAGTGCATTTACTCATACTGATTTTTTCCAGACGACGAGCAATTTCTGCCGGGGTATAAGCATCAACGGAAAATGGATCCATGATATTTTCTCAATTATGAAAAACAAGTTAGCTGATAATCACATACAAGTGCTTACAGCACCATGCCTATCCAAATAAATGAATGATTTTGCTATCTTTTCATAGAATTGGCACGTATAATTGCACGCTCGCAAATGTCACTTTTACAGCTTTGTTTCCAAAGCTGCCCATCACAGGTTATTCAATGTCCACACCAGAAAACGATTCAACACCCTCATTCGCTGAGTTAGGGTTAGCTGCTCCAATTTTACAAGCTGTACAACAAGCCGGTTATGAAACACCTTCACCAATTCAGGCGCAAAGTATTCCACCTTTACTTGCTGGTAGAGATTTACTTGGTCAGGCCCAGACCGGTACTGGTAAAACCGCTGCCTTTGCCTTACCGCTGTTAAGCCGTATAGATGTAAAAAACAAAGCCACCCAAATGTTGGTGTTAGCACCGACTCGTGAACTGGCTATCCAGGTTTCAGAAGCGATTCAAAGCTACGCTCGTCACCTGAAAGATTTCCATATTCTGCCGATTTATGGCGGACAAAGCATGGGCATCCAATTACGCTCATTACAACGTAAACCACAGGTCGTTGTCGGTACGCCGGGGCGTATTCTGGATCACATTCGTCGTGGCACATTGAAGCTGGATAAACTTGAAGCATTAGTGCTTGATGAAGCTGATGAAATGCTGCGTATGGGCTTTATTGATGATGTAGAAACCATCCTTAAAGAAACACCGGAAAAACGTCAGGTAGCTTTATTCTCCGCCACCATGCCCGGACCTATTCACCGTGTTGCACAGAAATATCTGAAAGATCCAGTGGATGTTCGCATTCAATCCAAAACATCGACAGTCACCACCATTAACCAGCGTTACTGGCAAGTAACCGGTATGCACAAACTGGATGCATTAACCCGCATTCTGGAAGTCGAAGACTTTGATGGCATGATCATCTTCGTGCGCACCAAAAACGCTACTGTTGAGCTGGCTGAAAAGCTGGAAGCTCGTGGTTATTCCGCTTCGGCGATTAACGGCGATATGAATCAGGCATTGCGTGAAAAAACCATCGAACGCATGAAAAAAGGCAGTATTGATATTCTGATTGCTACCGACGTTGCTGCTCGTGGTCTGGATATTGAACGCATGAGCCATGTGGTCAACTACGATATTCCTTACGATACTGAATCCTACGTGCATCGTATTGGTCGTACCGGCCGTGCTGGTCGTAAAGGTGAGGCTATTCTGTTTGTCTCCCCTCGCGAAACACGCATGTTAAGTGCCATCGAGAAAGCCACGCGCCAGGTGATTACCAAAATGCAATTGCCGAGCAGCGAAGATATTGCTGATCGCCGTGTATTGCAATTTATGGAACAACTCAGTGAAACCATTGAGGCACAGGAACTGGCTTATTTCGAGACCTTAATCAGTCAATATCAACAGGAACATAATGCCGATCCGATTGAAATCGCTGCCGCATTAGCCTTTCTGGTACAGAAAGATCGTCCGTTAAAACCGGTTAAACATGTTACACAACGACCAGCTCGTGAAGAACGCGAACGCGGACCTCGTCAGGATCGTGGTGAACGTCCGGCCCGTGGCAGCCGTGAAGACCGTCCACCAAGAGAAAAACGGGCTCCACGTCCTCATCCAAACGAGCCGGATATGGATACTTATCGTGTTGAAGTCGGTCGTGCAGACAAAATTGAACCACGTAATCTGGTAGGCGCAATTGCTAATGAGTCAGGTATCGAAAGTCAATTTATCGGTCGTATTACCATTAATGAGGATCATAGTCTGATTGACCTGCCACAAGGTATGCCAAAAGATATGTTCCAGCAAATACGCAAGGTTTGGGTCAATAACAAACAACTGAATATGAGCCTGGCCACTGATGAAGCTGTTGCGGAAAGTGTTGCAGCCCGGCCTTCACGCCGTAACTTCAGTAAAGATCGTAAAGACGGTCCTAAAAGTAAACCCGCTAAGAAGTTTAAGAAAAGTTAAAACTTAATTAGTACACTCAATAAAAAGTCACTGTTGCCAGTGACTTTTTTTTTGAGCATGCCACAATAGCGTTCATGCTGAATATCATCTGGGTCGCCTTTTTTCTGATTGCCTTTGCAGTGGCTTTATTTAAGCTGCTGGTGTTAGGCGACACCGAAATTTTCAACCAGATCATGCAGGCAATGTTTGCCCTATCCAAAACAGCTTTTGAAATTGCACTTGGCCTGACCGGTATTCTTGCCCTGTGGTTGGGTATTATGAAAATTGGCGAGCGCAGTGGCTTTGTCGAATTATTGACACGAGGATTATCCCCGCTTTTCACCCGGCTGATGCCAGAGGTACCGAAGAATCATCCGGCACTGGGAGCGATGGTGATGAATATATCAGCCAATGCGCTTGGGCTGGATAATGCCGCGACCCCATTGGGTATTAAAGCAATGCAGGAACTGCAAAAGCTTAATCCGTTAAAAGATACCGCCAGTAACGCACAGATCCTGTTTCTGGTAATTAACACCTCTGCGGTTACATTATTTCCGGTCACTATTTTTACCTATCGTGCACAAATGGGCGCTGCCAATCCAACAGACGTTTTTATCCCGTTGTTAATTGCCACTTATTTTTCCACATTGATTGGTTTAATAACTGTGGCCGCAGTACAGAAAATAAACCTTCTGGATCGTGTCGTGTTGATGTATCTGGGAGGATTCAGTGCCTTGGTATTTGGTCTGTTAGCCTATTTTTCCAGTCTGGAACAATCACAGATGCTAGTGCAATCCGCCATTATCAGCAATGTTGTAATTTTTTCACTGGTAATCGCTTTTATCGTTGCGGCCGCATGGCAACCTGTCTCTT
>OLHY01000673.1_pt1 | contig 10109 bp, 6 predicted proteins | sample 1609411 | NCBI WGS metagenome assembly OLHY01 (sample SAMN05416817, study PRJEB24817) | seawater metagenome | isolation source: Sea water | place: Canada:Atlantic | collected 2013-07
AGCGTCAGATGTGTATAAGAGACAGCAATTAAAGCTTTCGCAGAAAACTGGCTTGGCAAAAATTTGGTGACTTTCCAGACTGACGAAAATGGTCAGCCTGTGAGCAAAATCCTTGTTGAAACTTGCACAGATATCGCTAATGAATTGTACCTTGGTGCAGTAGTAGACCGCACAACCCGTCGTGTTGTGTTTATGGCTTCTACTGAAGGTGGCGTTGAGATTGAAACTGTTGCTGAAGAAACACCAGAGAAAATTCTTAAAGCTGAAATCGACCCAATTGTTGGTGCTCAGCCTTACCAAGCGCGCGAAATGGCGTTTAAACTTGGTCTTTCTGGCGTTCAAATCAAACAATTCACTAAGATTTTCCTTGGCCTAGCTAAGATGTTTGAAGATCTTGATGTTGCATTGATTGAAATTAACCCGCTTGTAATTAAAGAAGATGGTGACCTTCACTGTCTTGACGCTAAGCTAGCTATCGACGGCAACGCGTTATATCGCCAGCCTAAAGTTAAAGCTATGCAAGATCCTACTCAAGAAGATGCTCGTGAAGCGCATGCTGCTGAGTTCGAACTTAACTATGTTGCGCTAGACGGTAACGTAGGTTGTATGGTTAACGGTGCCGGCCTAGCAATGGGTACAATGGACATCGTAAACCTACACGGTGGCAAGCCAGCTAACTTCCTTGATGTTGGTGGCGGCGCGACTAAAGAACGTGTTGCAGAAGCATTCAAAATCATCCTATCTGACGACAACGTTAAAGCTGTTTTAGTTAACATCTTCGGCGGTATCGTTCGTTGTGACATGATTGCTGAAGGTATCATTGGCGCGGTTAAAGAAGTTGGCGTTAGTGTTCCTGTTGTTGTACGTCTTGAAGGTACAAATGCAGAGCTTGGCCGTGAAGTTCTAGCGAACTCAGGTCTTGATATCATTGCTGCTGAGTCGCTAACTGATGCAGCAGAGAAAGTTGTTGCTGCTGCGGAGGGCAAATAATGTCTGTATTAATTAACAAAGATACCAAAGTAATCTGTCAAGGTTTCACTGGTGGTCAAGGTACTTTCCACTCTGAGCAAGCCATTGCTTACGGTACGCAAATGGTTGGTGGTGTTACACCAGGCAAAGGCGGCACTGAGCACCTAGGTCTTCCAGTATTCAATACAGTACGTGAAGCGGTAGAAGCAACAGGCGCAACTGCGACTGTTATCTATGTACCTGCTGCATTCTGTAAAGATTCAATCGTTGAAGCTGCTGATGCTGGCATCGAGCTTATCGTTTGTATCACTGAAGGTATTCCTACGCTAGACATGCTTTACGTTAAAGAATACGTAAATGCTAAAGGCGTTCGCATGATTGGTCCTAACTGCCCAGGTGTTATTACTCCTGGTGAGTGTAAGATTGGTATCATGCCTGGTCACATCCATAAGCCTGGTAAAGTAGGTATTGTTTCTCGCTCTGGTACGCTTACGTACGAAGCCGTTAAGCAAACTACTGACGAAGGTTTCGGCCAGTCTAGCTGTGTTGGTATCGGTGGTGACCCAATTCCTGGTTCTAACTTCATTGACATCTTACAGTTGTTCCAAGACGATCCTCAAACAGAAGCTATCGTTATGATTGGTGAAATTGGTGGTACAGCAGAAGAAGAAGCTGCTGAATTTATCAAAGCTAACGTCACTAAGCCTGTTGTTTCTTACATTGCGGGTGTTACTGCACCTGAAGGTAAGCGTATGGGTCACGCTGGTGCAATCATTGCTGGCGGTAAAGGTACAGCTGATGAGAAATTTAAAGCACTAGAAGACGCGGGCGTTAAAACCGTTCGCTCTCTTGCTGAAATCGGCAAGGCACTTCGCGAAACTACGGGTTGGTAGTTAGCAAAGCGCACGCAAGTGTTTAAGTGAAGCCCGCTAATTAGCGGGCTTTTTTGTGCCTGATTATTGATGGTCAACAGAAAATTCCTTACTAGTAATATCCCTAATTTGGCATTCGTCATCTATATTTAAAACCTTGCATAACCCCTCTTAAAAAGGCTAAGTGCCGTAACAAAATTACAACAAAAGGTCAGTTTAGCGGCGATATTGCGTAATTTTGTTGTTAAATTTCAATAATTCATGAGAGTTAATGTTAATGAGGTGTTTAATATTTTCTATGAATACGTATGCAAGCAATTGTGCAAAGCCCGTGTGCTCTATAGGATTATCAGCGACTGGATACATTGTCATTCGATTGTCATAAAAATAACAAAAAGACAACAAATCTAACTGAATGGGACACCTGTTTTATGAAACAATTTAAACCAAATCTCATCAAGGTTGCGCTGATCACTGGTGGCGTAGCTTTTGGTTGTTCGCCTACATTTGCACAAGAAACAAATTCTGAAGCAGCTGATGAAGCTAATGTTGAAGTTATTCAAGTTAGCGGTATACGTGGCAGCTTGCAGCGCGCTCAAGCAATTAAGATGGACAATACATCTATTGTTGAAGCGTTATCCGCAGAAGACATCGGTAAATTACCAGACACAAGTATTGCAGAATCTATTTCACGTTTGCCTGGTCTAGCCGGTGAGCGTAGAAACGGTCGTACAAGTGGTATTTCAGTACGTGGTTTCAACGAAAACTACGTAGGTACATCACTAAACGGTCGTGAATTATTAGGTATGGGCGACAACCGCGGCGTTGAATTCGACCTCTACCCAACTGAAATCATTTCTAGCATCGTTGTTTATAAAACAGCAGAAGCTGGCATGACCACCCAGAATATTGGTGGTTCAATTGACCTTCAAACCATTAGTCCGCTTGCAGCTAAAAGTACATTCGCTATCAACGGCACCTACGAAAAGAATGCTGAAGATTCTCCTAACCCAGATTTTGACAACAACGGACATCGTATTTCAGTAAACTACGTTGACCAATTTGCTGACGATACTATTGGTCTTGCACTGACTGTTGCTAGCATGGAATCACCACGTCAAGAACAACATTTCCGTGGTTATGGCTATGCAGGTGTTAATACAACAGCTGAAGGTACATTTGACGATAATGGCAACCCTCTATGGAATCCTCGCCGCTATGACGGTGCTGATACTGTTGATGTTCCTGATGGTACCGTCGTGCTTGGCGGCACAGATTCGTTCCAACGTTCAGCAATGTTAGAGCGTGACTCTATCGCGGCTGTAGTTGAATGGGCGCCTACTGATAAACTAAATGTTCAAGTAGATGCGCTTTATATCGACTTCGTAGAAGATGACGTTCGTCGTGGTCTAGAAGAAGGTGGTGCTGAATGGGGTACTGGTGAATATACCATTACTGGTGTTGAAAACGGTTTAGTAACATCAGGTTACTACGATGGCTTCTATTCAGTTATTCGTAATGATGCTCGTACTCAAGAAGCCGATTTAACGACGGTAGGCGTTAACGCTGAATACATTTTAAATGATAACTGGACCTTAGAGTTCGACTACTCTACCGGTAAAGTCGAAAAAGACATCATTGATGTAGAAAGTTATTCAGGTGTAGGCCGTGCGGGTATTGATGGTCGTCCTATTACTGCTCGTAGTTGGGAAATGACGTCGACTGGCGCGGTATATTCTGATCACCCAAGCATTGCACCTGTTGACCTTACTGACGAAAGCTTAATTCGCCTTGCCGGCCCACAAGCGTGGGGCGCACCTATTATTGGCGCAGACGCACAAGATGGTTTTGTTAACCAACCAAACTATGAAGAAGACCTAGATACTTACCGCTTTGATGCAAAAGGGTACGTTGAATGGGGCGTAGTAACTGGCATGTCTGCGGGTGTTATTTATTCAGATCGTAGTAAAACCAAAGAAAATGATGGCGCATATCTAACCGCGTCAAGCTATCCTGGTGATGCGGCTATTCCAGATGTACTAGGCGTAGTACCTCTAGATTTCATCGGTATAGACGGCATTTTAGCTTATGATTCACTTGGTCTGTTCCAAAGTGGGTATTACACAACGACTGATGCCAAGCTGGTACAAAACGATCGCTTAGGTGATAGCTATACAGTTGATGAAGAGTTACTGACTTTCTACACTAAATTTGATTTGGAAACGGAAATAGGTGATGTTTATATTCGCGGTAACGTGGGTGTACAAGTGGTTAGTGCTGACCAACAATCGACTGGATTCTCAACTACGTCAGATGCTGAAGGCATGACAGTAGCGGTACCGGTTTCTGGCGGCGCTGATTACACTGATGTACTACCAACACTTAACCTTTCTGCAGAAGTAGCTGAAGGCCAGTTTGTACGTTTCGCATTGGGTAAAGTGATTTCAAGACCACGTATGGACGATATGCGTCCAAATACACAGGCGTCTTTCGCGTTTAATGATAACCAAATTACCAGTACCGATCCTGAAAATGGTCCTTGGAGTGGTAGCTCAGGTAACCCTGAACTTAAGCCTCTTGAAGCTAACCAGTTGGATATTGCTTATGAAAACTACTTCTCAGATACGGGTTATGTAGCGGCATCATTCTTCTATAAAGATATTAAAAACTGGCATCGCGATACTAGCGTACTAACGGATTTCTCTGATGTTTACATTCCTGATTTACACCAAGGGTCAGAAGGGCAAACGCCTGCTACTTTCCTAGGTTCTGTAGGCAGTGTACTAGATGGTTTTGAAGGTTATGTGCGCGGTTATGAACTTCAAGGTTCATTACCAGGTGAATTGCTTCACGACTCACTTGAAGGCTTTGGCTTATTCGCAAGTGCTACCTTCATGGAAGGCGAAGTAGATGCAGCACCTACGCAAACAGAAACCCGTATTCCAGGTTTGTCTGAAGAGTCATATAGCATGACGTTCTTCTATGAAAGCAATGGTTTCGAGTTCCGTGTTGCAGCAACCAAGCGGGATGACTACCTAACAGAAGAACGTGGTACTAGCTTGGCATTGGTAGATGCTACTAAGCAAGGCGGTACCTTGGTTGATGCCCAAATCGGATACGACTTTAGTGAGTCTGGTATTGAGTCTCTGGAAGGCCTACGTGTTACTTTCCAAGCGCAAAACCTAACTGATGAAGATGATATTCAAGCGTCACAGGCGGATTCTCGTCAAATTACGCAATATCAATCTTACGGTACTAACTACTTGTTGGGCTTTAACTATACCTTCTAATGGTTGAGCGAAAGCTAACATTAGAATAAATACAAACCACCTTGTTGTTTCAGCGCTCGAATATGCATTTTGGCGGCGAAGCAAAAGGTGGTTTTTTTATTGTAAAAAGACAGGCAAACCATCTACAGTGTGGTGAAGTAAGTAGTAAGGGCTGAGTATGGTAGTAGCAAATAAAACAGCAGCGAATCAACAGGCAACCGATCAATATTCAAGGGATCACCAAGAAGCCAAGCAAACGCCGGTAAAACGGGTTGTGGTTGCTGGCGGCGGCACAGCAGGGTGGCTAACAGCGGCGTTGCTCAAAAAAGTCATTGGCGACGCAGTGAATATTACCCTGGTCGAATCTGAGGCTATTGGCACAGTAGGCGTAGGCGAGGCCACCATCCCGCCCATTAGACTAGTTAATCAAGTGCTGGGTATTGACGAGGCCACTTTTCTTCGCGATACCAAGGCCACCATTAAGCTGGCAATTCGCTTTGAAAACTGGAAGCAACAGGGGCAACAGTACTACCACACGTTTGGTGCGCCAGGCAAAAGCATGGCGTTCTGTCATTTCTATCACTTCTGGCTAAAAGCACGTCAGCAAGGTTTAAAACATGATTTGTGGGAATATGACCTTAACTATTTAGCGGCTGAGGCAGGTAAATTTGCACGTATTAACGCGAAAGACCCGGTCTTAGAGCTCCCTTTTGCTTATCATTTTGACGCTTCATTATATGCTAAATACCTGCGTAAACTTAGCGAGGGGCTGGGCGTTAAACGTGTTGAAGGTAAAATCAGCTACGTATCAAGACACAAACACAGTGGGAATGTAAAAGCATTACATCTCGAAAATGGCCATGCCATTGAAGGGGACTTGTTTATTGACTGTACAGGTTTTCGAGGGCTGTTAATTAATGAAACGCTGGGGGCAGGCTATGATGACTGGTCTCATTTATTACCTTGTGACTCCGCCATTGCTGTACCTTCTGAACGCCATGAAAATACCGCACCCTTCACCCGTTCTATCGCGCACAGTGCTGGTTGGCAATGGCGAATTCCTTTACAACATCGTAATGGCAATGGTCACGTATATAGTTCACGCTATATGAGTGATAGCCAAGCCCACGACACCTTGATGGCTAACCTTGACACTAAACCACTGGGCGATCCTAAATTCATTAAATTTACTACTGGCCGTCGTAGACAACAGTGGTATAAAAATGTGGTCGCGGTAGGGCTTTCTTCTGGCTTCTTAGAGCCTCTGGAGTCTACCAGTATTCACCTTATTCAATCAGCTATCGTGAGGTTAATTAAGCTTTTCCCGCACCAAGGTATCTCAGAGAGTGCGGTTAAAGAATACAACGCACAATCAAAAGTAGAATTTGAACAAATACGAGATTTTCTAGTATTACATTATTGTTTAAATGAACGCGAAGACAGTGATTTTTGGCGAGATATGCGCCATTTAACCTTGCCAGATTCGTTGACTCACAAAATGGCGTTGTTCAAACAAAATGGCAATTTAGTTCGTGAACAAAATGACTTGTTTCTAGAGAGCTCTTGGCTGCAAGTTATGTATGGGCAAGGGCTTGTCCCTGAAGACTATCATGGGTTAGCTAACAGTTTTTCTGATGAGAAAACGCAAGCCATGCTGTCGTCGGTGTATAATATTAAGCGTGAACCAATAGCATCGCTACCCACTCATGACGCTTACATTCAATCAATGATTGATAGTGCAAATAAATCGTCTGTAAGCTTTTAATTTAATTGACCTGTGTGCGGTGATGCAAGTTACTGTGTCTCGCTGTAAATCACCATAAATCGCGCCTCGTTATTTAACATTCCGAAGCCGTCAACGACTCCGTTTCCCCCTTAAGTTACTATTAAGGGGGACTTTCCTCATTGCAATTCAATATCTTACTTACCCTGATTAAGTTAGTCACTGCTAATATTTAATTTGATGTAAATTTAATGTAAATGAATACGTATGCATAGTGTTGCTCTCATTTTATACAACCCGATACTATTTGTGGCAGAACCATAAGTGACGAGTTTGGGTGTTGTATTCCCGAACCGTTGATAAAAAAACAAGGAACGGGGCACTAATGAGAACATTCAAACTTAAGCCCATCATGGTGGCGTTGGTCAGCAGCGGGTTGGCATTTACTTTGCCAACATACGCTCAACAAGCGCAAGAAGACACCATTGATGAAGTCAGTGAATCTGCCATAAATAGTAACAATCAATCGAGTAGCCAATTAACAGGTGAAGATATACCGGTCGACGATATATCCGAGGAAACGCTCGAACGCATAGAGGTGAGGGGGTTTAGTACTAGCCTCATACAATCACTCAACCAAAAGCGTTTTTCTGACACGGTGTCAGAACAAATTTCTGCTGACGATTTGGGTGGTTTACCAGACGTATCAATGGCAGATGCGCTTACCCGATTGCCAGGTATATCTGCAGTTCGTACAGGGGGCCAAGCGGCCGAGATTAACATTCGTGGTTTAGCGGGTGACTTTGTGTTCTCTACATTAAATGGACGTGAGCAAGTGTCTACCAGTGGAAGCAGAGCCATTGAGTTCGACCAGTACCCCTCAGAGTTAATCACCGAAGCGAGTGTATATAAATCGCCTAAAGCATCACTGATTGAAGGGGGGATCGCTGGAACGGTAGAACTGAAGACAGCAAGCCCGTTAGCCATGGAGGAGCAGCATAAGTTCAGTGCCAATATGCGAGGCATGTATAACGACCGAGCCAGTGAGATATCGGATGCGAGTGAATTTGGTCATCGATTGAGCTTTTCCTATCAAGGAAAGTTCATGGACGACACCGTTGGTTTATCCCTAGGTTATGCACGCTTATTCCAACCCAGTGTTTCTACTCAGTTTGTGGGTTTAGCGTATAACGGGGCTGTTGATGTAGATGGGATTGAAGGTGACAACGACAGAGCTGGCACCGACTGCCCAGAATGTGAGCTTATTTCTGAAGGCTTTGAGATTCAACATAAAGGTGGCGAGCAAACTCGCGATGGTTACGTTGCAGCCATAGAGTGGGCACCGGTTGATAATTTCACCTTAAAAGCTGATGCGTTTATCTCTAAGTTCGATTCAGAAGAATTTGCCCGCGGGTATCGAGTCAAACTAGGGGGGATAACAGCTGGCATCACGAACCCTGTTGTTGTGAACAATAGTGTGATTGGTGGCACTTTCTCACGAACAGACAGTAGCTTTACTCGAGTCGAGCTAGTTAACGACGACAACCAAGATTTCGATAGCGTTGAAAACTTTGGTATTAACGCAGATTGGGAAATTAGTGCTGACTTATCGGTACAGTTTGATGTGTCACGCTCTACTGCGAAAAGTGATTTCCGTAATGGCTTGTTGTGGTCATTAGTCAGCGAAGATGCCAACGCTGTCAGTCCGGTGTTTGATGAGAACGTTCAAATCTCGTATTTGTTAAATGGCAACAACCTTCCTGATTTAGCCTTCAATCAAGCAGATGCATTTTCCGATATCGATAGGGTGATGGTCAGTAAATACGGCATTTATCCGTTTGTTAACAAAGACGAACTCGATGCTTATAAAGTCGATTTCCAATACTTTGTGGATATGCCTATTGTAACTGGTTTGGAGTTTGGCTATCGCTATTCCGATAGAGAGTACAGTAACGATCGTTCGGTATTTGAATACGCAAACGATAGTGCATTCTCTGCCAGTGAGCCACCGCTGCGTTTAACGGATGACATGGTAGAGCAAGTTGATTGGGCTGGCGATTTTAGCTATTTTCCAAGCTATTTGTCGGTAGATTTAAACAGTGCGCTTAATGCATGGTTTCCGAGCGGCTACCCTCAACCAGTACAAACCTGGGGGGCTGGAGCAGCAGGTGTGATTAATGGCCCAGGTACAGGGCCATCTACTTCTTGGACTATGCAGGAAAGTGGGCAGGTATTTGAAACCGTAAACTCTGCATATTTGATGGCGGGACTCAGTACTGAGATTGCGGGTATGCCTGTAACCGGTAATGTGGGGGTTCGTTACGTAAAAACAAAACAAAGCTCTACCACTTACCAGCGTGCCACTTCATTAATTACCGATCCAGAAACCGGTGTCACAGTTGAAGTCAGTGATCCCACTGCTGGCGCGCAAAACATTACTGACGATGCTGGCCTCATTAACAACTTTTATCGCTTCACAACGCTTACTCACGAATACGACGATGTGTTGCCGTCTATCAACCTAAATTTTGCGCTGACAGATAATACGCAACTAAGAGTAGCCGCAGCAAAAGTGATGGGCCGTGCGCCTATTAATAGATTTGCGGCAAATGCTTCTACCACCGTTGAAACGGTAACCGCTGTACAGGATAGAGACTCCGGGGAAGTGACCTTGTCGCAACCTACCGCCAAGGTAAACGGCAACGCAACAAATAGCCCTTACCTAGAACCTTTTTATGCCACCCAATACGATATTTCATGGGAATACTATTTTGAGGATACCGAAGGGGCGTTAATACTGGCGGCATTCTACAAAGATATAGAATCTTTTATCGAAGAAATTAATATAGAACCTTATGACTTTAGTGGCAACGGCATTGCGGTTCCAGCGTCGGTTCAGGTTCCTGTGTATCTTGAACCTGAATTTGTAGGGCAAGAGGCTGAGTTGTCACGGGATGCTGATGGCAACCCTATTTTTGTTACCGTCCCTACAGAAAATGGCAGCTATAGCACGGCGGTGAATAACGCTGAAGGTGGCTATATTCGCGGTGTTGAAATTGCCTACACTGAAATTTATAGCATGTTGCCAAGCTTCTGGTCTGGTTTAGGGGTAACGGCGAGTTACTCATACACGGAAAGTGAAATTCAACGTACGCTAAGTAGTTCGGTGTATTCAGATAGCTTGCCTGGGTTATCTGAAAATGTCGCCACGGTAACGCTATTTTGGGAGCTGTCTCTTATACACATCTGACGCTGCCGACGAGCGATCTAGTGTAG
>OLHY01000680.1_pt1 | contig 10024 bp, 6 predicted proteins | sample 1609411 | NCBI WGS metagenome assembly OLHY01 (sample SAMN05416817, study PRJEB24817) | seawater metagenome | isolation source: Sea water | place: Canada:Atlantic | collected 2013-07
ACGAGATTGCCTCTTGTCTCGTGGGCTCGGAGATGTGTATAAGAGACAGGCAGAGAAGTGTACGAGGTATGTCATTTCAACCGAACCGAGCGGCGCCAGATCCCCGAGATCAAAGATCAGATCGCCGTCGCTGTCCTTCACCGGATCAGACAGCGTCATTCCATCCAGGGTCGCGGAGCCGGCGACAAACTCAGCGCCATAAGAGGGCCTGTCGACAAGTTCCGCCTGTGTCAAGGATTGGTACATGCTATTGGTGAGGGTGAGCGTGTAGCTGAGAAAATCTCCCTGCGCCACGACATCCCGCTCCGCGACCTTGCTCAGGGAAATCGCCACCGGATAGGCGGGATCGACCGGAATATCCGACCCGGCCATCCTCCCGCCCCCGTGCTGAAACGAGGCGCCGAACGCTGCCGAGGACAGGGTCCTGCCATACCCCGAAAAATCGCTTCGGGCCGTGGGATAGGACCAGGCGCCAGTTTGTTGCACACCGTATTGGTAGGTTCCCGCCGGCATGCTGGCAAAGCTGAAATAGCCACGCGCATCACTGGTGGCCTGGGCCACATCCCGTCCGGTCGCGATCTCCGTCAGGGTGATCTCGACCCCCTCGACAGGGTCATTCGAGATGGCATTAAAGACGAAATTTCCCGGCTCTATATATAGCGAATTCTCGACGCTCCGGTTGTCGCACCTGGCAAAGGCATAGACCTGATCGCCCTGATCACTCGCAAGGACGCCGTCATTCGCAGCAACGATTGCCATGCGGGTCACCGGCATTGGCGCAATTTCAAAGACACCTGTGTTGGCGCCGGTTTCGCGGGCCGTGACGACTTCCTTGTCGCCGGTCACGGAACTCCGCAAGGTGACGTCGATCACGTCAATCGCGCTCGTCGCATTGCAGGCACCAAAGGCGACGCGAACCTGAAGGTCACTGTCCAACTGGCCATGGCGCACGACGCCCCGGCTGACCGGATCAAAGAAATCGAGCGTACCTGCGGCGGCTTGCATCGTCCTGTGTTTGACCACGTTTGATGGCAATCTCATATAGCCTGTGCCCGTGCCAATATGGGTTGCCGCACGGTTGGTGATTTCGGCCTCACCCAGGCCGTGGTCGATCTGCACGACAAAACCCGTGTCGCTTGATCGGCCCACGACGTAATCCCCCTCATGAAAGAAGGCGATGGCGTCGATCTCGGACAAGGCTGGCGGGTTCGTGACATAGCTTTGCGCCCCGTCCCCCCGACGATGATAAAGCGCCAACAAACCGCCGGAGTTTTCAAACCGAACAAAGCGCGTGTTCAAAGGGACTTCGTCCGACATCAACACACCCGTAGCGGGGCTGCCGTCGATACGCAGGGCATTGCCGTCGATTTCGGAATATCCGGCGATTGCCTGTTCGGAATTGTTCCGCAGGGTCAACTCGTAGGTCAGGAACGTCGCATTTTCGCCCGGCTGTACGGATTGGCGTTTCTGTATCTCCAACCCGCCGGCGACGATCATGGTCTTGCCGATGGCCTCGTCGGTCGCAACAGCGGTGATGGTTTGAATGCTCGGGCGATTGACCACCTTGGCCTCAGCGACGAGCGAAGCCGAGAAGGATTCGCCCACCGCGGCCATCTCGGACACCCGGAACGCATAGATCAGATCCAGCTCCTCATCCGGGGCGAGCGTGAAGACATCGCTCGCGGTGATCACCGGCTCATAGGCGTCCGGGTTCCCGTTTCCGTTGATGTCATGAATCAGCCGTGCATCCTGCATCAGGTGCATATCGCCAGCGCCGCGCATGGACCAGCTCACCTCCAGCGGGACGTTACCCGTATTGTTGACGGCATAATGGTAAAGGTCGATGGCACCACGGGTCAGGACCAGGTCGGTGTAGCCCTCGACCTCGATTTCAGGAAAGGGCCTGACAACCGCTTCGGGAAGGTTCGAAACCAGGCTTTCCCGCATCCCCAGCCCGACGTTAAAGTAGGTCGTCCGCGCGTCGTTGCGGAGCAACTCGTCAACCGGCGCGGGACGGGTCAGGCCCGCGGCAGGCATAAATAGAACAATGGCAAGGATCGCAGCCTGAAGGCAAAGAGGGCCAACCGCGCGAAGCGATCTGAATAAACTGCGCATCCGAAATAATCCTTCAAGAAGGAGGGCGAAAGAGAGGTCGAAAAGAAGCCCCCACCCGTAAACCGGGCAGGGGCAGCTTGCCGGTTCAGTTACTGATCGACTTGCACAGTGAACTCGAGGCGGGCAAAGCCGCCGGGCAGAACCGTGCCATGCGCGCTGGAGATCGCGCTGGTCGTGGCAGTTGCAGTCCCGGTTCCAGGGAACACCGTCTCATCGCAGCTTCCGCCGCAATCGGTGATCGAGGTATAGGCCGGCGCGGCGTCCGAGATGGTGACCGAGGTGGCATCAGCCGTTCCGGTGTTCTCGGCTTCGATCATGTAGCGGATGCATTGACCCGGATCGACATCCTGGCGGTTCTTGGTAAAGATCCCGACCGTCCCATCGCAATTCGCATCGACGTATTGATACTTGGTCAACGTCATGTCGCCTGAGATGATCACGATGCGATCTTCCACGTCGTTGTCGGCCGTCGTGGCATCGGTCCCGCCACTGGAATTCAGTGACGACGCCAGCGTCAACGTACTGGTTTCCGACACACCGACGGTCGAGGTCGAAGGTGTCTGCACCCGATAGATGACTGTGATCTGGTCGCCGATGGCCAAACCATTCACCCCTGCGGAAATACCGTCGGTGAGGTCATCAAAGTTGTCGATGACCGGTTCGCCAGCGTCGATCACGCCGTTGCCGTTCTGGTCCCAGAACAAGGCACCGGAAAAGTTGGTCAGCCCCGTGTCGGTGATGGCCCCTTCGGTGATCGCCACGTTCCCGTTGTTCGAGATCGTGTGCAGCAGATCGACGATCCCACCGGGCGCGGCCTGAACGGTTTGATCCTCGATGATGCCGACGTCATAGACCTCGCTCACGGTGACCTGGTTGACGATCCGGTCGGATTGACCCGAAACCGCGCTTTCGACCTTGATGTCGATCAGCGTATCACCCGGCAAGGCAGTCTCGGCGGGCAGAATTGTCACCGTGATGGGGACCGAGGATCCAGCAGGAATCGTGCCGGTGTTGCTGATCAACGTGCCAGCGGCATCGCGATATTCGACTGTCCAGCCCGGCGGCAGGGCAGCATCCAGAGACAGGTTGTAGCTGTCGGAAACCGGCCCGTTGTTCTCTACGATCATGTCGTAGGTGACAGGCACGCCGGGGTCCGTCGTGCTGGTGATCCAGGGGGCGCCGCCATTGGTCGGCGCAGCATCCGAACCTTCGAGGCCGAGCTCGTTATTCTCAAGATCGACGCTGGAAGCCAGCACCTCACCGGTGAACTCCGCGGTTGCGACGTCCGAGACGCCCGAGGCGTCCGAGGTCGTCGTCAAGGTCGCTGTGTAATTGGTCGTCGCGGTCGGTACGAGATCCGTGGGCAAGGTCGCGAGCAAGGTTACCTTTGTGCTCGCCCCGATCGCCAGGGGTCCGACCGACCCGATCACCGGGGTGACACCATCCGCGCCGACGATCCGGAACGTCGTGCCGGATGGATAGTCATCGTTACTCACCGCCACGGTCAGACTGTCGGCCCTGTTCGAATTGTTGGTCAGCACGAATTCCTGCCGGATTGTCGCGCCTTGATAGACGTCTCCGGTTTCTGTCACGACATCGTTCTGCGCCGCATCGTCATCGGTGGCCGAGGTGATGGCCCCATTGGCGCTGCCGTCCGCATTGATCGCCGTATCCGCGATCGCGACCGAGAACTGGTTGTCGACCACAATCGAAGCGGTATTCGAGGGGGGGAACGCTGTCCCGTCGACATCCTGCGTCGCGACGTTGGTGATCTTGCCTGCGTTCGCTGCGCTGTCCACGCGGGCCTGGAATGTCACGCTTCCCGACCGGCCGGAACCGACGGAGGAGATGGTGAAATTCACGGTCTGCGTGTCGTCAAAGTCCCAGGCGATCGTCTCGCTGGAGCCGTTGGTCGCATCGGTCACCGTCGAACCGTTGTCATCATCTAGCGGAACGGCAGAGTCCGACCATCGTGCGGAGCCCTGAACATAGTTCAGCCCGGCGTCGAGGATATCCTGAACCGCGTAGTTGTTTGCAGCCGCCAGACCGGTGCTGGAATAGGTCAGGGTGATCGTCACCGTATCACCCGCATCGATCACATTCGGATCCCCGGCAGATGAGGCATCCGCGACCATCGACTTCACCAATTCCATGATCGCATCGGTGGAAATCGTCAGCGTATCGGTGTTGGTCGACTGGATGGTGCCGTCCAATTGCGACACGGACAGGACCGTGATCGTATCAGACCCGGTCGCGGTGGATGGAACTGTCGCTTCGATCACGACGCCGAATTGCTCACCGGGGGCGAGGGTCGGCGTTTCTGTCAGCACGGTCGCACTATCGGCGACGCCGTCCATATCGGCATCGGGGTAGAACACCAGCTGCGACGTGTTGAGCGTCCCGCTGTCGTCTTCGGTCGCCGACAGGTTAAAGGCGTCCGGCCCGTTCCCTTCGTTGGTGATGATGTGAGGCAGGAAAGCCTTGCCGCCCGCCGCAATGGATTCGGTATTGTCGGACGTCAGGGTGACACCGGCGACCTGCTGCACCACGGTTTCGACCGTGTTCGAGGTCACCGTGACAGTGTCACCGGCGGAATTTGTATAGGTGGCAACCGCTTGGTTACCGATGACCGACCCGGCTTCGGGCGCGGCGGCATAGGCGGCCGCGCCGAGCACGGAACAGACCGCTATCGCGCTCGTCGAGCGGCGGAAGGACGACGGAAGTTTCACAAGTAGAATCCTTGTTCAGGGAAAATTGGGAAGGGATTGCGCGGCGGCTTAATTGACCTTGACGCGGTAGGTGTTCAGCGCGGATTCACCCGCGGCCAAGGGTTCCGAAAAGCTCCACCTGACGGCGGCGACTTCGGCTTCGGGCAGCGGTTCTTCAGCCAGCGTCCCGTCCGGTTGACGGACCTTTCGAACCGCGGGCAGTTGGGCCCATTCCAGGCCATCCAGTTCCGGGTCCATCTCTGCCTGAACCTCGAAGGTCGCCGGCACGTTGCTGCTTTGGGTGCCGAAGGTGATCGTCACACCCGCCGGCACCGGCGCTGCGATGACGAGGCCCGACATCGCGTCCTCCGACTGGTTTTCGTGGCGGATTTCATAGTGGATCGTTTCACCGGGCTTGACCGATTTGCGCGCGACCAACTGCTCTTCGCCGTCGGGTTCAACCTCGACGATCTGGAAGGAAAACTGACTGTCCAGAGAATTGGCAAGGGCCGGATTGGCGAGACACAGCAGCCCAAGCGCCGCACCCGAGGCGCGCCATGCGGCAAGCGTCGGGCGTGAGCCGCCGCGCGACCTGACAAGATGTTTATCGACGCGGGCGGAGCGTCCTGTTGATCCGGTCGGACTGGAACATGACTGGCGTCCGGGTGCTGACAGGCAGACAGGATCGTCGGAGAGAGAGAAAATCGACATTGGCATTGCTTTCCACGGTTATCAAAATGGTTGAGCGGTGCCGGTGGTATATGTGCAGGGTATAAGTCATTGATTAACAGTATCAATTTTCATAATTAGAATGCGGTGTAATTCCCCTCGACGCCCCGTTCTGAGGCGGTGACATTCCCCGAAAATCCATGAAAATCCGGGGGCTGGACGATCTCCACCCCCCTGAAATTGATACAGAGACTTTTAATGATCGCGCTGAATTCGGGCCCTTGGACATGACCCTCCGGGCCTTTCATTAGGTTTTGGACGAAAAGCGAAGGCGCGCTAACTCTACTCCAGTCAGCCAAAACGGATCGATCAACGGGCCGCCATGGGCCTAATTGACCGCGCGTCAGTTCTTTGAAACGCGCCAATCGACTCTTGACTCTGAATCGACCGCGCGACTGACTATCGGAGGATAGGGAGGATGAAATGACCAAAATTTCAATGAAAATCAACGGGAAACCTGTCACGAAGGAGGTCGAGGGGCGCACGCTTCTGGTGACTTTCCTGCGCGAAGACCAGCATCTGACAGGCACCCACATCGGATGCGACACCTCTCAATGCGGGGCGTGTACGGTCCATGTCGACGGCAAGCAGGTCAAAGCCTGCTCCATGTTTGCGATAGAGGCGGACGGCGCGGAGGTCGGCACCATCGAAGGCCAAGCCAACGCAGATGGGTCGCTGAACCGCATCCAGCAGGCGTTTCAGGATTACCACGGGTTGCAATGCGGATTCTGCACGCCGGGGATGGTGATGGCTGCCGCCTCGCTGCTGGAGGCGAACCCCTCCCCGACCGAAGCCGACGTCCGATCCCACCTTCAGGGCAATATCTGTCGCTGCACCGGGTATCACAACATCGTCAAGGCGATCATGGCCGCGTCCGGTCAGGACGTCAGCGCCATCGCGGCGGAATAAGAGTTAAAAGGGAGGATATCCAATGCCCAAAGATACCGGAATTGGCGCACCCACCAAGCGCCGCGAAGACATTCGTTTCCTGACTGGCAAGGGCCGGTACAGCGACGACATCAAAACCTACGGCCAGGCGGCAGCGGTCTTTGCGCGCTCCACCGTGGCCAACGGGATCATCAAATCCATCGACACCTCCGCGGCCGAAGGCATGCCCGGTGTCCTCGCGGTCTTTACCGGCGAGGATTTCGTCGAGGTCGGCGGCAACCCCGCCGGTTGGCTCATCAACAGCCGTGACGGCGAACCGATGAAGGAGCCCAAGCGCCCGGTTCTCGCCCATGGCAAGGTCCGCCACGTCGGCGACGCCTATGCCGCCGTCATCGCAGAGACCGAAGCCGAGGCGCGCGATGCCGCGGAAGCCATCGAGATCGATATCGAAGAGCTGCCCGCCGTCGTCGACATGAAACAGGCGTTGAGCGGCACGAATTATGTGCACGACGAGATCGGCACCAACCAATGCTTTGACTGGGGCTGGATCGAGGATAACCGCGCCGCGACCGATGAGGCGATCAAGGGCGCGCACCACGTCACCACCCTTGAGCTGGTCAACAACCGTCTGGTCCCGAACGCGATGGAGCCGCGCTGCTCCATCGGTGAATATCGCGCGGCGAACGACGAATACACGCTGCACACCACCAGCCAGAATCCGCATCTGACACGGCTTCTCATCTCGGCCTTTGTGATGGGGATCCCCGAGAACAAGCTGACGGTGATCGCACCGGATGTCGGCGGGGGCTTTGGCTCAAAGATCTACCACTACGGCGAAGAGGCGCTGGTCCTCGCGGCGTCTAAGCGGATCGGTCGTCCGGTCAAATGGACCTCCGACCGGAACGAGGCTTTCCTGACCGACGCCCATGGCCGCGACCACGTCACCAAGATCGAATTGGCGATGGATTCGGATGGCAAGTTTCTGGCCTTCCGTACCGAGACGCACGCCAATGTCGGCGCCTATCTCTCGAACTTCGCCACCGCCACGCCGACCTTCCTGCATGGCACGCTGATGGCCGGAAACTATACGGTGCCGAATGTTTATGTGAACGTGAAGGCTGTCTTTACCAATACCGCGCCCGTGGATGCCTATCGCGGTGCCGGTCGGCCCGAAGCGACATATTCGCTGGAACGCGTCATTGACAAGGCCGCCCGTGAAATCGGCATGGATCCGATCGAACTGCGGCGCAAGAACTTCATCCAGCCCGATCAATATCCCTACGCCTCCGCCGCCGGTCTGGAATATGACAGCGGCAATTACGACGCGCTGATGGACCAGATGGAAAAGGTCGCGGACAAGGCCGGCTTTGCCGCGCGGCGCAAGGAAAGCGAGGCCAAGGGGCTGTGGCGCGGTTTCGGCGTCAACGCCTATATCGAGGCCTGCGGTATCGCGCCCTCCAACCTCGTCGGTCAGTTGGGCAGCCGCGTCGGCCTTTACGACGCCGCCACGGTCCGGGTGAATGCGACAGGCAACCTCTCGGTCATGGTCGGTGCGCACAGCCATGGTCAGGGTCATGAGACCGCCTTCCCCCAGATCGTCGGTGATATGCTCGGGATAGACCCGGCGACCATCGACATCGTGCATGGCGACACGTCCAAGATCCCCTTCGGGATGGGCACCTACGGCTCGCGGTCGCTGGCGGTCTGCGGCTCTGCCATCGTGCGGGCCACTGAAAAGGTCATCGACAAGGCCAAGAAGATCGCCGCGCATATGATGGAATCCGCCCCCGAGGATATCGAACTGAAAGATGGCAACTTCACCGTCGCCGGCACTGACAAATCGGTCTCCTTCGGCGAAGTGGCGCTCAAGGCCTACATTCCGCACGATTTTCCGCTGGAAAACATCGAACCGGGGCTGGAGGAAACAGCGTTTTACGACCCCGCGAACTTCACCTATCCCTCCGGCGCCTATTGCTGCGAGGTCGAGGTCGACCCCAAGACCGGCAAGGTCCGGGTCGACCGGATGACGGCGGTGGACGATTTCGGCAACGTCATCAACCCGATGATCGTGACCGGCCAGGTCCACGGCGGTTTGGGTCAGGGCATCGGGCAGGCCCTGCTGGAAAACACCACCTATGACGAGAACGGCCAACTTCTGACCGCGAGCTACATGGATTACGCCATGCCGCGCGCCGACGACCTGCCGTTCTACACGGTGGATCACAGCAAGGGTACGCCCTGCACGCACAACCCGCTTGGCGTGAAAGGCTGCGGTGAGGCGGGGGCCATCGGCTCTCCTCCGACCGTGGTCAATGCTGTGATCGACGCCATCCAGTCGGGCGGCGTCAACGTCACCCATATCGACATGCCTGTCAGCCCGCACCGCGTGTGGGATGCCATTCAGAACGCCTAGGAGGACCGGATCATGTATGCATTCGAATTTGAACGCCCCACGACCATCGCCGAGGCGGTCGCCGCCTTGGGGGATGAGGACGCCCAGCCGCTTTCGGGTGGTCAGACCCTGATCCCGACCCTCAGGGCGCGACTCGCGATGCCGTCAACGCTCGTCAGTCTCGCTGGTATCGAAGAGATGAAAGGCATCCGGCAGGAGGGCAACACCCTCTGGATCGGTGGGGCGAGCGTGCACGCAGATGTCTGCGAGGCCACGCGGTCCAGCTATCCCGGCCTATCGGGGTTGGTGGGCAAGATCGGCGACCCGGCGGTGCGCAATCGCGGCACCATCGGGGGCTCCATCGCCAACAACGACCCGGCGGCGTGTTATCCCGCCGCCGCCCTGGCCTCGGGCGGGACCATCGTCACGAACGCACGCGAAGTGGCCGCCGATGATTTTTTCCTCGGCATGTTCACCACGACCCTGGAAGAGGGTGAGATCGTCACCGCCGTCAAGCTGCCGATCCCCGAGGCGTCGAACTACCAGAAGTTCGAACAGCCCGCCTCGCGCTTCCCCCTCGTCGGCGTCTTTGTCGCCAAACACGCGGATGGCGTGCGCGTCGCGATCACCGGGGCGTCCAACAACGGCGTCTTCCGCTGGACAGAAGCCGAGACGGCCCTGTCGTCGAACTTCTCCGCCGACGCGATCGAGGGGATGAAGGCCAGCGCGGATGACCTGATCGCGGACCTGCACGGCTCCGCCGCTTATCGCGCGCACCTCATCGGGGTGCTGACACAACGCGCTGTCGAGGCCGCAAGCTAAGCCGCGCGCAAGGTCACAGGAAGGCCCCGCTCCGGCGGGGTCTTCGATCACCCGGCCGCCCTCTGATCGTCCGGGCACGGACAGCCCCGGAATGCGTTACCAAGGATCAGTCGTTTGGGATGTTACCGCAGGCCCTCACGCGCGATCTGTTCGGCCAATTGCCGGACCGCGACGCCACGGGCGGCGGCGATAACCCTCGCCCCCTCCCCCACGATCGGGACGGTGATCGAGAACAGGCCCGACCGACCGCCGTTGCCACTATCCGGTGCCACGTAATACTGGCCCGACAGTTGGAACCCGCCGATCACGTCCGCCAGCATCTCCTCCACACCTGTCTCTTATACACATGTCCGAGCCCACGAGACAAGAG
>OLHY01000684.1_pt1 | contig 9994 bp, 8 predicted proteins | sample 1609411 | NCBI WGS metagenome assembly OLHY01 (sample SAMN05416817, study PRJEB24817) | seawater metagenome | isolation source: Sea water | place: Canada:Atlantic | collected 2013-07
TCTACACTAGATCGCTCGTCGGCAGCGTCAGATGTGTATAAGAGACAGGTCCAGCAAAGCAACGGTGTTTTGTGTCATAAAATTGTAGACACGTGCTTAGCTAACAGGATGAAGTATCAGGCTTGATCACTCTTCTGCACCTAGGATCGGGCTATGCTCGCCGCCTTAACGTTACAAATTAAGATGAGGTTTGTAGTAGTAAGTTTTTGATGAATTTTTATTTTATCCAATCATGCGCAAATACCCCATATTGGATCCTATCTCTGATGAGCCTCATCGGTTCAGTTGGCATAAATTTTTGGTAAAGGATTCATCGTTGCCGTTTGTATTTGTGGCCTTGGGCTCGCTCTTGATCAGTCTTTTGAAAAAGCTGAATTCATTAAATTGTTTCTTTTAACTTTTTGCGGTTTTTCGTTCGTTTCGTTTGTGGAATCCATAGGCTTCGGCGGAGGTAGAGGTAGCATTGGTGGCGGAGGCTGTGGAAGCGGCTGTGGCGGCGGGTGCGGTGGAGGTGGTTAGTCAGAGGCTTGTTTAAGCTTATGACGTGAGAATTCTACCCGGCAAATTTTAAGTGTCTTTTCATTTAACGATTACAATTCCAACCTGAATCTATAATAGCGTGACTGAGTAATCTGTGACGTATATCGAAGGTGGCAAATTTCAGAGATTACTATTATTGCATGCACTGCGATCGACCGCTTCGCTCAGGGAAAGAAACTCAAAGAGTTAGTGTCGGCTATGGCGATAATCGCAGCACACATATCGAATGTTTGGTTTGTGTGAGCAAATGCCATGAACCATACAAATCGTTCTGGCGAATAGATCTAAACCGAGTCGCAAGTATAGCAGTGTTTTTATTCCTTAGTTTCGGGTGGTTCATAGCCCCAGACCGCAGCTATTCGGATCCAATAGGCCTGATCCTAATAGGTCTCATGGTTGCTGTAATTATTGGCCGATTTTGGGATTCTTACCGATATAAACCTATTTATGACCGCTGGGTGAAAAAGCATGGAAGCAATTCCGAAGTATGGCCGAAGAACAAATTCAAGTTCGATTTATGGCCGAACCATGTATACCACGATCCGGAAGCAACGGAAAAAATGCTACAAACAGCAGTGTGCTCGGCCTGCGGAAAACCCTGCAGTGATTACAACGTCTGCGTCATCAGTGAGGGTAAGCCAATTCACAAAGCATGCCTTTATTCTCCACATGAACTGTAATGTAGTTGCTCATTCGCTATTACCGATTGAGGTAATCCTGCACTTTCTCTACCGAGCTGAAAAAAGGCCCATGCGATTGCCACAGTTTGAGCAGACTCTGACGCCTGGCACGCTCCTGCTGCTGGATACCTCGCGTGGTTTTTGTGGCGGAGGTTGTGGCGGTGGTGATTAGCCAAACGCGCGCAAGATTTTTTTTTTTAAAAACCGTTACCCTTACAAGATTTTAAGTCTTATAAGGGTTAGGTGACCCGTTGCCGCTGGTATACTACCTGACAAAAAGAACCCATTCTTGGAACTGAGTCATACACTTTCTTAGGCTGGTTGTTGACTAAATCCCAACCAGAGGAAACGTTGTTGGCTCCCTCGCGATTCAGTTCTTCGTGCACTCATGATTTGTATTGGGTTTATTCCAGGGTATTGAATTACAGCACCAATGCGACGGATCAAAGGTTCTGTTCTCAACGTCAGCTAGGCTTTATTCAGCTCAGGAAACTAGGCGGGCAAATACATCCTGAAACATCCAACAATTCAAATGATATGGAGGTCAGAGTTATGCGAAAACTCAACTATTGAAGGTTTATTATCGACAAATCATTAATGGGTAAATATTTATCGTTGAATAACTAAGAAGAAAAGGTGGTGGTAGGAATAGGATTTGAACCTGTGAAGGCAAAGCCAGCAGATTTACAGTCTGCCCCCGTTGGCCGCTTGGGTATCCTACCATTTACCCCATATTTAAGAGGTTTTTAGTCATTTCTCACGATTTTTATCCTTCTGAACATAATATAAGCACACAAGTCCAGTAAGCTACAAAAGTGAGATTTATTTGCGGACGCTTTGCGGACGCAAACACAGACTTGCAGAGGATAGACATCCGTAGAAACGGAAATACACTTTTCGTGTCAATTTTTGGTCACTCGGTTTTGACCGATTAAGGGGCGCGATATGGGGTTGATCTCCCCTGCTTTAGACCACCAATTTCAGGCTATAACAAACGCTACACAGCACCATCATTGAGATGAGCTGTGATCTGGCCAATTTGAATAGCCTTTGGGGCATCCTGACCAACTAGTTTACCCATCACACGCTCGGCACGCTTGGACAGGAGTTCAAGACATCGCTCTCGCTTCAGAAGATCATCGAGTTTTCTGGGGACTTTCATGCGGGTGAACCTCTGTAATGTCTGCATGACGTCTTCTGACATGATGCGATCGTATTCTTCAACAAGGGCTGCGTCCTCAATATCATCGAGCTCGACTCTGTCTCCAGCGTCCGATGGGGATCGCCATTCGTAGCGACGTTTCCACTCACGAACAGTTCCGGGATGGAGCCCTAGAACCCTGGCAACATCGGCCGAAGTTGAGCCATGAGCTATCATGGCCTTCGCTTATTGCCTGAGTTCCAAATCCAATGCTTCCACAGCCATGGGGTGAGTATATGCTCATTACATATTCTGTACAAGGTCATAAAAAAGCTACTAAGTAACATGGGGGGCAGTGCAGGGAAGCCTTTCAACGCCTATCGGGAAAATAAATCTATGTAACCCATTAGATGCGGCTTAACTCAACGAATATCGGGATGAGGATTCAACCCAAAAGCTTGTTTCGAGGTATGGTTGCGCCGAGATCAGGGAAAGCAAATTATTCACATGATCCTACTAGATCCGAAACTCCGGTCATTTCAGAACACATGGTTTTCTTCTTTTAAGAAACCCCAACTCCTCGTTCAAGGTTCCACTCTGAGGATGAAAAAGCCCATGCTTCCCTGCTTGATGGTATAGGGACTTGTGGCACCTGCAACTACCTCAAAACCTGTGGACAGATCGTCAGTGAACAACAACTGTGCATCCCGTGTGGTGCTACGGGTCAAATGTCACGGTCTGGGTGTTGAAATACACGCCTGCGATCTCCTCACTGTTTTCCACTTTGCCCACTGGCATCGGACATGGAGCGGAATAAATAATGGGAGACCATCCATTCCTCGCCCTGCCTGTATCCCCAGAGCTCGGCACATGCCATGAAGAAGACGCGCCAGTAGACCCACCACCGGGTGGTCTGGTCCTTGCCGTAGACATTGGCAAAAATCTCACGGATCTCCGGGGCATGAACGTCCATGTTGCGCAGCCAGGCCTCCGCCGTTTTCTGGTAATGCGTTCCATTGACCCTCCAATGGCTTTCCAGGGTCAGGTCCCTCTGGAAATGAAGCAGCAGGTCGTCGGAAGGCATCATGCCGCCGGTGAAAAAATAGCGAGACATCCAGTCACTGGCATCGGTGTCGACAAAATGGTAGGCCAGGTCCCGGTGAGTGAAGATGTGGACGAAAAGCGTTCCCCCCGGATTGAGCCAGCGGGAGATGCGCCCCATCAGGCGCTCGAAATTCTTCATATGCTCAAACATCTCCACAGAGACCACCCGGTCAAAGACCGCGTCCGTGTCAAACGCGTTCATGTCACAGGTGATGACCTTCAGGTTCTTCAGTCCCAGGTCCCGGGCTGTTCCCTCGATATGAGCTCGCTGGACCGCGGAGTTTGAAACCGCCGTGATGTGTGCCTTGGGATAGTGGCGTGCCATCCACAGGGTGAGGGATCCCCAGCCACAACCCAGTTCAAGGACCTGGCAGCCGTCCTCGATCTGGGCCCTCTCACAGGTCAGGCGCAGCATGGAAGCCTCCGCGTCATCAAGATTCCGGGTAGTATCATCCCACAAGCCACTGCTGTATTTCAGGTGGCTCCCCAGGCAGCGCTGGAAGAAGGCTGTCGGGACCTCGTAATGCTGGGTATTGGCGGCGGCCGTGTTGATGGCGATGGGCATCTCCCTGAGCCCGGCCACCATGGACTGGAGTTTCCGGCACTGGCCTTCCGCGTCGGGTTCCCGCTCTGATGCCAGCCGTTCCCGTAACAAGCGACGGATGCCGATGCGGATCAACCAATCCGGCAGGATGTTCTTCTCTAGACTTTGGTCAATAAAACTCATGAATGATCTGATTTAAACCATGGAATGAAGGGACTCGTCGTGCGTTGATAGCGTGCATAGGCTTCTCCCTTGCTGCGCAGGGCCTGCTCCTCGGTGGCGGGGATCCCTGTGACCTTCAGCAGGAACCACAGCATCAGGATTGGGCAGTAAAGGCTGGTCCAGCCGTAGGGGGATCCCAGGCAGAAGATCCAGAACCCGATCCACACCATCCATTCAAAAAAGTAATTCGGATGGCGTGAGTAAGCCCAGAGCCCCACCGAGCAGACCTTTCCCTGGTTGTCCGGCTTTGCCTTGAACTGCTTGAGTTGCCTGTCGGCCAGACTTTCTCCCAGCAGTGACAGGAGAATCACGCCTGCGCCCATCCACTCGATGGGGGCGATTCCCGGGGCAGGGTTGCGCATGATCAACAGGAAAGGCAGGGAGAGGCATGCCAGCAAACCGGCTTGAAGCTGGTAGAACCAGAACATGCGGCGTCCCGTGTCCGGGCCCCATTCCTTCCTCAAGGCCACGTAACGGCCATCCTCACGCGGATGTTCCTTCTTGACTCGCATGCACAGATACCAGCCAAGGCGGAAACTCCAGGCAGACACCGGTAAGGCGATGAGGAGTTTGCGACCGGGGGTTCCTTCTGCCATCAGTGTAAAAACCAGTATCATCAAGGTGAACCCCCATGACCAGGCCACATCGACCACCCCGTAGTTGTCCCAGCGACGGGCCAGTCCATACACGCCACCCATCATCATGCAGGCCGTCCCGAGCGCTGCGCCCATCATCAGGCATCCTTCAAGCATGAGGTCCCCCCTCCATTTGGGTGCGATGGATGATTCTTTGCAGGAAGCATTTCATCAAGATCCAGGCGGTCCCAAAAATAAGTGGCGCGACCAGGAACCATCCCAGGATGCCGTGTAAGCCCGTCATCCCAAAACGCTTCATGAAGGCCTCTGGAGATGCATTGAAGGCCGCGACCAGCTCGGTGGGTACAAATACCATGGGTTCCGCGCCCATCAGGGTTTCGCCAAGGCGGACAAAGAAAATCAGGAGCAGGGGATGCACACATGTGACCATCCAGTTAGCAGACTGCAGGATGACCTGGTTGAGCTTGAGGGGAGCCCCGAGAAGCAGGCACAGGAGGCTGGTAATACCAAAAATGGGAAAGACACCCAAGGTGGCCCCCAGGGCGAGTGTCAGGGTGATTTTGTGGGGTGAGACCCCCTGCGTCAGTTGGTTGACGATGGGCCGCATGACACGACGCGACCAGAAACCTTCACGCTGTGGCGGATGCGCCGGTGGCACCGTCTGCTTGATGACTTGGTGATCGTTACTCATGGCGTGGCCGGTCCCCGCCTCAAAAGGAGCTCTTCCATGGAGGCGTTTGCGGGTAACTGGAAGAGCTTGATCAACATATAGACGGCCATGGCGATGTTGCCCAGCAGCAGAATGGCCAGCAGCCACAACCCCCTTGCGCCCCATCGAGTTTCCTTGTAGAGGACCCAGGCATAAAAGGTCAGGAAACCGAAATAGGCATCAAAGAGGGTCGCCACGAACCAGGGCTGCTCCGCGATACCGGGCATGATGTCCCAGAGTGCCACGCGCTGGCTTGCCCAGGTGGTCACCCCCAGCATGGAAACAAGCACGGCGATAAAGAAGAGTCGTAGTAAAGTGATGATCATTTCATTCTCAGGTTTCTATGTCAGTGAGCGGTTGTTGGGACGCGTGTAAAGGGCCTGCACCACGCTGATGTTGCGCCCGGCAAAGGCTGCTTCGCAGTAGCTGAAATAGTAGTTCCACTTGCGTATGAACCGTGCATCAAAGCCCAGGCGATGCAAGTCCCCATGACGGGCATTGAACCGCTCGCGCCACAGGTGCAGGGTGCGAGCGTAGGAGGGACCCATGTCCTTCAGGTCACTCAGGTCGAAGTTACCCGTACGGTTGAGCAGGTGATTCACCCGTCCCATGGAGAGCAGCAGTGAACCTGGAAAGATATGTTTCTGAATCCAGTCCACACCCTTCCTCAGGGCCTTGTAACGACTGTCAGGGGTGGTGATCATCTGCAGGCAGAGGAGTCCGTCCTTCTTGAGCAAGCGGTCGCACTGCGCACAAAAGGTATCCAGATATTGATGCCCCACCGCTTCCATCATCTCGATGGATGCAATCTTGTCGAAACGCCCCTTCAAGTGGCGGTAATCGCAGAGCACCACCTCCACCTGGTTCTGGAGGCCTTCGCGTGCCACGCGTTCCCGGGTGTATTCCAGCTGGGCCTCGGAGATGGTGGCCGCGGTGACGTGGCATCCATACCTCCTGGCCGCGTAGCAACAGAACCCTCCCCAGCCACAGCCGATTTCCAGGACACGGTCCCCGGGCTGGAGTCTCAGTTGTTCACAGAGACGGGCGTATTTCATCTCCTGGGCCTCCTCCAGGGTGGTTTCAGGAGACTGGAACAGGCCGGCGGAATAGGTCATGGATGGATCCAGGAACAAGCCGTAGAAGCTGTTGCCCAGGTCGTAATGCTCCCGGATGTTCGATCGACTGGTCTGCAGGCTGTTGGGGCGGAGCAGGTGATAGAGTCGGTTGAGTGAGGCCAGGAAGTTGATCCATGGTTTGCCGCTGGAGGAGCCTGACATCGCGGGTGAGGTTTCCACATTGAGGATGAACCAAGCGATGAGCGCCTGGATATCATCGGTTTCCCAGTCACCCTCCACATAGGCCTCCCCAAAGCCAATGTCACCATACAGGACGCATTTCCTGAAGAATGCAGTGTGCTTAACCTGCAGGGTCGCCGAGACCTCGCTGGAGGGGTCCCCCAACTCATGCCGTGAGCCGTCGGGGAGGGAAAGTTGCAGCTTTCCGAATGACATTTTCTCAAAGGCGTTCAGGACGAGTGTTTCACAGAGGCGTTCCAGCATGGTCCGTGCAGGGCCTTGAGGGTAATTCAAGGCAGGCACTTCCAGTTCCTGGGAGCCTCCTGGTTTCGTGGTAAGGGGCGAATTCATTTTGTGTCTCGAATCAAGGATGCATGTGGACGCATCACATCCACCTGCTGCTCGGGCTGAGCTGCTTTCTGTATATAAGGGATTTTCTTCAGGTAAAGTTTCATGGCGTGCCAGTGGATCAGCAGGATGACCCTCAAGGTCATCAGTGGGTATCGGACCAGGAACCAGGCCAGGTTGGAGGCGTTGAAATTTCGTTGACGCCCGCTCAGCGAAGTGGCCAGCAGGCATTCCTTGCCAGCATGATCCAGCACACGGAGCGCCAGGCGTTCGCCTGGCAATTGAAGGCGGAATTCAAAGCGTACATCCAGCGGCATGAAGGGGGACACGTAAAACTCCTTGGGCGTGTCCAGGACAAACCGTGTGGAATCCCTGTCCCCGTTGCGCGGCACCAGGTAGCGCTTGAACTCTCCAAAGGTGTTGCCGACCTCCGCCACCGCGCACAGTGCTTCCCCCGAGGGGCGCAGGCAGAAATAGAATGAAACCGGGTTGAAAGTGTAGCCCAGGACCCTGGGGAAGGTAAGCAGGAGGATGCGATCCTTTTCACTGGCATCCACCCCCTTGTCACGGAGCCAGTGGATCAGGTTGTCCTTGACCGTCTCACCCTTTCCGGCCAAATGATCCTTGTCGTGAAAACTATAGAGGTTGAAACGATTGTGGCTGAACAGGGCCAGGTGCTTAGACAGTGCCTGGACTTCATCCAGGTCCAGGCAGAACAGGAAGATCGGGTGCCGGAAGCGATACTGTCTCGGTGCCAGTCGGTGGTGCATGATGCTGCACTCGTAGAGATGTGACTTAATTCCAGGCACCATCAAAGTCCCTTCCTGATATCACCTGGTTCAGATGGATCGCGGACACCAGCGCGTCCTCATGAAACCCGTGCTTGAAATAGCTGCCACAGAAATAAACCCTCTGATCGGGCGATTGACGGTTCAGTTCCGGCAGGCGTTCCTGTGCCGCCACGGCTTCCAGGTCAAAAAGAGGGTGTTCATAGGGGACCTGCCTGAGGATGTGTTCCTCCCGGATCTGCTCGGCCCCATTGATGGAGACAAAATAATCCTGCTGACGGGAAACATCCTGGAGGCGATTCATCCAGTAGATGGTCGAGGGGGTCTCCTCACCGCTGCTTCCACTCTCAATACGATAATTCCAGGAAGACCATGCCAGGCGCGTCCTTGGCATGACTCGGGCATCGGTGTGCAGGGTGGCGAGATTGGCTTGATACCTGAATGGACCTAGCAAGGTTTGTTGCAGCCTGCTGGGCTGGTCCAGCAGGGCAAGGGCCTGGTCGCCGTGACAAGCCATGATCACCTTGTCGAACTCCAGTTGTCGGCCTGCCTGTGTCTGGATGGCCACGCCATCCTCCCGGGGTGTGACTCGCAGCACGCCGTCCCCCAGTTGAATACGCTCCCGGAACGGTTCAACGAGCCGTTCCACATAACGACGAGAGCCCCCATCCACGGTCCACCACTGGTGCTGGGTGTGCAGACCCAGGAAGCCGTGGTTGTGGAAGAAACCCAGCAGGGAGGAGGCCGGGAATCCAAGCATCTTGCTCGGGGGCGTCGACCACACGGCCGAGCTCATCGGTACCAGGTAGAGGTTCAGGAAGTCGCTTCCGTATTGTCGTTCCTCGACATACTCACTCAAGGCCAGGGTGCGTGTTCTTGGATCCTGGAGTGCGGGTATGGCTTCCCTGTTGAAGCGGTTGATCTGCTTCAACAGGTTCCAGAAGCGAGGACGCAACAGGTTGCGTCGTTGTGCAAAGAGGTGATTCATACTGGACCCCGAATACTCCAGGCCCGTGGGACGATGCTGGACACTGAAGGACATCGAGGTCTGCTTGACGGGTGCATCGATGGCCTTGAAAAGCCGTGTCAATTCCGGATAGGTGACCTGGTTGAACACCATGAAGCCGGCGTCGATGGGGATTTCCCGGCCTGCTTCATCGACGCTAAGGGTATGGCTGTGCCCACCCACGTGGTCGTTCGCATCCAGGAGGGTGATTTCATGGCGGGCATGCAGCAGCCTGGCACATGCCAAGCCGGCAATCCCCGTGCCAACGATGGCCATGCGCGCTATGATGCACCTCCACTGCGTGTTGTGGTCGCAACTTCCGGGCAGCCCCCCAGTTGAATAATGCAATTAGTGTTCAAGTAAATTTCAGAAAATAGGGTGGGTTGAAAGACTTGGTCGCAAATCAACATCAAATTATAAGATTTAATTTATAATTATCATTCGGGTTCAAAACATAAACCACCTCACAAAGTACCCCATGGGCTGAAAGATACTACATATCGGGCTTTGATCAAGGTCGGTAGTGATTTAGAAGGTTGAAAGATAAATTCGCTGATACAGCACAACCTGAAAACAAACTCTTAAAGTAGTGCAGAAAAGACGAGGTGGCACAAGGGTGTGACACCAATTATTAGGTCGCGAAAAATCTTAAATTATACGTTAACAAGGGAATACAAGAACTAAAAACCCGAATAAAGTGCCTCATCACGTTTACCTATTGGTCCCTCTACCATCACGGCATCATGAACCGGTGCCACCACATTCACACCCACATCCTGCATACGCAGAATCGCTAATCGAAGCATCTCGGCGCCATTGGCCTGTAGCGGGAAGTTTCTGACGCTGGATGGCCTGCTATCAGAGTCTACCCGGCACTGCCAGCCAAATACCGATCTAAGAATACCTTCTCCGAACCCCTGACGCTCAATTCGGTCACTCCAATCCCAATAGGTCGGAAAGGTGTCCCTGTGTTTTCGTAATAAATGCCGAGCCTAGGCTCGGCATTTATTACGAAAACACA
>OLHY01000689.1_pt1 | contig 9971 bp, 8 predicted proteins | sample 1609411 | NCBI WGS metagenome assembly OLHY01 (sample SAMN05416817, study PRJEB24817) | seawater metagenome | isolation source: Sea water | place: Canada:Atlantic | collected 2013-07
CTACACTAGATCGCTCGTCGGCAGCGTCAGATGTGTATAAGAGACAGCATATAAACATTTCAATATATAAAAATCATTAACTCTTTCTTCTGCGTAAGCTTCAGAAGTTCTAGAAAATAAAGCAGCCCTTGAGTTTTTTAAATCATTAAGTTTGACAAGAGCAGCATCTATATCATCATTGACTCTTTCTATTTCTCTTTTTAAATGTAAAACCTTTTTATTGTTTTTTAGTTGCTCAATAAAAGATTCTTGTTCTGTTATTCTGCTTTCTTCTTTTTGACTCCACTCTCCTTCTTCAATTAATCTTTCAAGAGTTTCTTCATGAGTTGGCACACCTCTTAATTTAGCTTCTTGAAAATATTTATCATAAACATCATCTATGTCTACTTGATCATCAAAAGATATATGTTTTAAATAAAAAGAATCCCCTAAAACTTTAACCTTAGAGAATCCTTTTTTTATGTCACGAAAAGCTCTTCTTAAAGAGTCATGATTTTGTTTTTGCTTTTTTTGGCTTTGATTTTGGTTTTGCTGGTTCTGCTGCTCCTGTTTCTGATTCTCTTGGTTCTTCTGGTTCTGTTGACTCTTCTGGTTCTTCTGGTTCTGTTGGTCCATCTATTTCTTGGATAATTTTATTAAATTCTTCAGTATCTACATTACTGGTAAAAAACCAATAACTAACAATACTAGCTAACTTACTATAACATTTTTGATATATTTCGTTTTCAGAATCTTCGTAATCAAACATTATAGCTTCTCTTTGCTCGAAGTTCTTACCCGGAAAAAGAGGCTCAAATTTATCACTCATTGTTTCATCTCTGTAATAAGTTAAATTCAAAACATACCACAAGATAGATTTATTCTGAGCTTTAACATCTGCTGTGTGATTAAAAAGAGTAATGTAGCTAGTTTCTTTTTCCATTAAAGTTTTGCGCTTTAATAGTATTCTAGAAGTAATAGAATTGATCTGAGCTTTCTCTTTGTCGTTTCTTTCAGCTTCAGGCTTTAAATTTAAAATAGTTAGTTCTGCTTGTAAATCTCTTAAATCATCAGCAGAATCGACCATCGTTTTAGCATCAGATTCACTAATTAAGCCTCCCGTATCAGAATATTTATTCAAAAGCATGGCTTTCGTAAGAATGCCGCTCCTAATACATTTACTCATTTCAACACTAAACTCCATATCAGCTTCTTGCATTTGACGGCGAGAAGCCTGATTAATTTGAATTTCCACTGGAATCTCTTTCGTAACAGTTTCCTTGTAACGACGAGTAGTTTCTTCGCCGTTATCATTTTTAACTGTTTCTGTTTTTTCTTCCTCAATCTCAGCAGATCTTTTAATCTTAAATGTATGTAAAATTTTGGCCATATTTTTTTGTTCTCGTATATAATATTTATTATTCTAAAGTTTTTCAACCAGTGTAAAGATAAATATGGCAACAAGCTTAATATCAACATCAGAAAGAGCCGCATTGAATTCAGTAATGGATGATATTCATGAAACTTTTGCTAGAGAAATAACTGTTTACAAAGAAGCCTCGAAAGTTGTTATTATAACTGATCCTAATTTTAATCCGTTATATGATACTGGAGAAAAAACTACTTCATATGTTAATACACCAGTTTATAAAACCTTTAAAGTTAGAATTCAATATGAAGACGATATTGCAAAAAGATACTGGTCAGACGCAGGTATGCAATCACAAATCAAACTTGAAGCTATCGTAGGAACTGTAAGGTTAAAGATTTTATCTAGTGATTATGATTATATAAAAGATGCTAAAAGGTTTGATGTGGACGGCAAAAGATATGTATTAAATTCATCTTTTAGACCTCACGGACTATTTGATAATAAGTATTATACAATGTATTTAAAACCTGATTCATAATGAGTAACGAATTTTCAAGATTTTTTAGAAGCTTAGAGAGAGACAAGCAATACACACTAAAAAGAAATGCCATTGTTAAAAAAGAATTTGATAGAATAAAAAAACAAATGATAGATGAGTTTGATGCTCACCCTATTACTCAAGAAATAGAAATGGGGATAAATGCTCCAAATCTATCTAATACATTAAATGGCATAACTAATTTATATTCTTTTATAGGTTTTGATTCTGGCTCTAAACCAATTGATCCAATTAGACAGTTATTAGAAAAATCTACTTTCAGAATATCTAGTGGAGGTAAATTGTTGGCTACAGCAACTTTTGAAATTCCTACGGCTAAAATGATATTTACTGCCACACCTATGCCTTGGGCTGACGGAAGAAGTTGGGCAAAAGGAATAGAAAGAGGTATATCTGGTTTAGGTTATTATATCAAAAAAAGAAAAAATAGTAGATCTGGTTTAGGGGTGCAATCTCAAAATAAAGTCAGAGGCGGTTTAAAATTTCAAAACACAAAATACATATCAGCATTAATAAATAAATACGAAAGAATATTCAGAGATCTTAATAAAAAACAATTATGAAACCAACATTTTACCATGATGTAATGACCAGTTTCTTTTTGTGGTTCGACAACTTCTTAATGAAGAAAGTCGATGCTTACAAAACGTACACAACTAAATTTTATAACTACAATGACGAAAGATTAGGGAATAGTAAAGTTGTTTACGGCTCCCCTTACAAACAATTTGTTTATGATCATAGCATAACTGGAGCTACAATCCCAAGTGGTTTAACTATAGACGGCTCTTTTGTTCCTACAGGCACTAGTGGAATGAGATTTGATTTTGATAATGGTAGAGTTATTTTTAATAGTGGAGTAAACACTGGATTAGATGTTTCTGGAACTTATACAGTAAAAGAAATAAATAGTTATATTACAGACCAAACAGAAGAAAAATTAATTATTGAGAATAAATATATAACAAATAGCAGGTTTACAGTCACAGAAGATTACATCAAACCTTATACGCCTTCTACTCCAGCAGTTTTCGCTTCGATGCAAGAAGCTTCTAATAGACCTTTTTCTTTTGGGGGTGAAGATGAAACAATTTCTCAAGTTAAAATAGTTGCTTTTTGCGAAAATCTTTATCAATTAGATGGCATATTAAGTACATTTACAGATTCTTTTAATGAAATCATAGCTAAAGTCCCTACTCATTCTCATCCAATAGGGGAATTTGGAGCAGTAAAAAGCGGAGTGTACCCCACGGGATATGATTATGAAAATGTAAAAACGGCTCACTCTTCAAATATTCTTTTTATTTCTGATGTAGACACTTCTAAAATAAAAGATAGCAACATAAAAGAACTGAACCCAGAATTAAATATAGGGTTTGTCGATTTTGAAATAAAAGCTTTCAGATACCCTAGATTATAAATTTCACAAAACAACTCAAAAACTGTAAATAAATATAACAATTTAAAATAAAAAAACATTATGGCAAGAAATCGTGTAATATATCAAAGTCAAGCTTTATTCATCGCCCCCAGTGCTACTGGCGCTCAAATTAGCGGGATTAACGAGGGAGGTTCAGGCCCTATAACATCTGCTCCTTTTGGTCCTCCAAATACTGGATCTATAACCTCAGGAATTTCTTTATTAAAGAAAATGGACCGCATTCAAAGCTGTAATTTCAACTTTACAATTAACCGTCAAGATGTCAATGAGTTTGGAAAATTGGCACGTATTGATTCTATTATTAACGAACCACCTACTGTTGGTTTAGATTTTAGTTATTACGTAACTGACGGATATAACGAAAGGTTATTAGGTTTTAATGTTACTGGAGTTGAAGCTGATAACACCACTTCAATCGATACAAATACAGCTCCTGACGCACAATGTATTTCTGGTTTATTGGCAGATCTTCAGGGTAATAATTATTATATCCTAACAGTGGATGAGGGCGAAGATGTAGTAGGAGGCACTACGTTAGATGGAACAACAAATGTTGTAGGCATAGGAAACGGCTTCGTAACAGACTATTCTTTTGAAGCTTCTGTTGGAGGTTTACCTACAGCATCTATAACAGTAGAAGCTTTTAATATCAAAACTGATACATTTACTAGCCCTGAAGAATCAGAAGCAGACTCACCCGGAACGGAAGTAAAAGCTGTTAAAAATTCTTTTGTCAGCGGAAACAGCCCCGCAGTTAATCTTTTTAATACTCCTGCAGAAAAGTTCACCTCAGTAGATAAGGCTTATAAGTTGGATCAGAGTAGAGCATTTGCTGGTACTAATGCTCTCGTTTCAGCGCCCGGTGTTAACTTTACAGGTTTTACTACTGGAGCAAGTGCAATTAGCGCACTAAGGCCCGGAGATATTACGCTTTCATTCCCTGAAGGTGATGGTTTTGTAGCGATTAGTGGGTCTAATCAAGCTCATATTCAATCTTTCAATTTCTCAATACCTTTATCACGAACAGTTTTACAAAGGCTTGGTAGTGTTTTCGGTTATACAAGAGTTGTTGATGTTCCAATTAACTTTGATTTAAGTATTAGTGCAGTTGTTTCTGAGTTAAGAGAAGCTAATCTATTTGATGTTATGGCTCAAAACACAAAGAACAATTTCACCTTGACTCTTAATGATAGTAATGCAACAACTCCAGTACCTAAAATGCGATACACAATTAAAGGAGCTATTCTTCAATCTGAAACATATTCTGAATCAATTGGAGATAATCAAAGTGTAGATCTTGTTTACACTGTTCAAGTTGGTGGCGCAAATGATACTACAAACGGAGTATTCATGTCAGGAAATTATAAAGATCAATTAGACTCAATAACTTCTTCATTCTTTAAATTAGGAACAGCGAAGTTAGATTAATATTAAACCTTAAAAGCAAAAAACCCCAACCATAAGGTTGGGGTTTTTTTTATTCGTGTAGGTTTATTTAGTAACAAGTTCCAGAACCAGTGACTAAACCTTCACCATCTAAACCTGCTACTTGAACAGGCGCGGCTCTGTAAATTTTATAATGAGAAGTTAATTCGTCTAGTTCTTCTTTAGCATCTTTAGCTAGACCTCTATAAGTTTTAGCTAATTCATTTTTATTAGTTCTGGTTATAGCTGTATCGCCTTCTCGCAAGCTAACAAAATCAACAGAAGAATCTACACCTCTCAAAACTTGTCTAGTTTTCTTTACATAAAATTCATACAAATACATTTGTTTATAAATAGATCTTTCTTCTTGTTGGAACTCACCTGTAGGAGCAAAGTTGCTACCCTCTACATAAAAATCTGTAAAGAGTTTTGTGTTTAATTGGCCCACGTTGTTAGCTAACCAACCGCTAATAAAATAAAACTGAGCATAACCACTATCATATTCAAACTCATTGCCAAATATTTCATCAGCTAAATCATGTACACTATAAGAAACCATATATTTATTTACACTTTTTAAAGGTTTAAAGAATTTAATATTTCTTTAGAGTCAAAAATAACATCATTTGAATAATAAGGAAATTCATGACGGTTTCCATGAAAATCATAATCAAAAAGATAACTATCTACTCTTTTTATATTTCCTGACGGTTCTCTTGCGCAAATATTATTATGTATATTATATCCAAACATTTTAGGATCTGTACCTACCCACAAAACAGTGCAAGGAATTTTAAACGCAGCTGCAGCATGATGCAGACAAGAATCTATCAATAATCTTTTTTGAGAAGCTCTAACTAAAGAAAATAACTGAAAATTATTTAAAGGCGCATCTACTCTTTCAACACCTTCTAAGTGATAAGAGTTAGAACGACAAACTCTAATAATGTGATATTTTTGTGCCGCTGCTTTTACTATAATTTCAGCTACGGCTAGCGGCATATCTCTCGTCCAAGCATATGCGTTTGGTTGCATATTTTCATCTAAAGGACCACCATTAGTTTGTAAAAGAAGTACTGGTTTTTGACGTTGCCATTCTTTAGTCCAGATTTCTTGCATCCCATTCATTGGTAAATAAGGATTGATTTCCTTTTTATCATAAGGAATGTCGTACATATTAAACCAAGTTTCATACAAAGGCGTTTTTCGCATAATATGGTTATTCTCGTAATAAGGTTCTTTTCTTAAAACGATAGTGTCTTTTTTATGAATATAATCATCATAAAAATAAGGACACACCCCAAACCTATAAACCCTATATATATTTTCGTTATTCAAAAATACCTCTGGATAAGAGGCAACGACAATTATTTTCCTATCGTTATATTTCTTTTTTAAATGAGTTACAACAGCAGTTGAAGCAATATTTTTACCTAAACCTCCTTCTACATGAAAAATTAAATACTTATCAGCGCAAGAAGTATTAGATGCGCCAACATGATTTTTTATTTTATACTCCATTCTTAATATATTAAGAAAGGTTTTATTTTTATCAACTTATTTTGTAAACTCAGTAACTAAATCATCAACGTCTTTCCTTGTGCCATATATCACATAATCATAAAACACACCACCTTCTGTTCCACCAACATAGATAGTATTATTTTCTATTTTATTTAAAAATAAAGGTAAGAATTTTCCTCTAGGAGTGAAACTGACTGTAATTGAACCCTCACGAACTAAACCAATCCAAACTTCTGGCAATTCGATCTCACTTAAATCAGTTTTACCTCTAACATAAACTCCAAACTCTGGACCTTCTAATGATCCATATTGCAGCATGTGATTTTCTTTAGTCGGGTGATCTATTAAAAAGCTTTTAGTTCCCGCTGTAAATGTTCCAGTAACGTTCACTGTACCATTATTTGCAATTGTTAATCTATTATTATAAGCACCACTTGCATAAGTATAAAATTCTATTTTTTGTGCAGATCTTAATACTATTGAATTAGTTGAGTGGGATGCGGTGATAGTAAAGTCATTACTACTTGCATCTCCTGCTTGGTTTGTTAAAGTTATATTTCCTCCGACGAGTGCGCCACTTTTGCTAAAATAGTAACCTTGTGAATATATATTTCCCGTAACGTCAAGCTTAGCACCGGATAAAGGACTTGTTGTTCCTATACCAACGTTGCCGCTGGTATTAATACGCATTCTTTCTGCAGCATTAGTCGTATCGTAAAACCTTAGAGAGCTTGACCCATTAGTATTAAAATCTATTCTAGGGCTGCTACCCGTCAACTGAACATCATCAGTTATTAAAGCTTTACCGACAACATGAAGTTTTTGAGATGGGTTTGTTATACCTATACCAACATTACCTGAAGTGTCTATCCTCATTCTTTCAGTCTGATTAACATCAAACCTCATCGGAAAATTGCTAGTAGATCTAATTAAAACTGCAGAGTCTTCAGCCCTTAAATCTAACCTACTATCATTAACAGTATTATCTACTCTAATTGTTGGGGTGGTAGCATGTTGAAGATGAAGCAGAAAAGACGGACTTGCTGTACCTATACCAACATTACCACCGGATAAAATAGACATAGCTAAGGTACCTTTATCAGAGGTTGAAGAACCTACTGTACTGGCAACATAAATATCTAAACCATCTGTGTTATAAAAATCTTGATTACCTGTAGATTTTGCAGCAAGAAGAATACCCCTTGTCGCAGAGCTTTGTAATTGTAGAGCTGCTGTAGACGTACCTGCGTAAGGTCTCCAATCCGGTAAGGTAGCGACTTCAGTTACTGCAAGATGATGGTCCAATCCAGATGCGTTAGTAACATCAAAAACACCTGCACCACCTACGGTATGTAGTTTATAATTTGGACTTGTAGTACCTATGCCAACATCACCAGTCAAGCCACTGATTGTTAATCTAGCATCAGATGGTGTAACACTTGGAGAGTCAGCAGCAGTACTAACTAAAAAGTCAAGGTCTTGACGAGCATGAGCATCTCCTATACCTCGGGCGACAATACCAACTTTACGATAAAGTAAATTTGCCTCTCTGTAGCCTAGCGTTATACCCATCACAGACCCGTTGGTATGATGCGGACCTCCAAAATGAGCATAATTATCAGCAGCTAAAGTCCCACTGGTCTGATTAAGGTCTACTTCAAATTTAGCTTTAGGGTCTGTAGTACCTATACCAACATAACCAGAAGAATCAATACGCATTCGTTCTGAAATCGCAGCCGCATTTGTGCCAGTACTAAACGTTAAAGCGCCGGGAATATACGTAGCTCCTGCAGCTCCATCTTGAAGAACAATTATTGATGCGGATTTTACTGCAAAATTGCTTCCAGTATTAACTCCTATGAATTCAATTTCTCCTAGCTCGCCTCCAGAAGGAGTAACAGATTTAGTGCCTATAGTGTTGGATGCAGATTTTCGAAAAGTCAGCATCGGTTGCTTCGCTGAATTCGTTGAATAAAGATCAAATTCTGCACTCCCTGACGCATCTGATTTAGCTATGTTCAAGGCTTGAGAAGGACTTGTAGTACCTATACCAAAATTACCATTAGATGCGAGAGTCATTCTAGTAGAACCTCCTGTGCTAAATTCAATAAGACCTGTACCACCAAATATAGTTGTAGCTACATGGTTCGCGTTATCTTGCCCTACAGTAACATAATTATTTGATTTAATACCAATTAAAGTGGCTTGAGCTCCTGCAGCCGTATAACCGTAATGATAATTATTATTACTAATTAAAGTGCTACCAGTAACATGTAATTTTTGCGCTGCACTTGCTGTACCTATACCAACATTACCATTAGGCTCAATAACTACAGAAGTAGAACCATCATTGATAAAATAAGTGTGGCCAGAGCCAAAGTAAATTGACTCATCACTAGATAAAGTACTCCCGTTGAATATACCAGCATATGTTGAGTCACTGTATGTCGTTAATCTAGTCGCACTTGCACCAAAAGTAGCAGTTCCGTGTACATGTAATTTTTGAGCAGGAGCTATTGTTCCTATACCAACATGATTTGTACTCGCTGATGTATCAATAGTAATACCCGGTGTATCATTTAAAATATTCCACCTATAGTTTCCGATCCTGACCTTATTATCACTATCCGTTGCTATTAAGGCTAAGTAACCATTGTTAGCTGCATTTGGTGTGATTAATTCAACCTGATTTGGGAATATGATTTCGTTACCGCTAAACAAACTACTAGAGTTACTGCTAACATCCACCCCAATTGAAATTGATCTACTAGTACCAGATATTGTGCCTAGCTGAAGAATTCGATAGGTTGAACTATATCCAAAATAAGTTTCTCTCGCAAAATCGATTCCGTTATTACCTATTAAATTCCAAACGTTTGATCCTGAATTTAAATATGTATTGCCTGCAACATGTAGTTTAGCAGCTGGCGATGATGTACCTATACCTAATCCCGTCGAATTAAGCCTCATAACCTCCGCAGCATTAACTGCGAAAACAAAATTATTAAGGTTATGCGAGTATTTTATCTGCCCTCTATATTCATCCGCTCCAGAATCGCCGTCTGCAAAATAGAGTCCTCCTTCGCTGCTCGTACCAGCGCAAATGGTTATTCCATTGTCTCCACTATTCGCACCGATAACGAGATTGTTTGCGTTACCAAATTGATTGCCGGGTGCTGCGTTCCCTATACCAACACTACCTTCCACTATCAACCCACTAGCAGGGGGGGTTGACGCACCATAACCGTTACCTATTGTGACGCCTCCTCTCATTCTAGTTTTGTAACTAGTCCCGCCCTCAACAATCATTGCGAACCCACCACTAGCTCCGTCTATCCTGAATGCCTCGCCAGTATTTGCTTCAGTTACGTGAAGTTTTCCAGTTGGACTTGTTGTACCTATACCAACATTCTGAGAAGTGTCGATAGTTATTGCATTTGTATTGTTGGTACCTAACTTAAGTTCTTGAGTTCCACCAGTTTGAACAGTTAATGCCGTACTTCCACCTGTGTAGCCATTTATTGTGTCCGATGCAACTCTTGTTGTCGTAGCAATATCTCCGACAACTTGTAATTTTGCAGCCGGACTTGTTGTACCTATACCAACATCACCATCGCCTTCAATAGTTACAGCAGTTATTGCGGTGCCGCTAGTTTTTGTTCTAAAACGTA
>OLHY01000691.1_pt1 | contig 9942 bp, 7 predicted proteins | sample 1609411 | NCBI WGS metagenome assembly OLHY01 (sample SAMN05416817, study PRJEB24817) | seawater metagenome | isolation source: Sea water | place: Canada:Atlantic | collected 2013-07
CTACACTAGATCGCTCGTCGGCAGCGTCAGATGTGTATAAGAGACAGGATCAGAATTAACTCCTAATACTACAACGGCATTATCAATGACTCCAGAATAGGCTTGATCAATATCTATTGCATCATCCCCTTGTGACCAAACCAATAGGTTAGACGCATTAACTGTACCTCCAAAAAACTCAATACCATCATCAACATTTGCAACCACTTCGATATTATCGATTAGCGTTCCAGAACCTACGCCACCAAGAGTTAAACCATTGATTTCATTTCCTTCTCCAATTAGTGCGCCTCCATGACGAATGGAAATATATTGGTACACTCCAGAATTGTCAGTGGCGTCACCACCACCATAAAGACCAAAAGTATCATCGGCAGGAATTCCTTCAATTTGCACGACCTGTACGTCTCCAGAAAATGAACAAGGAGCGTTTCCTAACACAATCAAACCTCCCCAAAGTCCAGAGTTTGTCTCGTCTAAATTTGTTCCAGCAGTTTGTCCAACCTCAATATTATCATTTATTGATGTAAAAATTATAGGCTCTGTCGCTGTACCTGAAGCATTTAATTTTCCGCCTTGAGCAACAATAAGTGCAGATGCTAAGGAGCCATTTCCTTCTGTCCCTTTAATAATAGTTCCAGCTTGAATTGTTAATACAACTCCGCTAGATACCACAACTTTTTGGTTAAGCACGTATATGTTGTTACTAGTCCAAGTAGTGCTTTCAGAAATCATTCCAGAAACAGACACGATATTGTCTGCTGGATTGACCGGGTTATCAGTGTCTTGAAGAATTGGCGGTGCTTCATCGTTCATACATCCAGTAAACGCAAGTCCTAAAATTGCTGATAAAGTAAAAATTGTTTTTTTCATTTTAATTTTTATTAATATTTTAGTTAATTATTGTTAGCACAAATTAACAGCTTAAGGTCTTTATTGAGGTTACATCACTTTTACAAAACCATTAACAAAACGTTAGCATTCTCTGCATAATCACGAATTTTAGATACATTTAATTAACATTGAAATGATTATCTTGCAGGTTAATATCAGATACTATGAATTGGGAACAATTACTCTCCTTAAAACGCCATGGCGACACGAATAAACGGCTTAGAAATGAACAGGACGAAACCCGTTTAGGATTTGATGTTGATTACGACCGCATTATTTTTTCACCCGAGTTTCGAAGTCTTCAAGACAAAACACAGGTGGTGCCGCTGTCATCGACAGATTTTGTGCATACCCGACTAACACATAGTCTAGAAGTGAGTGTGGTAGCTCGTTCATTAGGAAGAAGGGTAGGTGTTAAGGTCTTAGAAAAACACCCCTACTTAAAAGAAGTTCATGGTTATAAGTCCAATGATTTTGGCGCCATTGTTGCGGCAGCTGCGCTTGCCCATGACATAGGGAACCCCCCCTTCGGACATTCTGGAGAAAAAGCAATAGGTCACTTTTTTAAAACTGGAGCGGGTCAACAGTTTAAAGAGCAGATGACTTCTAAAGAGTACCAAGATTTGTGCGACTTTGAGGGGAATGCCAATGGCTTTAAAGTTTTGACTCAAGATAAGCTGGGTTCAAAAGGCGGCTTAAGGTTAAGCTATGCCACCCTAGGCGCTTTCACTAAATACCCTAAAGAATCACTTCCTGTTAAACCAAATTCTAATATAGCCTCTAAGAAATATGGTTTTTTTCAAACCGAAAAAAGTGGCTTCCTTGACGTTGCTTCCGAATTAGGAATGAAAAAACAGCAGGACCAAAATATTCAGTACTCAAGACACCCATTAGCATTCCTAGTAGAAGCAGCTGACGATATTTGTTATACAATCATTGATTTTGAAGATGGAATTAATCTAGGACTTATTGAAGAAGACTATGCATTAGAGTATTTAATAAACTTAGTAAGACACACCATTAATACCGAAAAGTACAACACACTGTCTTCCACAAAAGAACGTGTGAGTTATTTAAGAGCCTTGGCAATCAGCACCTTGATAGAGGATGCTGTTTCTTTATTTATGGCTAATGAAAAAGAAATTCTAGAAGGAGAATTTCATGTTTCAATTCTTGATAAAAGTAAATACCAAGCACAGATTAATGACATTATTAAACTTAGTATTGAAAAAATATACAACGCTGATGAGGTTATAGATAAAGAGATTTCTGGCTTTGAAATTTTAAATGAACTCTTAGGTCGGTTTATTTTATCAGTTAACAACAACTTTAACAACACCCCCTCTAGTTACGATAAACTCCTTCTAAGGCTTTTACCAAAAGAAGTAGATATTCTTAACGATAGCCTTTACACCAGAGTGATGAACGTATGCTATTTTGTTTCCTTATTTTCTGATAAAAAAGCAGTTTTAACCTATAAGAAGATCAAAGGCCTAGCTTTTTAGACTCTTGATTAATTTGTAGAGTTCATTAGCGCTAACCCCTATGAGTTGCTGAAGATTGTCAATAGCTCCATGCTCAATAAATTCATCAGGGATTCCTTTAACAACCACATCGTTTTTGTAGCGGTGAGTGGCTGCAAATTCCAATATAGCACTTCCAAATCCTCCATTTTCAACCCCATCTTCAATCGTTATGAGTGTTGAATGGGTTTTAAAAATAGTATGCAATAATGATTCATCTAGAGGTTTTATAAAACGCATATCGTAGTGTCCACAATTGAGTCCACGGATGGCTTCTGTTACCGTATTAGAAATGGCCCCTATGCTTAAAACAGCGAGACCCTCTCCTTGCTCTAATTGAACTCCGGTTCCAATTTCAATAGCTTCAAACGGCGATTTCCAACAAGGTGTGACGCCTCTGCCTCTTGGGTATCTAATAGCGATCGGATGCTCTAATCCTATCTGTGCGGTGTACATAATATTTCTTAACTCTATCTCATTTCGAGGCGCAAAGATAATGAGGTTTGGAACACACCTTAGGTATGCTAAATCAAAAACTCCATGATGTGTAGCGCCATCTTCCCCTACCAATCCAGCGCGATCGATACAGAAAATAACAGGTAAATTTTGCAAGGCAACGTCGTGAATTATTTGATCATAAGCGCGTTGTAAAAAAGTAGAGTAGATATTGCAAAAAGGGATAAGCCCTTGAGTTGCCATCCCCGCAGCCATAGTTACTGCATGTTGCTCTGCAATTCCTACATCAAATGCCCGCTCAGGAAGTGCCTCCATCATATATTTGAGAGAACTACCTGTGGGCATCGCAGGTGTAATGCCTATAATGTTTTTATTAGATTTCGCTAACTCCAAAAGAGTATGACCGAAAACATCTTGGTACTTAGGAGGAAGATCCTCATTGTTTTTAGTAAATATATCTCCTGTTTCAGCATCAAATTTTCCGGGCGCATGGTATTTAACTTGATCTTTTTCAGCCTGCCTTAATCCTTTGCCTTTGGTGGTGATAACATGAAGAAACTTAGGACCATCAATCGACTTCAGTCGTTTTAATTCAGAAACAAGCGCTTTAAGATCATGTCCGTCAACGGGTCCGGAATATTCAAAATTGAGGGCTTCAAATATGTTATCTTGTTTTTGAGTGCCTTTTTTTACATTGGTTAGATATTGTTTTAGCGCCCCAACACTTGGATCAATTCCAATTGCATTGTCATTTAAAATTACTAATAAATTTGCAGTGGTTACGCCGGCATGATTGAGCCCTTCAAAGGCCATCCCACTGGCTATAGAAGCATCGCCAATCACGGAGATGTGCTGTTTGTCCTCACCCTTCAACTGGGAAGCGATAGCCATTCCTAAGGCTGCTGAAATGGAGGTAGATGAATGCCCAGTCCCAAAAGTATCGTATTCACTTTCGTCCCGTTTCGGAAATCCACTCAAGCCCTTGAACTGTCGGTTTGTATGGAATTCAGACTTTCGTCCGGTTAGAATTTTATGCCCATAAGCTTGGTGGCCTACATCCCAAACTAATAAATCTATGGGTGTGTTATAAACATAATGCAAAGCGATTGTAAGCTCTACAACTCCAAGACTAGCTCCCAAATGGCCTTCTTTACTCGCTATGACTTCAATGATAAATTGTCTTAGCTCTTTTGCCAGCTCAGGCAGTTCTTCGGCCGAAAGCTGACGTAAATCTTTTGGGGAGTTTATATGTTTCAGTAAATTTTTCATTACAAAACAAAAGTACAAGATTGAAATCGTATTTTTGACTTATGGATGCTATTTTTGACGATCATTATTTTATGAGAAAGGCCCTTCAGGAAGCTGAGGTTGCTTTTGATAAAGGCGAAGTTCCTGTTGGAGCTGTGATTGTTGTTGATAATAGAATCATAGCAAGAGCTCATAACCTTACCGAGCTTCTTACAGATGTTACGGCCCATGCAGAAATGCAAGCCATTACTGCTGCCGCAAACTTTTTAGGAGGGAAGTATTTACACAAATGTAGTTTGTATGTGACACTAGAACCCTGTCAAATGTGTGCTGGTGCACTGTTTTGGAGTCAAATCTCAACGATTATCTACGGGGCCAAAGACGAGCAAAGAGGCTGTGGGGTGATGGGAACCAAGTTGCATCCTAAAACAATGATACGTGGGGGGGTTTTAGCAGATGAAGCCTCTCAACTACTAAAGCGTTTTTTTAGTGAAAAACGGAAATTGAATTAAGCTTACGTTTTCTTAGAGTCATTAAATTCACGCATTTTTTCTAAATTTTCAGCAGTCAGCATATAGTCTGCCATCTTTTTGTCTTTCCAACGGTAATAAGAAAACAACGGAAAAACTACGGCGCATAAGCCAATTACTCCAAATCCAACTAATTTATCTGAGTAGGGCAACTCAACAATCAAGCCTATCAACATACTGACCAGTGTCGTAATAAATAAGAACCAAATCAAGTGTTTCATTTTTTAGAATAAAGTTATTTTATATCTACTTTTAGGTGTAGCTCATTTAATTGCGCTGCATCTATTGCAGAAGGCGCATCTATCATCACATCGCGTCCAGAGTTGTTTTTTGGAAAGGCTATAAAATCTCTAATAGTTTCTTGACCTCCTAATATTGCCACTAAACGGTCTAGACCAAAGGCCAAACCTCCGTGCGGTGGAGCACCATATTCAAAGGCATTCATAAGAAATCCAAACTGTTCTTTTGCTTCCTCAGGTGTAAAGCCAAGATGGTTAAACATCAATGCTTGGGTTGACTTGTCGTGGATACGAATAGATCCTCCTCCAATTTCATTTCCATTTAAAACCAAGTCATAGGCGTTTGCTTTTACAGCACCTGGATCGGAATCTAATAATTTAATTTGATCAGGTTTTGGGGCTGTAAATGGATGGTGCATTGCATGGAAGCGCTTGCTATCTTCATCCCATTCAAGTAATGGAAAGTCTGTAACCCAAAGCGGTGCAAATTCCTTAGGATTTCGAAGGCCTAAGCGTTCAGCTAGTTCCATACGTAAGGCACTTAATTGTGTTCTTACTTTATCTGTAGGGCCAGAAAGCACACAAACTAAGTCACCGGCTTGCGCTCCAGTTACCTGAGCCCACTGCGCCAAGTCTTCTTGATCATAAAACTTATCTACCGAAGACTTGTAGGTGCCGTCGTCATTACAACGTGAGTATATCATTCCTAAAGCACCAACTTGAGGGCGTTTGAGCCAGTTGATGATGTTATCAATTTCTTTTCGAGTAAAGCTATTTCCACCAGGAACTGCAATACCAACCACTAATTCAGCAGAATTGAAAACCCCAAAATCTTTATGTTGAGATACAGCATTCAGTTCTCCAAACTTCATTCCAAATCGAATGTCTGGCTTATCGTTCCCATATGTTTGTAGAGCATCATCATAAGTCATTCTTGGAAATGATGAGATGTCTTTTCCGTGTATAGACTTTATAAGGTGACGTGTTAGGCCTTCAAAAATATTTAGTATATCTTCTTGATTTACAAAGGCCATTTCACAATCAATCTGAGTAAATTCAGGCTGTCGATCGGCTCTTAAATCTTCATCTCTAAAACATTTTACAATCTGAAAGTATCTATCCATGCCGCCAACCATCAATAATTGCTTGAAGGTTTGAGGCGACTGAGGAAGGGCATAAAACTGACCTTCATTCATTCGACTTGGCACTACAAAATCACGGGCCCCTTCTGGGGTTGATTTTATTAAGTATGGCGTTTCAACCTCTATAAACTCTTGAGACGATAAATATGAACGAACTTCTTGCGTCACTTTATGTCTAAAAATCAAATTGTTTTTAACGGGGTTTCGTCGAATATCTAAATAGCGGTACTTCATACGAAGTTCTTCTCCACCATCGGTTTGGTCCTCTATAGTAAAAGGAGGCACTTTCGCTTCATTTAACAGCGTTAGCTTAGACACTAGAATTTCGATGTCTCCAGTTTCTAAGTTAGGGTTTTTTGAAGCACGCTCAATGACGGTACCTGTCACTTGAATAACGAATTCACGTCCTAAGCTTTTAGCCATGTTCACCATTGCTTCTGGTGTACGCTCTGCATCAAAGATAAGTTGTGTTATTCCGTAGCGGTCTCTTAAATCGACCCAAATTACAAACCCCTTGTCACGAGATTTTTGCACCCACCCTGAAAGCGTCACTTCTTCGTTAATATTTAAGGCTCTTAACTGGCCACAATGATGACTTCTGTACATAAGACTAAATTAGTTGAGCAAATTTAACATTTAAAAATTAAAACCAATAGCCTTAGGAAGTGACTTTAAGCTTTTTTGCTTTCAATTTGTTGATTAAGTAAAACAAGATAGGAACAACCACTAGCGTTAAAAAGGTAGCAAAGGTAAGTCCAAAGACAATAGCCCAACCCATTGGCCCCCAAAACGCCACATTTTCTCCTCCAATGTAAAAATTAGGATTTAGCTCTGTTATTAGTGTTCTAAAATTAATATTTATTCCAAGTGCCAGTGGAAGTAAACCTAAAATTGTGGTGATTGCTGTTAGTATAACCGGTCTTAAACGCGTTTTACCTCCTTCAACCACGCACGCAACAAGCAGGTCTGGGGTTAGTTTACTATCTACGGGAAGCCCTAACTCACGTCGCTTACGAACAATGGTAAGATTAATGTAGTCTATCAAAACAATAGCATTATTAACAACTATACCAGCAAGTGAAATGATGCCTATCATTGTCATAAGAACGACAAAATCCATTCTAAAAATCAAGAGCCCAAATAATACCCCAATCAAACTAAGAAACACAGATATGGAAATAATAATAGGGGTTGTTGCAGAATTAAATTGTGCAACCAAAATCAAGAAAATCAATAGAACTGCAATTAAAAGTGCTTTGCTTAGGAATGCCATTTCTTTGGCCTGTTCTTCTTGTTCTCCAGTGAAATTAACTTTTATGTTTTTAGGGATTTCAAATTTTTCAGTAATCTCTCGAATCTTATCATTAACTTCTGTTGGGTTGTAGTCATTTAAGACATTTGAGTATACAGTGACTACTCTGTCCAAATTAATTCGTTTGATTGCACTAAAGGCTGTTTTGTTTTCCGAGGTAGCAACAGCAGATATTGGAACCTGTTTTATTTGTCCGTCACTTTGGTTTCTAAAGGTTATTTTTTGATTTAATAAGGCGTATTTATTATAACGCATCTCATCTTTCAGCCTCAGGTTTATAGGGTAATCATCGGTTGCATCTTTGTAAGTTGAGATTTCCTTGCCGTAAAGGGCCGTTCTCAAATTCATCCCTATTTGTCCTGTGGAAACTCCTAGACGTCTTGCTTTTTGACGGTCTACTGTCACGATCATCTCAGGCTTGCCTTGGTCAATATCTAATTTAAGCTCCTCAATTCCAGCCACATTAGATGTGTTTATAAAGGCTTTCAAGGCATTAGCTGTTTCTAAAATAAGCTCATAATCATCTCCTTTTACTTCAATATTTATAGGCGGTCCTGTTGGGGGTCCGTCCGAAGGCTTGTCAACAACAATACTGACCCCTGGGTATCCTTGTAATAATTCACGAACTTCTTTAAGCACCGTTTCAGAACTAACACCTTCACGATCTTGAAACTTCACAAAATCAATTGTAATTCGCGCTTTATTCGGAGTTTTACCTCCTTCTTGCCCACGGCTGGGATCCGCGGTACCTTCTCCAACTTGTCCGATCACAGATGTGATCAAGAAGTTTTCCCCATTGACTTCATACTTTTTTAAGTAAGTTTCAATATCCTTTTCTATTTCCATTGAAATAGTGTTGGTTTCTTCAATATCGGTTCCAATGGGATACTCCACATACACAAACACTTGTTTAGCATCAGTGTTTGGAAAGAATAATATTTTTGGAGGAAATGTAAACATTAGTAATACGGCTAGAAATAATAGCCCAAACGTTCCAGTAACGATACCAACAGGGTTTTTCCCTTTTAAAGCATAGCTCAAAAAACGCTCGTATAGGTTTTCTAGTTTTGTGATAAAAGTAACCTTAGACTCCTCTTTAGGCATTACTTTCATATACACTGAAATCAACATCGGGTTTATTATAAGTGCTACAAAAAGAGAGGAGCTCAATACAATTATTAGCGTGATTGGCAGCCACCTCATAAACTCTCCCATAATACCTTCCCATAAAATTAAAGGGAAGAAAGCAGCTAAAGTAGTAGCTGTTGACGCAATTATTGGCATCGCCACTTCCCCAACACCCAGCTTTGCAGCCTGAATTCTTGGGTAGCCTTCATCCATTAATCGATAAACATTTTCAACTACAACAATTCCGTTATCAACCAGCATCCCTAAAGCGATAACTAAAGAAAACAAGACCATTGTGTTAAGGGTTACCCCCATAAATCCTAAAATAGTAAAGGATAAAAACATAGATAATGGAATTGCAATTCCAACAAATAAAGCATTGCGAAACCCTAGGAAGAAATACAGGACTGTGACCACTAATATGATTCCTAAAATAATGCTGTTCTCTAGATCAGAAACCATGGTCCGTGTTTCGTTTGATTGATCATTTGTCTTAGAAATTATGAGACTCTTAGGGAATATGCTTTTTTGAGCTGTTTCAATAATCTCATCAATCTTAGTAGATGCTTTTAAAAGGTTTTGACCACCTCTTTTTTTAACGTCCAGCATCACTACAGGTTGCATATATTCTCTTGCAAAACTCTCTTTTTCTTGCTCTTTGAACGAGACCTCAGCTATGTCTCTTAGGTATACAATGTTCCCTTTTTCTTGTTTCACAATAAGGTCCCTAACGCTTAAGGGGTCCTCGAATTCGCCTGTTACCCGAACTGTTTTTCGAACGCCATTTTCTAGGATGTCACCCCCAGTAACACTCATATTTTCAAATTTAACAGCATTTTCTATGTCAGTGAAGCTTATCATCGATGCTTCCATTTTATATAAGTCGACTGCTATTTCAAGTTCCTTTTCTTGAACCCCTCTAATGTCCACACTAGAAATTTCAGAAAGCTCTTCAATTTCATCCTCTAAGTATTCAGCATATTCCTTTAACTGGTCCATAGAAAATTCTCCGGATAAATTAATATTCATTATAGGAATACGTTCACTAAAATTCATTTCTGTGACGCTTGGCTTCGACTGCAGGTCTTTTGGAAAATCAGTATCCGCCATGGCAACATCAACTTTGTCTTTCACCTTTTGAAGTGCTTCGGCAGGGGTATAATCAAAGTTGAATTCAACCACAATGCTGGAGTATCCCTGTATGGAATTAGATGTAATTTTATCAACGCCTGTTATTGAGTTTATTTCTTTTTCTAATCTTTTAGTGATAAGTTTTTCCACATCCAATGCTGAATTTCCAGGGTAAGGAGTTGCGACGTAAATTTGTGGAACAATAATTTCTGGGAAATTTTCTCTGGCCATTCCAGTGTAAGAAAGCAGTCCTCCAAGTATGATAATGAAGGTGATCACAGACACCGTTATCCTGTTAGAAATCGCCCACGAAGCTGTCTCTTATACACATCTCCGAGC
>OLHY01000693.1_pt1 | contig 9938 bp, 10 predicted proteins | sample 1609411 | NCBI WGS metagenome assembly OLHY01 (sample SAMN05416817, study PRJEB24817) | seawater metagenome | isolation source: Sea water | place: Canada:Atlantic | collected 2013-07
GGCAGCGTCAGATGTGTATAAGAGACAGACGCCTTGAGCATGGCGACAATCAATGGCGCCCGGGCGCTGGGCATCGACCACCTGGTCGGCAGTCTCGAAGCGGGCAAACAGGCCGATGTCATTGCCATCGACTTATCCGATCTCGCCCAGCAGCCCGTATACACACCGGTATCGCAACTGGTGTACACCCAAATCAGCCACCGCGTGCAGCACAGCTGGATCAAGGGCCGACGAATACTGGATAATGGCGCGCTGACCACACTGGACAGCCGCGAACTTATTGAAAAAGCGCAGTACTGGCGCCGCAAAATCAGTGGAGAGTAAGATGCAGACATCCCCGCAACACGGCAATGTCGACCCCGCAGAAATCGCCAAGTTTGAAGAGCTGGCCCATCGCTGGTGGGACCGCAACAGCGAATTCAAACCCCTGCACGACATCAACCCCCTGCGCGTGAACTACATCGACGAGCGCTCGCCACTCGCAGAAAAACGTGTCGTTGATATCGGCTGCGGCGGCGGTATCCTGTCTGAAGCCATGGCCCTGCGCGGCGCCAAGGTCACCGGCATCGACATGGGTGAAGCGCCGTTGTCGGTGGCACGCATCCACGCAGAAAAAGCCGGTGTAGCGGTTGAATACCGGCAGATTCCGGCGGAACAGATCGCCGAGGAACGGCCCGCCCAGTACGACGTGGTCACCTGTCTGGAAATGCTGGAACACGTGCCCGATCCGTCATCCGTGATTCGCGCCTGCGCCACCCTGGTAAAACCCGGTGGGCAGATTTTCTTCAGCACCATCAACCGCAACCCCAAGGCCTTCCTGTTTGCCATTGTCGGCGCTGAATATGTGTTGCGCCTGTTGCCGCGGGGCACCCATGAATACGCCAAGCTGATCAAGCCCTCGGAACTGGCCGGCTGGGCCCGTGACGCGGGGCTGGAAGTGAAAGATACCACCGGCATGGTCTACAACCCCCTGACCCAGGTGTACAAGCTGAACCGGGATGTGTCGGTGAACTACCTGATGCACGCGGTTAAAGCCGAATAATTTTTCCCTGTAGGAGCGCCGTTTGAGGCGCGAAACGAGCAAAGCGAGTAACGAGGTTCGAGTTGCGAAAAGCAAAACCGGTTGTGCCTTTCGCAACGCGTTACTCGTACCTCAAAATTGTTTTTCGCGCCTCAAGCGGCGCCCCTGCAGCGGCGTTGTAGAGAGAATGTATGGAAAAGCTTGAAGCCGTTTATTTTGATCTGGACGGCACCCTGATTGATACCGCACCGGATTTTTATACGGTGCTCAATACCCTGCTGACACAGCATGGCCGGCCGAAAGTCACCTATTCCGCGGTGCGCGCCAATGTGTCCAACGGCGCCCGTGCCCTCACCGAGCTGGGGTTTGGCGTGGGACAGGAGGATGCGGAGTTTCCGGCCCTTCTGGATGAACTGCTGAATGCCTACGAGCAACACCTGGCCGTGGATACCTGCCTGTTCCCCGGTATGGCGGAAACGCTGGACTGGCTGGAGGCCAATGGCCTCCCCTGGGGGATCGTGACCAACAAGCCGTCACGGTTCACCGGGCCGGTGCTGGCGGGCCTGCATCTGGACCAGCGCGTCAGTGCGGTAATCTGCCCGGACCATGTCAAGCAGCGCAAACCGGACCCGGAAGGCCTGCTGATGGCGGCTCGCCAGGACGGTGTCGACCCGGCCCACTGCCTCTATGTGGGCGACCACCTGCGTGACATCCAGGCCGGTCAGAATGCCGGCATGGCCACCGCCGTGGCGGCATTCGGTTATATCGACGCGGATGATGATCCCCACGACTGGCAAGCCGATTATTATCTGGAGCAGGGCAGCGATCTGTTACCCCTGCTGCACACAATGAACACAAGGAGTACCGCATGAGCGAATTGTCATCCGTGAATGCAAAAGCACTGGCTTACCAATGCCCCTCCGATGCTTTCAAGGATCGCATTATCCTTGTCACCGGCGCGGGCGCCGGCATCGGCCGCAGCGCCGCACTGACCCTGGCTCGCCACGGCGCCACCGTGATCCTGCTGGGACGCACCCCGGAAAAGCTGGAAAAGGTCTACGACGAGATCAAGGCCGCTGGCGGCCCGGAGCCAGCCCTGGCACCGGTGAATCTGGCGGTAGCCCGCCCGGAAGACTTCCAGGAACTGGCCGGCCTGTTCGACAAGGAATTCGGACGCCTGGACGGCATCCTGCATAACGCCTCCGTGCTCGGCGACATCACCCCGCTGGAGCGCTACGGTGTCGGCACCTGGGATTCGGTAATGCAGGTGAACGTGAACAGCGCCTTTTACCTGACCCAGGCCATGCTGCCTCTGCTGCGTGCCAGCGACGATGCCCGCCTGCTATTCACCTCCTCCAGTGTTGGCCGCAAGGGCCGCGCCTTCTGGGGCGCCTATGCCGTCTCCAAGGCGGCCACCGAAAACCTGGCACAGGTGCTGGCCGAAGAGCTGGAGAACACCAGCAACATTCGCGTCAACACCCTCAACCCCGGCGGCACCCGCACCGACATGCGCGCGCTGGCCTACCCCGGCGAGGACCCGCAGACACTGAAAACCCCGGACGAGATCATGACGCCCTACCTGTTCCTGCTCGGCCCGGACAGCCGCGATGTGAACGGGGAATCCATCGACGCGCAGCCTAAGTAAAAACTCTGAGTTGAAAGTTAAAAGTTCAAAGTTGAAAAGGCGCGATCACGTTTGGAACGTCTCTGTCCGGTCCAGTGCCCGCGACTAAATGCAGCGCCGACACCGGACTCAAATACCCCCGGCCCTTTCCCGCGTTTCAACTTTAAACTTTGAACTTTCAACTCGCTCCACCATTGACCCTTTCGACGGGGGTTGCCGTAACGCGGTCATCCCCTGCGCCAAAGCTCTCCCTTATCCTGCCAGCGCGTGATATTTGTATTGTCCATAACAAGAATGCGGCATCAGGGAGATCACCATGCGCACCCCCATTACTCTTATCTTTCTGGTCAGCCTGCTGTGCTCGTCACTGAGCGCGGCCAACCTGACAGAAGCACAAAAGCAGCAACTGCAGACACTGCTGCCCGGCGTCACTTTGACTGACTCCACCCTCGAAAAGCTCGAGGATGTGTTTTACACCAGAGAGATGCCGGTTCGCAGCCGACTGAAAGCCATCAGCCAGATGGTGGGACTGGACCAGATGCCCGTCGGCAGCACCCTCAAACGCACCATCTGCATCTGGGATATCGGCGGGCGTAACGGCGTAGTATTCAATGCAGCCATGGAGCAACGAGCGCTGGCCCTGGAATACGGCATCAACCTGGATCTGGTGCCCTACACCAACGAAACCGTCATGGTGGATGAGCTCAAGGCCGGTCGTTGCGATGCCGCCCTGATGAGCGGATTGCGTGCTCGCCAGTTCAACCTGTATAGCGGTAGTGTGGATGCCATCGGCGCCGTACCCTCCCAGAAGCATATGCAAACGTTGCTGCAGGTGATGGCTCACCCCAGACAAGCCGGTCACATGGTGCAGGGGGATTACGTGGTAATGGGCATCTACCCGGCTGGCGCCGCACATATTTTCGTTAACGACAGAAGCATCAGCTCCCTGGCCAAGGCTGCCGGGAAACGGGTTGCCGTTCTCGATTATGATGAAACCCAGGCAGAAATGGTGGCAGCCATTGGTGCCACCCCCGTCAGCACCGATATCGTCAGCGCCCCCAACAAGTTCAACAATGGCCAGATCGATATCCTGCCCGCCCCGCTGGTCGCCTATGAAATTCTCGAACTGTATAAAGGCATGAGCCCGGATGGTGGCGTGGTCGACTATCCGTTAACACAACTTTCCATGCAGTTGATCGGTCGCCTGGACAAGTTTCCCAATGAGGTGGCGCAATTGATTCGTGAGGCCTCCTTTGAAGCCTACCCAGACGTGATAAAGCGCATTGAAGTGGAAACACGCCGAGTGCCTGAGCGCTGGATGATCGCTATTCCTGACAAGGACAAGCGGGAATACGAAGTGATGATGCAGGATGCCCGCGATGCACTGCGTGCGCAGAAATACTACAGCAGCGACATGCTGGATCTGCAGCGCAAAATACGCTGCAAATTCGACCCCACCCGCTCGGAATGCAGCATCACTTGAGCTGACGTTGAAGCGGGCATTACGCGGCGCCACCAGACGCCGCGTACAATTGTCATACAGGCGGTAAAACTTCCCTCCCCTTCTACATGCTATAAGCATGACAACGAATGACAAAGGAAGCGTCATGGGGAATTATCGCACCCTTATTACCAGCCTTCTGGGCTCGGCCCTGCTGTCTCTGGCTTGCACCAGTCAGGCTCTGACACTGACTCCCAAGCAGGAAAAACACCTGGCGGAAGCGCGTAATGAAATGGGCCTGGGCCCGGACGATATGCTCAAGCGTCATATCTGTTTGTGGGATCTGTCCGGTCGCTCCGGCCCCATTTTCAATGGTGCCACCAATCTGCGCCTGGATTTGCTCCGCTATAAAATTGATATCAGCCTGGAGGCCTTTACCAACGAAGGCGCCATGGTCGCATCATTGAAAAACGGTCAATGCGACGCTGCCCTGATGAGCGGTTTTCGCGCCCGCCAGTTCGTCCGCTTCAGCGGTACTATCGATGCCATCGGCGCCCTACCGTCGCTGAAGCATATGGATATGCTGATGCGATCCATCGCTCTGCCTCAGCTCAGCGAAAACATGGTCAGCAACAAATATCAGACTCTGGCAGTTACCCCCGCCGGCGCCGCCTATTTATTTGTCAATGACAAGAGGCTGAATTCACTGGAGCGCGTCGCAGGGAAAAAGATTGCCGTACTGGATTTCGATCCCGGCCAGTCGAAGATGGTTGCACAGATTGGTGCCACCCCGGTAGCCACTACGCTTGCCACGGCCCCCAACCAGTTCAACAACGGCAGTGTAGATGTACTGCCCGCACCACTTGTTGCCTATCAGGTATTGGAGCTTTACAAGGGTATGGAACCCGACGGTGGCATCGTTGATTACCCCATTGTTCAGCTCACCGCCCAGTTGATTGGTCAAACTGATCGTTTTCCTCCCGCATTCGCGGCAGTGATCCGGGAAGTGGCAGCAGACAGCTTTTCGTCTATCCAGAGCGCCTTGGAAAAAGAAGCGGGACAGATCCCGGCAACCTGGTGGATCGACGTGGATCAACATGAAAAACAGGAATATGACAGCATGATGCGCGCCGCGCGTCTGAAACTGCGCGAAACCGGCTACTACGACGCCACCATGCTGAAGATCATGAAACGTATTCGTTGCAAGCTGGATCCTCAGCGCCCCGAATGCAGCCAGGATACGGAATAAGGATTACGCAGCAATATCATCGTTGGCATCGCGGCCAGCCATCCCGGCTGGCCAGCCAGCGACTCATCGGTCACGACTGTCACAATGGGTGTTCAACCTGAAGCAACAACTTCCGGTTCAAACAATAAAATGCCCATGGAGGCTTGCGTGACATTTTTTCGCCATCTGCTCATTCTTCCCCTGCTGATCGGCGCCCTGATCGCCCAGGCAGACAACCAACTGAATCTGACGCCAGCACAACAGGCGGAACTGGAAAAGTTTGCCCCTGGTGTATCGCTCACCCCCGAGCTCGCGGAGAAGCTGCGCGCCATCGCCTACGACCAGAGCCGCAGCCTCGACGATCGCATCGACGCGATGCAGAAAGTGGCCGGCTTCAGCATGGGCGAACCCCTCAAACGACGCATCTGCATCTGGGATATCGCCGGTCGCGCAGGACCGATCTATAAAGCTGCCGAAGACCAGCGCACCCGTCTGCTGGAATACGGTGTGGACCTGGATATTCAAGCCTACACCAGCGAAAGCGTGGTAGTGGAAGACCTGAAGGCTGGCATCTGCGATGCTGCCCTGATCAGTGGGCTGCGCGGTCGTCTTTTCAACAAGTACACCGGCACCATTGATTCCATCGGCGGCGTACCCAGCGACGAGCATATGAGAATCCTGCTGCAGGTCATGGCCAGCCCCAAGTCTGCCGACAAGATGGTGAGTGGCGAATACGTCATTCTCGGCCTGGCCTCTGCTGGTGGCGCCTATGTGTTCGTTAACGACAGAACCATCAACACCCTGGCCAATGCAGCGGGCAAGCGGGTAGCCGTCCTCGACTATGACCCGACCCAAGCGGAAATGGTCTCGCAAATCGGCGCCACCCCTGTCGCCTCCGATATCGTCTCTGCCCCTAACAAGTTCAACAACGGCGTCGTCGATGTCTTGGCCGCCCCACTGGTGGCCTACGAGGTGCTGGAACTTTACAAGGGCATGTCACCGGACGGCGGCATCATCGACTACCCGCTGGCGCAGATCACCATGCAACTGATCGGCCGCAAGGATAAATTCCCCAACGAGGTGGCACAGCTGGTTCGCGAAGAGTTTTTCAACAGCTACCACCTGATCAAAGAGCGGCTGGACCAGGAAGCGGCCAAGGTACCGGACCGCTGGTGGATCGACATCCCGGATGCGGACAAACGCGAATACGAAACCATGATGCAGGAAGCTCGCCTGACCTTGCGCGAAAAAGGCTACTACGATGCGGACATGCTGACCCTGCAACGCAAGATTCGCTGCAAACTCAATCCGTCGAAAGGGGAATGTGCGGATCCGGTGGAGTGAAAAGCAGCTACGAGCTATAAGCTTCTAGCTGCGACGCGGCAGGGACTTGCAAAGCACGCGGCGCCCTGCCCGAGGTTTTTCCATGAAGTTACTTGTAGGCGGTCCAGTAAAGGCTGTAGGAGCCCATGCTTGCATGGCGAACCGAGCGTAGCGAGCGAGGCGGCAAAGGAGAAACCTAGCCGCCGTTCTTTCTGGAAAGACCTGTCGAACACTCAAATGTCTGATCGCCCTGCGGTCGATTTCCGCGCAAGCGCGATTCGCGGCTCAAGCGCCGCTCCTACAGCGGCTTCGTAGAAATGACGAAGCACGAGGAACATTCCAACCTTTGCCTACCCTACCAGTGCAGCTTGTAGCTAGCTGCTTTTAGTGCAGAAAACCGCCCGGCATATCATCAATCGCGCCGAACATATCGACGCGATTATCACTGAACATATCCATTTCCGGTGCCAGCACCTGCACATAACGATCGAAGTAGAGAAACTGCTTGAGTAGCAGGGCGAATTCGCGAGGGAAACGAATGCCGTGGCCCTCACCGATTTTCACCAGATCCATCAGCAAGCGGTTCACTTCCTTGTCGTTGCGGTCGGCCTGCACCAGAGCAGACGGATCGACCTGGCCAAGCGCCCCTTGCAGGCTTTCGATATCCCGCGCCAGCGCATCCACATCCACCTCTTCCCGGGTCATGCCAATGATCGCCATGGCCTCCGCCATCTGGCGAACATCACCACGTCCGATGGCATCAAAGAATTTGGCCATGCCATCCCATGCCTCACGGCGGATCCGGCCGACAATACCAAAGTCGATGAATCCCACTCGACCGTCTTCCAGTAGCATCAAATTGCCAGCATGCACATCCGCATGGAAGAAATCGCACAGCATCAGGCTGGAGAACCAGGTATTCAGTGCCGAGATCAGGGTTTGCGCCGGATCATCCGTATATTGTCTGAGCACATTCATGTCGGTGAGGGGCACCCCGAAGAAGCGCTCCATGGTCAGCACCTTGCCGGTGGTGTGGGACATGACCGGATCCGGCGCCACCGCAGAGGTATTGCCGGTGTTTTGCAGGAAAGCATTGAACGCCTGAAGATTGTGAGCCTCCTTGATGAAGTCGCACTCTTCCAGCATGCCGGCCTGCAACTCCTCGATCACACCGGAGATGGCAGAGCGCGACAGACCTGGCGCCAGCCGCTCGGTAACCCGGGCAGCAAAGTAGAGAAAGTTGAAATCCGTCAGCAGTACATTACGGACACCGGGCCGCTGAACCTTGATCACCACGTCCTGGCCGTTTTTGAGCTTCGCCGCATGAACCTGCGCAATAGACGCGCTGGCCAATGGCTTAGGGTCGACGGACTGATATAGAGACTCCAGCGACCCACCCAGCTCTTTCTCGATCGTTTCGCGAATATAGTGAAATGGCAATGCCGGGGTACGGTCCAGGCAGCGCTGAAATTCCTCGACATACTCTTCCGGAAAAATCGACGGCGAACTGGCAATAAACTGCCCAAGCTTGATGTAGGTGGTACCCAGGGATTCAAAGGTCGTGCGCAGCAAAGCCGGTACTGGCGGGCGATCGCCGAGCATCCAGTTTAACCCCTGGCGACCGACCACCCCGATCGTCTCCAGTATCCGCCAGCCGCCACGGGCCGTATTCATGGCCAGAGAAACACCGCTTCTCTCGCCTGCCAGCCAGGCCTTCATGTCTTTGATATCAATATGGTCGGTCATAATAAAGTCTTACTTCCCTGGTGGGTGCGCTGCATAACGTAACGTATTCCATCATAAAGCAAATTTATTATTTGTAATTGCTTGCAGGCTTTTTTGTAATTGCCGCTTGTGCCAATAGACGGACTTTCGTACCTTTGAATCCGCTAATTCGAGAACAATAACAAGGAGCTTTAGAATGGGTTCTCTGACCTTGACAAAAATGCTACGACATTCCCGTCTGGCCCTGGTAGGGGGCGCCATCCTGGCTCTGCAAGGCTGTGGCGTCATCTACAAGACAACCGGGGACGTGCTGATCAGCTTCGGCCGCTCCGAAATGCTTCCCTACATGCTCACGTTTGATGATGTTCGCATGGCCTGTGTCACCGGCGAAGCCCAGACTCCGCTGCTAATGGCCTTTGAACGCGTCGGCTCTCACCCCGAGAAGCTGGGTGCCATGGTCTTCACCACGGCCGCCACCTGTGCCGAACAGATCGCCATCGATGCCGAGCTGCGCTACATGCGTGCGGTGAAGGATGGCAATGTGAACGAAGCTCAGGACGCCCGCATTGAGCAGAAGCGCTGGTCTGCCGTCGCAGCACAGCGACAGTATACCGCCTACCAGAACATGCTCACCGCCTTTGGCGAACAGAAAGAAGGCGAATGCCCCAAGCTGAAAACTGATTTCGATGAACTGGTTTGGATGGTCGGCAACATCTCCGGTGTCCAAGCCCTGCTCAATGATGGTGCATCCGATGGCGCCGTGGGTGTGCCCCGTGATCTGGCCGCCAAGGTAGAGCGCAACATGAAGTGCCTGGAGAACGACAAATGGTGGGGTGTGCCACGCGGGGCCCGTGCTGCTGTCTGGAACCTGTTGCCGATGCTGGCTCCGCCCAATGCCGAGCCATGGAAAGAACTGGAAGCGTCCGCCAAAGCTGGCTTTGACGGTGGTGTTCGTCTGGGCAGTGCCCTGTACGCCATAAGCGCCTACAGCAAGGGCGATGACGAACGTATGCGCAAAGCCATTCGTGACTTTGCCGCCAACGACCAAAACCTGGATCCAGAGTACGCCATGATGGACGCCATTGGCGGCTTCATTATCACTGGCATCTCTGACCGGGAATGGACAGAAAATACTGGTAAGCGCACCCCAATTGGTGGTCTCGGTACTTTCTGGGATGATGCCGCCAAGTCTGGACCGGCGATCAATATTGACGATTTACTGTAAGCCTATTTTCGGCCCCGTTTGGGGCCGCTTTGAATTAGATTAAGAAGTAACCAGGAGACAAGCCATGCGCTATTTGAAGGCGTTTACCACTGCAGCCACTGCTGCACTTGCATTGACATTCAGCCCTGCCCAGGCCGCTGAAGAACGAACCATGTGTGTATTTGATATCATCGGCGCCAACGGTGACATCTACAATATCATGAAGGATTACAAAACAGCCGCTCTTGGCTGGGGTGTAGACCTGGAGCTGAAACCCTATACCGATGAAAAAATTGCTGCCGAGGATCTGAAAGCGGGCCAGTGCCTGTCTCTTATACACATCTGACGCTGCCGACGAGCGATCTAGTGTAG
>OLHY01000697.1_pt1 | contig 9922 bp, 14 predicted proteins | sample 1609411 | NCBI WGS metagenome assembly OLHY01 (sample SAMN05416817, study PRJEB24817) | seawater metagenome | isolation source: Sea water | place: Canada:Atlantic | collected 2013-07
CTACACTAGATCGCTCGTCGGCAGCGTCAGATGTGTATAAGAGACAGGATATAATAATCCACTTCTACCACTGTCTTGATGAATGTGCAGTGGTTACAATCGTGCTTGTGAATGGGCATTATGCCACCTCTTTCATATTGATTAATTTTAACATTGTCTTTCCGTGTGCTGGGTATGCTATCACAGAAACATCTTGAGACCAACACGCCCTACAAGGCCCGCATTTGCCTTCTCTGGTACTAGACTCGCACACCATAAGGTTACCATTGCCAGAGCCTAAAGACGCTACAATCGTGCTTGTGTTGCGTCCTGCTACCACTTCACCTGTAACACTGTCGGACGAATAGCGCACGACAACATTAGGCAATGCTTCCATTGCAGCAAAGACGCCATGAAACTTGACAAACTTGTGCATGCGAGTCGGTAGCCAATGCTTGACCCATGGCGTGGCTTGCATCACCGCAAGTATCTTTTCGGCAAGCTTTAGGCTGTACACGTCGCCACTATCAAACCATCGAAAATAACGGTCATTGTCTAATTCTGCTACCATGTCAGATACCCAATCAGTACGCTTCCAGTCCTTCTGATTAGATTCGCGTGGTTGTTTGACGTTAGGGAAGCGATAGTTGCCCTGTGTCGCATAGCAACCTTTACAGGCGTCTACCAGTTTACCATTAGTCCCTACGCTACCTGCGCAGGTTGTGAGGGCCTGTAGCGACCATGATCTACAGGGCATCTTGCCAGCTTTAGAAAGTCTGATTGTCATTGTTATTCTCCTGTACAGTCGATTTGAATATGGCATTTTACATTGCGCTTTTGGGCACTACTGCTCAGAGCAAAAGCCTTATCTAGTGCTTCTTGATTTGTAGCATAGCATCCGAGCAAAGTATAGGACTCATGCGAACTATACTTGTCCCACACTGACCAGCCTTGTGATCCTTCTTTTTGCACTAGAATGTCTTTTTTCATCTTGTGGTGTCCTTGTGTTGTTGTGTGTACCCAGACGCCCATAATAGGCGTTTCGCTTGAATCTCACAAGCTCATCAGTGGGTTAGACTTGTATTTCTGCTTCAATTTCTGCCTCGAATTCTGCCTGATGTGCTTCCCGAAGTGCGGCGCGTGCCGCTTCAGCTTTAATTCTCAGGTCTTCTACTTTATCCTCTGTGAAATAACTCAGGCCGTCTCCCTCAATACCAAACTCATCGAACAGGGCGCGCACTGCTTCACCTTGTCTGTATGCATGTCGGTAGTAATCTCCTGTACCGTCTCCTGCGCTCATGCTTCCAAGTGTATCGTATAATCTAGCGTCTGCTAAAAGCTCATTGATTCGCTTTACTGCTTTCTTTGTGATTGTTGCCATGTTTGTCGCTCCTTATGCTGTATGTTTGTACAGTGTTTTGCACTGCTGTTTGCGTTGTTGTTGAGCCTATTATAGCGCCAATGGATCAAGTGTAAATAGGATTGCAACATTTATTTTAACTATATGTTTAGACATAAACCAAACTAATAGTAGTCTATAGGTCTTCCAATGGTTGCCAATCTATGATAGGGGATTAGGCCGCTATAGGCTCCCCACTAGCCCCACACCCTTAGCAATAAGTGTGCCAATGTTACCAATGGTATGCTTCTTGCACGTTATGCAAGACCCATGCCAGCTCTGGGCCATGCAATAAGCATGCCAATAGTTATCCACAGGTTATCCACAGGCTCCCAGCCCTGCAAGAAGTGTGCCAATGTTTGCCAATGGGGTAGCTTTTAGGGGCGGGGGAGGGGGCTGGCCTTCGGTTATTATTAGTAGTACCACCCTAGGCACTAAAAAGGGCCATTTTGAACACTAAAGTGCACCAAAAAGAAGCATTTTAGTACACTAATAGGCACTAATTGTTATGTAATTCTGTAGATCAACTTCTTGAATTCCATAGATTTTGTCAATGGTTGACTAAATGGTCAAATGGTGGGCTAATGGAAGACACAACAAGACAAATAGTTAGGGTTTCTACTAGAAAGTTCTTGACTTTTAACTGAAAATGTGCTATAATATACAGGTATACTAAGGAAGCATAAAGAGATTACTTTTAAGAAATTAATTAAAGTAATATTCTAAAGCTACCTTAGGTATCCTAAAGTATCTCATAGCAATACTAGGAGGCAATACTTTTGCTTGAAGAAATACCCAAGAAGAAAAGGGGTAGACCTAAGAAAGTCCTTGTTGAGTCTAACAAGAAGGGTGGTAGGAATGCCGTAGGTAGACCCAAAGGTGACGCCGCTATCATTAATGAGTACAAAGCTCGTATGTTAGCTTCCCCTAAGTCACAGAAAGTGTTGGACAGTATCATGAATGCTGCTTTGGACGATGAACATAAGCATCAAGCAGCAGCATGGAAGTTAATGATGGACAGGATGTTACCCGTAAGCTACTTTGAGAAGGATAAGCTTAATGGAGGTAGGTCTTCCATATCCATCAACATAACGGGATTAGGTTCCGAGACAACTATTACTGATAATCCTGAAGCTATGGAAGGGGAATACACAGAATATGAGCAATGAGTTTAAGTATTTTACTTATGAAGAGTTTGACTGTCAAGAGACAGGTAAGAATGAAATGTCCATTGCTTTTATTCATCGTTTGGATGAACTAAGAGAAAAGTGTGGCTTCCCCTTTACTATCACCAGTGGCTATAGAGACAGGACTCACAGTGTGGAAGCTAAGAAAAAGACTGTGGGTCAGCATGTCTTAGGCGTGGCTGCTGACATAGCTGTAAAGGACGGTAATCAGAAATACTTAGTTATTAAACATGCTATGGAGATGGGCTTTAAGGGCGTAGGGGTTGCTAAGACCTTTATTCACGTAGATGACCGTAAGTCTGTACCTGTAGTGTGGTCTTATTAGTGTCTGAACTAAATATTAACTTACTGCCGTGGCAACAGCAAGTCTGGGAAGACCCCACACGCTTTAAGATCGTAGCTGCGGGTAGACGTACAGGTAAGTCAAGACTTGCGGCATGGTTATTGATTGTTAATGCCTTACAGACTGACAGAGGTACTGTCTTTTATGTTGCCCCTACGCAGGGTCAGGCTAGGGACATTATGTGGGAAACCCTAATGAGCTTAGGGCAACCCGTCATAGCGTCCAGTCACATTAACAATTTACAAATAAAATTAGTAAACGGTGCTATGATCTCCCTAAAGGGTGGGGACAGACCTGAAACTATGCGTGGTGTGTCTTTAAGGTACTTAGTCTTGGACGAGTACGCAGACATTAAGCCTGACGTATGGGAACAGATCCTAAGACCAGCCCTAGCTGACCAAAAGGGCCATGCGCTGTTTATAGGAACCCCTATGGGGCGTAACCACTTCTATGACTTGTATCAGTACGCAGAACTAAGTGATGACGATACGTACAAAGCATGGCACTTTACCAGCTATGACAACCCTCTACTGGAGAAGGAAGAGATAGACACAGCTAAAAAGTCCATGTCCAGCTATGCCTTTAGACAAGAGTTTATGGCATCCTTTGAAGCCAAAGGCTCAGAGATGTTTAAAGAGGACTGGGTTACTTTTGCTGATAAAAAGCCAGAGTACTACGATTGTTACATCTCAGTGGATTTGGCGGGGTTTCAGGACGTATCTAAGAAGAAATCTAAAAACACTCGTCTTGATAATACAGCCATTGCGGTAGTCTTTGTGAATGAAGACGGTTGGTACGTAGAGAACATTATCTACGGTAGATGGACTTTGGACGATACAGCACAGAAGATCTTCCAAGCCGTCAGGGACTACAAGCCAATCTCAGTGGGTATTGAGAGGGGTATAGCAAAGCAAGCGGTTATGTCTCCCCTAACGGACATGATGAAGCGTAACGGCTTCTTCTTTAGGGTTGAGGAACTAACTCACGGCAACCAGAAGAAGACTGACCGTATCATGTGGGCCTTACAGGGTCGCTTTGAGAATAATATTATACAGTTAAGCAAGGGAGAATGGAATAGTCGCTTCTTGGACGAACTCTTTCAGTTTCCCGACCCGCTAACTCACGATGACTTAGTGGACGCCTTAGCTTACGTGGATCAATTAGCCAAAGTTGCCTACGCAGGGGACTTTGAGCAATACGATGATTTTGAAACCCTAGACTCCGTAGCAGGATACTAAATATATGGAAGATTACAACGAAGAAAACAAGCCGTTGATGATTGATGAGGCTTTGGAGGAGTGGGTCATTACTAAATGTGACTCATGGCGGGATCACTTTGAAGCTAACTATGCAGAGAAGTTTGATGAATACTATCGCCTTTGGCGTGGCATCTGGGCGCAGGAAGACGTAACCAGAGAGTCAGAGCGTTCTCGCATCATTAGCCCAGCCCTACAACAAGCCGTGGAGAGTTCCGTTGCGGAAATTGAAGAAGCAACCTTTGGAAGAGGAAAGTTCTTTGACATCACTGATGATGCTAACGATCCTGACAAAGCTGACATTGTTTATCTTCGTAATAATCTGCATAAGGACTTTGAGAAGACTAAGGTTAGAAAAGCTGTTGCGGAGTGTCTTATCAATTCCGCTGTCTTTGGTACGGGGATTGCGGAAGTTGTTCTTTCCGATGAAAAAGAAATGATGCCAGCCACCCAGCCCATTATGGGTGGGGACTTAACCGCTGTGGGTGTTAATATTGTTGACAGGACTGTCTGTCGCCTACGCCCCGTAATGCCTCAGAACTTCCTTATTGATCCTGTGGCAACCTCCGTGGAGGACGCTTTAGGTGTTGCTGTGGATGAGTTTGTCTCCGCACACACCGTTGAGCAGCTACAGGAAGCTGGGGTTTACAAGAAGTGTCACATAGGTTCAGCAGCCCCTGACTTTGACATTGAGCCTGACCAAGACCTAACGACCTACGCAGACGATAAAGTACGTCTTACTAAGTACTATGGGTTAGTACCTGCTTACTTGTTAGCTGACGCACAGGCTCAGTTAGCTAAAAGTGATAACGATGACGACGATGACGTTGCCGAAGAAATCATTGAGATGGACGGTGAGTTAGAGCTTGATTCAGAAGACTACTACATAGAAGCCATCGTAGTTATCGCCAATGGTGGTATTCTTCTCAAAGCGGAAGAAAACCCCTACATGATGCAGGACAGACCCATCGTAGCATTCCCATGGGACGTTGTACCGTCTCGCTTCTGGGGTCGTGGGGTCTGTGAGAAGGGCTACAACAGCCAGAAGGCGCTGGACGCAGAGATTAGAGCACGTATTGATGCTCTGGCCCTTACAGTCCATCCTATGATGGCTATGGACGCTACACGTATCCCCAGAGGCTCTAAGCCTGAGGTACGTGCGGGTAAGCTTATCCTGACCAACGGTAATCCAGACGAGATCCTAAAGCCCTTTAACTTTGGTCAGGTCAGTCAGATTACCTTTGCACAGGCTGACGCATTACAAAAGATGGTACAAACCGCTACAGGAGCCATAGACTCTGCGGGTATTTCAGGGAGTATTAACGGTGAAGCAACGGCTGCTGGTATTAGTATGTCTCTTGGTGCTATTATTAAGCGCCATAAGCGTACACTGATTAACTTCCAAGAGTCCTTCCTAATCCCCTTTGTAACCAAAGCTGCACACCGATACATGCAGTTTGACCCAGAGCACTATCCTGTTTCTGATTATAAGTTTAATGCTACGTCCACTTTGGGCATTATGGCCCGTGAGTACGAAGTAACACAGCTTGTACAGCTCCTACAGACCATGAAGGCGGACTCTCCTCTGTATACGTCCTTGATTGGTGCAATCATTGATAATATGAACCTGTCCAACCGTGAAGATCTGATGCAACGCCTAGAGCAAGCAGGACAGCCCACTCCAGAGCAGCAGCAGGCCCAACAAGCCACGCAGCAGGCTCAGATGGAGTTCCAACAGTCTCAGACAGCAGCCCTCGCAGGGCAAGCTCAGGAGTCTCAGGCAAGGGCGCAGAAGCTTGCGGTGGAAACACAGCTCATGCCTCAGGAGCTTGAGATTGATCGCATGAAGGCCGTAACGACTAACCTGAAGGCTGGCACTGAGGACGATAAAGAGTTTGAGCGTAGACTTAAAGTAGCTGACATGCTATTAAAAGAAAAGTCTATGAAAAAAGCCGCACCCAACAACACTATCCCAATGCAACCGAGAGGGCCAAATGGTCAGTAACAGAGAGCTAGAAGAAATAGTAGCACAAGTTAATCGTAACTTTGCTTTACTTTTTGAAAGACTGGAGGTTTTAGAAAGTGCCGAAGAAGAAAGACTCAAAACTGGAAAGGGCGGGAGTAAGCGGTTACAACAAGCCAAAGAGAACGCCTAACCACCCTACTAAGTCTCACGTAGTCGTTGCCAAAGAAGGTGACGAAACAAAGACAATCAGGTTTGGACAGCAAGGTGTGAGTGGTGCGGGTAAATCCCCTACAACTGAGAAAGACAAAGCTAGACGCAAGTCATTTAAGGCTCGTCATGCAAAGAACATTGCAAAAGGTAAGATGTCAGCAGCCTACTGGGCCAATAAGGAAAAGTGGTAACCATGAACAATGCTATGTTTGCTGAATTAATAGCAAGTGTTTGGGAAATGGACGCCATTATTAAAGGACAGGATGTTAGAGAACAACAAGGAGAAACAGTAGTGGCGGGTCTTTACGACAACATCCACGCTAAACGTAAGCGCATTGCTGCGGGTAGTAAGGAAAAGATGAGAAAGAAGGGCGCTAAAGGCGCTCCTACCTCTAAGAACTTTAAACAGGCAGCTAAGACAGCTAAAAAGGGGAAGAAATAATGCCAATGGTCAAAGGGAAGAAGTATCCCTACACGAAGGAAGGAAAAGCTGCCGCTAAGAAAGCAGCAGGTAAAGCTAAACCTAAGAAGAAACCTATGAAAAAAGGTTACTAAAATAATACTTGACTTTTTGTCTAAAATATGGTATAATATACTTGTACATTAAGTACATAACTTTAATCTGTCCTTTTAAGGAGAAACAGTGAACGATCAAGAGTTTGAAGACTATACTAGAAGTATGCAAGAAATGTTCCGTAGTGAAGGTTGGGAATACTTCTTAAATGATCTCAAAGGAAGCGTCCCGAACGTCAACTCCGTTGAGGTTACTAAAGACTTAACAGACTTATTCTTTCGTAAAGGTCAGCTTGCTATCATGGGTAATATTCTTAACCTTGAAGCACAGCTAGAAAGCGTTATTGAAGAACGCAATAACCCACAGGACAACGATCAACAAGAAGAAGCCGCTTAATGCGTCTTATCTTTGATTTCAGATGCCCTGACAATCACGTTACGGAGGCCCTAGTAGCCTCCGACGAGACAGAACACACCTGTGGTTTATGTAACAAGATTGCAACTAGAATTATATCTCCTGTCCGCTGCTCACTTGACCCCATTAGTGGGGACTTTGTAGGTGCTACTATGAAGTGGGCTAAACAGCGTGAACAGAAGATAAAGCTAGAAAGAAAGGCAAACTCGGAGTAGACCTTTCTTATACAAACCATGTCACTCCATAATACGTTAGTACGGAGATTTAATAATGGCTACACTCTTAGATGAGCGTCTTGAAGAAGAAGAACAGCAAGAACCTGAACAAACTGATGATTTTGACAACGAGCCTGTAGAGCAGGAAACTCAGTCAGAAGTCCCAGACAAGTACAAAGGTAAATCAGCGGAAGATCTAGTACGGATGCACCAAGAGGCTGAAAAGCTCTTGGGCCGTCAAAGCTCTGAAGTAGGTGAACTAAGACAGGTTGTTGACAGTTACATTCAGACACAACTCTCAAACCAACAAGCACCACAGCAACAAGAAACTGTTGATGAGGTGGATTTTTTCTCAGATCCAGAAGAGGCCGTTAAACGAGCCATTGATAACCATCCAAAGATTAGAGAAGCTGAGAACATCAGTAAGCAGTACCAAAAGACTACTGCCCTGTCTCAACTTCAACAAGATCATCCCGATATGCAAAACATATTGACGGACGATAAGTTTGCGGAATGGATTAAAGGTTCAAAGATACGGACTCAACTGTACGTACAGGCAGACAAGCAATACGACTATGAAGCTGCACACGAACTGTTTACCCTTTGGAAAGAGCGTAAGCAAGTCGTACAACAAACAGCTACCGCTGAAAAGCAAGGTCGTAAGCAAGCTGTAAAGAACGCATCAACTGGTTCCGCCAGTGGTAGTTCCGAGACGAAAACGAGAAAGATTTACCGAAGAGCAGACATTATTAAACTTATGCGTACAGACCCTGAGCGGTATCAATCATTGTCCGATGAGATTATGAAGGCTTACCAAGAGGGGAGAGTACGAAACTAATCTATTAAGGAAATCTTAAAATGGCTACTTCAGTATATCCCAGTCAAACAGGTGCAGTAGACACTACTCGCGCCGCAACGTTTATCCCCGAGATTTGGAGTGACGAGATTGTCGCTGCTTATCAAGCTAATCTTGTCCTTGCTAATCTTGTTAAAAAGATGTCAATGACTGGTAAGAAAGGCGACACCATTCACATTCCTAAGCCTACCCGTGGCGTTGCTACTGCTAAAGCAGCAAAGACCGCTGTAACGATTCAGGCTGACACTGAGGGCGAAGTACAAGTCGTAATTGACAAGCACTTTGAATACTCTCGCATGATTGAAGATATTGTTGAAGCGCAAGCTTTGTCTTCACTACGACAGTTCTACACTGGTGACGCAGGGTACGCCCTTGCTAAGCAAGTGGACAACGACCTCTTCACTTTAGGCAAGTCCTTTGGTGACGGTAACGGTTCTGCTTGGAATACCAGTGCTGCTTTTATTCCTACAGCTACTGGGCTTGCTGCCTATGCTGGTGCAGGCGTAACCGCAGACTTCAATGACAACGCTTTCCGAGCTTTGATTCAGAAGATGGATGATGCAGACGTACCGATGGACAACCGTTCATTTGTTGTACCTCCTTCACTCCGTAATGCAATCATGGGTGTTGAGCGTTATGTGTCTTCAGACTTTGTTGACGGTCGTGGCGTTCAGAATGGTAAGATTGGTAACTTGTACGGCGTTGACGTATTCGTAACCAGCAACTGCCCTCTGACTCACAGCACCACTGTTAAAGCTGCCTTCCTTGTCCATAAGGACACGATGGTTATGGCTGAACAGCAGGGCATCCGCTCACAGACTCAGTACAAGCAAGAGTTCTTGGGTACGCTTTATACCGCAGACACGCTCTACGGTGTTAAGACGTTACGTCCAGAATCAGGTTTTGTATTGGCTGTAGCCGCTTAATCTATAAAAATATGTGTGAGGGAAAGCCTTAGGGCAAGTACCTCACTTTTTATTTGTTTATTTTTCTAGTAACAGTGGAGAGCAAGTATGGCGATATTTAGAGGGGACGGAGGGTCTGGGGATAGTTCAACGGATGCCTACGCCAGTCAAATAGCACTATATGCTCAAACTGCTACTACAAAAGCAAATGAAGCAGAAGCCTCTGCAAACGCAGCGGCCACAAGTGCAACTAACGCTGCTAACAGCGAAGCAGGGGTAGGCGCAGACGCTACCGCAGCGGCAAATAGTGCTTCCGCAGCAGCCACCAGCGCAACGACTGCATCCACAGGTGCAACTAACTCTGGCAATAGTGCAACTGCCGCCGCAACCAGTGAGACCAACGCAGCCACAAGTGCTACTAATTCAGCAACCTCTGCAACCGCCTCAGGAACGTCAGAGACGAACGCAGCGGCTAGTGCTACTACAGCTACTACTAAGGCTTCAGAAGCCGACACAAGCGCCACAAATGCGTCTGGGAGTGCTACAGCAGCCAGTACTAGCGAAACTAATGCAGCAACCAGCGCCACTAACGCTGGGACAAGTGAAAGTAACGCTTCCACCAGTGCCGGCACCTGTCTCTTATACACATCTCCGAGCCCACGAGACAAGAGGCAATCT
>OLHY01000698.1_pt1 | contig 9904 bp, 9 predicted proteins | sample 1609411 | NCBI WGS metagenome assembly OLHY01 (sample SAMN05416817, study PRJEB24817) | seawater metagenome | isolation source: Sea water | place: Canada:Atlantic | collected 2013-07
TTACCTATTTAAAAATCCACATTTCAGTTCCCAAATCAATTCCGTCTGAGTGATTTCCGCTATAGTGGGCAACGTGTTTGTATATGAAAAGTAGCAGATTAAAAATGAAATTACTCTCCGTTTAGAAACAAAGATAGTAGAAAAGCATAAACTTTTCATTTTGCAATTTCCTGCTATTTTTTATATACCGTGTTATGCCCTTTTTTCTCTTATACCCTAAATTAAAGTTTTATTAATTCTTGAAATATAGACTGTATTATTCTATGAAACAGCAATAATCGAGTATAAATACCTATAAAATTGAGTATTTATACTCTTGTCAGTTTAGGCTTTTATTTTTAGGTTTACAGTATGATACGTACTCAGTAATTTTTAATTACAATATTACTAATGGAGTATTGAATTCGGCTTAACCATCTAAAAACTAATCCAAGTAACGATTATGAATTTGAGCAAATCAAGGTTAAAAATTATTCTTCCGAAAAAATACAATCGTATGATTGTAGTGCAAGAGATTTGACAATTGATGTGTTAAGTGGTTTTAATCAGAAAGTACTTAGTGATGCGAAAAAAAACTTTCGTGAAAGAAGGAAGAGCGATGTGTACAAAAAATATATGTAAAAGTTACGTGTGTTTAATTGTTTATAGAACATGGATAACACATCCGAAATATTCGGAGGTAAATGAATAAGGAAAAATGAATAATGCCACAACCAATATTATAGAGATTTCAGGACAAGATGAAAGTAATCAGTTCGACCTTCAAAACCCTCAGGAGTCTATGGCGTCTAGGAATCAATTATCTGAAAATGAAAAGGCCGATGTATTCAAACGAATAAAAGTACAACGTAGTTTAGTCATACATGAATATGGTGGTGTCGGGTGGTCATCCCAAAATCCGATTGAATGGGATTATGATTCAATAATCCTCGCTCCCCCTTCTCTTAAAGATAAAACAGTCATAAATCAATCATTTTTTAGCATTACCCAAGACTTGGCGACAATTGGTGTAGATACCAATACGATACCATTTACGAAGCCTTGGTTGATCGATGAGACTGAATTCACCTTAAAAAATAGAAATAATGGTGATGACGAACCGGACAAGGAATACTTGATGGGAAAACATGTTTCAAACAAAATAACGCTCAACATCGACCCATTACTAATGAAGCCTAGTAGGCGCTTTATGGATATACTAATGGAGGCCATTGTGAATTGTCAAGACAACATTCATGGGTACGAAGCACTAATTAAAATATTGAATTATTTTGGATACTATGTTCCAACGAGGTTAACATTAGGAGGAGTATTATTTCAATATCAAGAAACTGAATTTGGCGATGAAGGCCTGAAAAAACAATCATTTACTGACAATTTCGAGGCTGCTTTGGAGAGTATTCGCCAAGGTGCAAACTACGATAGCGCATCAAGTGAATTTGACAGCTTTCTCCAAATGGGAGGCACAAAAGATACAAGTCATAACTATTCAGAATGGATGAATGGCTTAGCCTCACCATCCAGTTGGGTGGTTACTTCGTATGATAGCTTTATCCCTACCCTCGCGCTTATTGGAATGCAAAATATGGCAGTAGGTAATGCGTGCTATAATCTATTACGAAAATTCTCTACATACGCCGAAGTTCAAAAACTTCAGGAAGTTATAGATATGAGAAGGTACGCGAATGAAGCTAAGCAGTATTATATGAACCCTATTTAACAAATTCAATTTTGAAAATTATTAAGCAATAGAATATTCATGAATTAAAGAAGAAAGAAGGTTTGCAAAAAGAAGAAATAAAAACAAAAAAATGAATGGATTGCTGTTTATATAGCAAGCTCATTGAAAAATAAGAAAAAGTCCATTGGAACTAGATGGCGCGTTTATGTGAAGACAAGATCAAACATTAAACGTAATTGAATAGCGCAGAACCGCTGCGTTAAATTTAAAATTAATTTAAACCTAAAACTGAAAAGAAATGGCAGTAGTACAATGTAATATTTATCAAGATACAAACCAGACGTACCAAGACCTTGATACAACTTCGGATTTATCTGCGATACGAAAGCAATTGGGAGCGTTTATGAAACCAACTTATCTATTTGTTTACTATGACGAACGTCAGGGAAAACAATTGATGCAGCCAAAAGACAATGAAGGCAATTATAATCTATCCGAAATCTTGGGAGAACAAAATGTGTTCACGATTACTGATCCGAATGCAGACAAACCAGATTTAGAAGGAATATTGGTTTCATGGTTTGCGGCCAACAATTTGCAAGTTGCGATTAGTTTGAACAAATCTAATCCAGATGCGAGAGCAGCGAATCAAGGTAAATTTCAACCATTCATGTTATCGAAAGTGCAAACGATTAAGGATGCAGCGGATGACTTTCCAAACGTTTATTATGATCAAGCATTGATCTGTGAGAAAGGATCTGCAATTGCATTCAACTTCGCATGCTGGGGAGCTGCAGGTTATGGATTCTCTATTAAATCAGATCGATCAACTATAATTTCAGGATTATATGTTGTGAACAATGGAAATTATAATACCACAACATTTAGTGGACTGAGTAGATATCAAGATGCCAAGCAAAACATTTTGGTAGATAGTTTAGCGAATCAAAACATTCCGAATGTCGATAGATTACAGTATAGTTCTGTAACATTTAAGGCATGGAACGTATCTGGCTACAAGCAAGCTGGTCATGCGTACAGTAGCGCTGGTCAACCTCCATTGCGTAAAAGTTCTGACCCAGGAGGAATGTCTACAAAAGACGGTGTGATTATACCAGGTTCTGGAATTGAAAGTGGATCTCCTAAACCAGGTGGTGATAGTCATCAGGATTGGGGTGCACCGCTTGAAAGTTTAACTCAAGACACGAATTTAGTATTGGGTCAAATGGATATCTACTTCCTAGTATTTAAAACAAAAGCAGATGCTGAACAAATGGTAAGACAAAACAATTTGCCTGCTATTTAATCCAACATTATTTATAAAAACTTAAAAGAAATAAGATGAGTAAACAATTAGTAACAGTAATAAAAAACTCGGGAGAACGAGGAAGTGTTGTTAGCCTAGAGGTAGATGACATGTTAAGCGCAACAAGAGTAACGCTTATAGGTGATAAACTTATGACAAAAGATTCATCATTTTTATTGAATGGAAATCCATTAGATAGAGGTGCCGAAGCAACTACACCATTAAGCCTACTGCTTGACGGCAAAGATAAATTATACGTTGGAGGTTCAACTCTTGCGCCATTAGATCCAGAAAAAGCAGTTGATGAATGGAATAGCTTCGGTGATGCGGCCAAAAATGCTCTATTCAACCAAATCAATATCCACCATGGTTTAATCATGACTGAAGACGGATTCTCTAGATCGTACAGCAATGCAATTCCAGTAGCATGGGACTTAGACGCAGTGAGTCAAAGAAAACCAGCTACAGTTTCTAAGGTAACATCGGATTATACATTTTCGAAGACAACCAAAGAAATGATCACGAAAAATGTTCAGACTGGATCAGTTACATTTACGGCTCCTTTTGCAAGTGCCAATGCTGAATTTGAGCACTCAAAAGAAACAAGTTCATCTGAAGAGCACGTGACAACGTACCTAATCTCGAAGTTTATTGCTTTCAAAATTGGACTTCAAGTAGAAGCTAAGAATATGAAAGCTACTACAGAGTTCATGGATGCGGTAAAATCAGCAATTTTAGAGCACCAAGATGATATCAACGGATATTCAAATCTAATTACAGTATTGGATAAGTATGGATACTATGTGCCTTCTAATTTTTCATTGGGTGGAGCACTATTAACTGAGTCAAGTACACAAATTGATAAATTCGCTGACGCACAAACTGAAATGGATAAATATTCTTTCGGATTTAGTGCAGCATTCGACGGTATTGGTGGTGGTGCTGCTTACAGCAACTCTGATACAAGTACAGTTTCTACGACAAGTTCTAATGAATATTCTAAGCAAACTTTCCAACAAATTGGAGGTGAAAGCGGAACGAATAATGATTACGCAAAATGGATAGAAAGTTTAGCTAGTGCTAGTAACTGGGACGTTGCTACGTATGATGTATTAATCCCTACTATCGCATTGATTGGATTGTCTAATCAAGCTGTTGGTAATGCTTGTTATAACCTGATTACTAAGTATTCAACTTATGATTCAGTAAAAGACATGCAAACAATGATTGATATGAATGGTTATGCGAAAGCTGCCAAATCATTTTATGGACCAAATATTTAACATAGAAATATGTTGATAATGGATAAAACAATCTAAGAGTACCACCACTTTTATTAGTGGTGGTACAATCTGATTGAGGCGTGGAACCCACTCCCCCGACACATGTAGCATTGCAAATTGGAATGTTCTAGGGGTATGGTTTCCACGCTATATTTTGCTCAATACATCATTAACAAGAGAAAAATAATTATGGCTCTCCAATACAAAATATTTCTAGGAAAAAACGTTCAAGACATTAGCTTGCAAGAGGATATCACTTTATCTGAATTACGGAATCAGCTTGCGGAATCAATGACAGAAGATGATTTATTTGCCTACTATGACCTGAGACAAAGACGTCAGTATACACAATTAAAACAAACGGAGTCAAATTTCCGTGTTTCCAACATTGCTGACACTAAAGGAAGAATATCGGTTATTAACACGAAATCAAATAAGCCTGACTTACAGGTAATTACTACTCAATCATTCGCAAATAGATACTTGCAGGTTTCGCTTGAATTGGATAATTCAAATGCAAAAACAAAGGATATCAATAATGGGAAAATGAATCCAGTATTGATGGAGAACGTACAGACAGTGAAAGATGCTATTAACGATTTTCCTGATGTTTTATGGAATTATGCCGTTATCTGTGAAATGGGTTCAGTTATACAATTAAACTATGCATGCAAAGGAGCAACAAGTTTTAAGGTAGAACATGAATCTCAAGAAAGTTCCATTAAAATAGATAGAGACGGAACGAATGGTCTTGGTTTTCTCGTGGAAGATTATCACAAACTAGGAATTGACCCTAATAATAGATTAGCGTACTCTTCTTTAAGCATAACTGCTTTTCAGGAGCCCGGACAAAAAGAGGACAAAGGATATCCAAGTAATCTATTTGGTAAAACTGAAACTAAAGAAACAAATGCACTACTTATTCATGGCGAAAGTATCACGAGCGCGGTTCCTCAACCCATCGATATTTCTCCAATATTAGAAGATAAAGCGATTACGCCTGAAAATAATTCAAAACTGGTTGTAGGAGAAATTACTATTTACTTTCTCGTATTTAAAACCAAAGAAGATGCTCAGCTGATGCTTCAACAAAATTTCTAAGTCAGAAAAAAGAGTCCTACAACTGTTACCACAAAATCTAATTATAACAACTTATGAAATTATTTATCATTTCGGTTTTCGCTTCTCTTTTGTTTATCAACACATCTTGTAGTCAAGTCACTACAAAGGAAGATAAAAAGAGTACAGATAAACCTACAGAATTAGCACAAATAGAAACTGGACCAACTCAAGTCAAACTTGGTGACGGACAAATACATGTATATAGGTTAGCATTGGCTGCTACCGCCGAATACACAAACTTTTTCGGAGGTAAGAAAGAAGCTCTCGCAGCGCAGATGAAAGTAGTTGCTAGAGTTAATGAATTATATGGAGAAGATCTTTCTATTCGATTAGAACTAATTCCAGACAATGAGAGACTCATATTTTTAGACCCTAAAACCGATCCTTACGACATTACAAATAGTAATCAAATGATGATGCGAAATCAGGTTGTCATCGATTCAATTATAGGAACTGAAAACTACGATATTGGTCATTTATTTTTCCTCTTTAAAGATTCAGATGGAATATCTCAAAATGGATGTATTTGTAATAGCGAAACGAAAGCTCAAGGAGTTACTGGATCAGCAACGCCTGAAGGAGATCATTTTGACATCGATTTTGTAGCTCACGAAATTGGACATCAATTCGGAGCGCATCATGTGCAATCAAACAATTGCCAAAGAAATGACCCGACAGCAGTAGAACCTGGAAGTGGATCAACCGTGATGAGTTATGCAGGGATCTGTTATCCGAATGTTCAAAAACATTGTGATCCTTACTTCCATTCAGTGAACATTGAAGAAATTTTGACATTTATTACCACGAAAAAAAGTGATTGTGGTACAAAAGAAGCCATCGCAGGACACTGGCCACATATTGACAATATGACTGTCACTGCAAACATCCCAATTAGTACACCTTTTGTACTTACGGGTGAAGCTAGCGACGCGGATAAAGATGAAATCACATATTGCTGGGAACAGATGAATCACACCACCAATATTCCAATGCCTCCTGTATCTTCATTTACCGCAGGTCCATTATTTCGTTCTTTCACACCTAATTCAGATGGTGCACGCTACTTCCCTGCTTTGGAAGATTTGACAACAGGTGAATCGCCAAGATGGCAAGTTTTGCCAAGTAAAGATGCCAATCTCAAATTCAACCTTACCGTGCGTGATAACTCAAGTAAAGGTGGTCACGTCACTATTGCATCTTCAACGATTAACGTATTTCAAGCGGCGGGGCCATTTCAAATAAATGCACCAGAAGACACAAGTTGGACGGCTGGCTCTTCATATAAAGTTACTTGGGATGTGGCCAACACTGATAAAGCTCCTATTAGTTGTAGCAAAGTAGATATTGTACTCTCTACAGATGGTGGAAAAACCTTTACTCAACTTCTTGCTGACGATATAGCTAATAATGGAAGCGCTGAAATCAAAGTTCCTGATCTCACAAGTGACAAGGCATTTTTAATGGTTCGGTCAGTTGACAATGTGTTTTTCACGGTTACCTCAGCACCTATCGCGATTAGAAAATAACCCGTTCATTATTTAAAATTCAATAGTATTCCAAAAAAATAAAACTTAAAAGAAATGGCAGTAGTTCAATGTAATATTTATCAAAACACGAACCAGATGTATAAGAATCTGGACAATAACGCATCCTTATCGACGGTACGAGCTCAGCTAGGCTCATTCATGAAGCCAACGTACCAATTTGTTTACTATGACGGACATCAGCAAAAACAATTCATGCAACCTATAGAAACCGAGGCGAATTATAAATTATCTTCGATATTGGGTGCCCAAAATGTTATGACAATTACCGACCCAAATGCTGCAAAGCCAGACTTGGAAGGTTTAATAGTTACATGGTTTAAGCATAAGAATTTACAGGTGGCAATTAGTTTGAATAAATCGGATGCAACTGCAGTAGCCATGAATAAAGATAAATTCGAACCTTTCATGTTGGAGAAAGTACAGACGATTAAAGATGCCGCAAATAATTTCCCAAATGTATACTATGAAAATGCACTGATTTGTGAAAAAGGATCGGTTATCCGATTCAGATACTCCTGTTGGGGAGCTGCAGGTTATGGTTTTTCTATTGGCTCGAATCGATCTACAATTGTTTCGGCTTTATATGTCATGAATAACGGTAATTACAATACAGTGAGATCAAGTTGGCTAGAACGTTATCAATCTTCAAAACAAAATATTGTAGTTGACAGTTTAGCGGATCAAGGTATCCCACTTAACCAGAACTTATCCTATAGTTCAATAACATTTAAGGCTTGGAATGTATCAAGTTACACACAAAATGGAATACCGTACAGTAGCAATGCTCAACCTCCTCAGCGTAAAACTGCCGACTTAGGCGGATTAGCTTCAATAGACGGTATAGTAATGGCTGGTAAAGGGATCGAAAGTGGGTCACCTCATCCAGGTGGTGACAGTTCGCAAAATTGGAGCGCACCAAGTTATAATATCGTGGAAACAAGGAATTCACCTTTAGGTCAAATGGACATTTACTTCCTTGTATTTAAAACCAAAGCAAGCGCAGCTCAGATGGTTCAACAAAACAATATAATTGCGATGTAAATCTAATACTGTAGAGATTTTACTTTTGGATTGTGCTTGACACATTTCATACCACTATATGGAGAAATACAATGGTATGAAAATGGACGCTAATAAGTTAATTAATGGAAAATAATGGTGCTAACACAAGTAACCGTTGTACAACTCCTTTATTAAGATTTTTTTTAGGGACGCATTTCTTTTCTAATTTAGATACAACAGAAACTATGAAGCCTTTTACAGAAGCATGCTACGATGGTTTAGTCGAGATTGTAAATTCAGATAACGTATCGTTGATGCTACCACAATTGGCAGCGTTGGCAAAGAAAAGACTGTCACCACAATTTTCAGATGTTCCTACTCTTTAACTCTTGTTTGGGTGTTTTCTTTTCTGGGCATTTCTCGAACGTGGCGCACCGAAATTTTTCCCAAATTGGGCATAACGTTGTTGTATATGGTTTGTTGGGTGTTTCAAGCAACTAATTTAGTAAATAATTACCGACCAATAAAGTCCGCGAGGACTTTCGTAAGTAGGCTAGAACTAGCAATAAATTATATACGGTGTTCTCTGCCGTTTTTATTTCTTATCGTATTTTTTTCTGTTTTCTACAATTGTGTCCATTTCTTCAGTTACCCATTCTGAAAGTACTATTAGCTTTTCTAAATACCTATATCCCAATGATGTAAGTTGGTATTCAACCCTGATAGGTACTTCTGCAAATATCTTTTTAGTAATATAACCATCTCGCTCAAGTTTCTTCAATCTTTCAGACAATACCTTAGATGAGATTTGCGATACATATTTTTTAAGTTCACCAAAACGTAAAACTTTAGAATAGCCTAAAAATAGAATGATTAAGATACTCCATTTATCAGATGCTGTTGATAATACATCGCGAATAGGACAAATACTTGTTGGTGCTCCAATAGTAAAGTCAGGAAATTTATTTTTTAATTTTTTTATTCTTTCAACTATTTGATTTTCAGTAACAGTTTCCATACGGTAATAAGGTTTCATTAATTAAACCTATTGTAAAAGTAACTAAAAGTTAGTAGCTTTACAAAATAAACTATGAATAAATAAAACATAATCTTATGAAAACGTTTAAAACAAAATTGTCATTAATTGAATTGAAAGACGGTAATGCACGTCAACTTGAATTACTTCAAAAGACTAAAAAGGAAAACAGAATGATTCCAAATATGTATAAGGCAATGGCGAACAGTCCAGCGCTTTTAGATTCGTATATGTACGGTTACAAATTATTCCGTCAAGAAAGTGGCTTTACAGCCGCAGAAGCAGAAGTCGTTTTTCTTACAATTAGTGCTGAAAATCATTGTGTTTATTGTATGGGTGCTCATAGCTTGTTAGCTGATACAGCCTCGAATGTGCCCGTTAAAGTTACTGAAGCGATAAGAAATAATCAGAAAATACTACACGAAAAATTTAGCAAGCTCTCAGAGTTTACAAGTATAATGGTAAATAAAAGAGGTTTACCTACAGAAGAAGATGTAAACGTATTTTTAAATGCAGGTTATACTGAAAGTCACGTGTTAAGTATAATTTTGGCAATTTCTATAAAAACCATAAGTAATTATACAAATCATATTTTTCATACTGAATTAGATACTGTTTTCAAATCTAGGGAATGGAAAGGTTATAAAGCCACTAGAGGATTCATTAACTTATTTAGAAGACTTGAGTAGTTCGTGAAATGGCAGAGAACGTGATTGTGTAAGGAAAGTTGCGGTTTTGACTGCGATAATTTTCGAATATTTAAACAATCTAGCAAAAAAGCAATAGCCTTTTTTTTTTCACTAAAGTAGTAATTTTTTTTACACGCTGTTGGCGTGTCGTAATTTTTTATTTTCATCAATCCGCAAACTTGCTCAAAAAGTTTGATTAGAACTAAAAAGATTTGGGACAAAAATGTACAAATGGTAA